>Ga0257114_1001964_pt1 | contig 14110 bp, 9 predicted proteins | sample SI112_10mmetaG_FD_190149 | JGI IMG/M metagenome (GOLD analysis project Ga0257114, IMG submission 190149) | Marine microbial communities from Saanich Inlet, British Columbia, Canada - SI112_10m | ecosystem: Environmental > Aquatic > Marine > Inlet | place: Canada: British Columbia | collected...
TTTCGATTTAATCGCTTAAACTTTAGAGAGTCAATCTTGGAAAATCTTCTTTGCAGAATGGTAAGAAAAAACCCAATTACTTATAAATCAATTAAATAAAATGTTACTTAAATGGGTAACCCTATTTACCGATAACATTAAAAGGATAACCAATGTCAGATTTTTCATATTGTGATTAGGTTGTTTTGTTTACAAAGTTGGGATGTTTTTTGAGAAAACTATTAATACCGGTCTAAAACTTAAGTATAATATGCTTTTGTGTTGAATTGAGGTCAGAGTAAACCTAAATTATTCTATCAATCATCTTTATAGTATAAAATCAATAATTTTAAGTATTTAGTGGGACAAAAAAAAGCACCAAGTATTTGACTTGATGCGTCTAATTTAGTTGCGGGGACAGGACTCGAACCTATGACCTTCGGGTTATGAGCCCGACGAGCTACCAACTGCTCCACCCCGCGATATGGCACAAAGATGAGCTTTTTTTCTTGTACTACCTAGCACTAATTTAAATTTCTTTAATTTATTTTAATATCACATTGAATTTGTGGTGCTTAGAATGTTTTTGTTTCTTTGCAAACCCAATATTATTGGGGAAATTTAAAGGATTATGGGTCATAAAAGTGGTTTTGTAAACATTATTGGAAGTCCGAATGTGGGTAAGAGCACGCTAATGAATCAATTAGTGGGTGAGCGACTTTCTATTATTACTTCAAAAGCTCAAACAACTCGCCATAGAATTATGGGGATTGTGAATGATAAAGACCACCAAATTTGCTTTTCTGATACACCTGGAGTGTTAATTCCTTCTTATAAGTTACAAGAAGGGATGATGCAGTTTGTTGAAACGGCATTACAAGACGCGGATTTATTTTTATTTGTTACCGACTTTTTTGAGGAAGAAATGAATGATCCCGAAATTTTGGGTCGTTTAATTAAAACAAATGCTCCGATTTTAGTTTTGATTAATAAACTGGATTTGGTGGATGAGTCGAGAATGGAAGCGAAAATCGAATCATGGTCTAAAAAATTACCAGGAGCAAGCGTATTACCAATTTCGGCGATGCACAATGTAAATGTGAATTTTGTGATGGATTGGATTAAGGCTCGTTTGCCAGAAGGTCCTGCATATTATGATAAAGAAGCTTTAACAGATAAGCCAGAACGATTTTTTGTTTCGGAAATAATTAGAGAAAAAATTCTTCAGCAGTTTAAAAAAGAGATTCCTTATTCTGTTGAGGTTGAAGTAGAAGAGTTTAAAGAAGGTAAAGATATTAATCGTATAAGAGCGATTATTTTTGTGGCTCGCGAGTCACAAAAAGGGATTATAATTGGGCATCAAGGATCTTCTTTAAAGGGGATTGGAGTTGATGCTAGAAAAGATTTAGAAACGTTTTTCCAAAAACAGATTTATTTAGACTTATTTGTTAAGGTAAATAAGGATTGGAAATTAGATGAGAAGAAACTTAAACGTTTCGGTTACTTATCATAAAGCCTTGAGCTATGGCAAATATTGTTGCAATTGTAGGAAGACCCAATGTTGGGAAATCTACTTTTTTTAATCGTTTAACAGAGTCGAGAAAGGCGATTGTTGATGAGATGAGTGGTGTAACGAGAGATCGTCACTATGGGAGAGTAGAGTGGATAGGAAATGAATTTACGGTTATTGATACTGGTGGTTACGTGAGTGACGACATTGATGTATTTAATGGAGCTATTCGTAGTCAAGTTTTATTGGCTTTAGAAGAATGTTCAGTTGTGTTGTTCATGGTGGATGCCCATAATGGGATTACAGATTTGGATGAGGATATGGCTGGGATTTTACGAAAAACAAATAAGCCAATTTTCTTAGTTGCGAATAAAGTAGATAATTCTGCACATCAGTTAGCAGCGGCTGAGTTTTATAATTTAGGATTGGGTGAAGTTTATCAGATTTCTGCGAACAGTGGTTCTGGAACAGGTGATTTACTGGATCAGGTAGTTACTAAATTTGAGCCAGATGAATTAGAAAACACTGATGAGTTGGCTAAAATATCGGTTGTAGGGCGACCAAATGTTGGGAAATCATCTATTATTAACGCATTTTTAAATGAGGAGAGAAATATTGTAACAGATATATCCGGAACGACTAGGGATACCATACATACGAGGTATAAGGCTTTTGGGCATGATTTCTTTTTGATCGATACTGCTGGCGTAAGACGAAAGAAGAAGGTAAATGAGGATATTGAGTTTTACTCGGTATTAAGAACGTTAAGAGCTGTAGAAAATAGTGACGTTTGTATTTTAATGATTGACGCTACACTTGGAGTTGAGGCACAAGATTTAAACTTGTTTCAAACGATTCAAAAAGCAAAGAAAGGAATCGTAATTGTTGTAAATAAGTGGGATTTAGTTGAGAAGTCAACGAATACTATGAAGGAGTTTGAAGAGAAAATAAAAGATAAAATTTCTCCGTTTGATGATGTGCCTATTGTATTTACTTCAGCAATTTCTAAACAACGTATTTTAAAAGCATTGGAATTAGCTGTTGAGGTAAATGCCGCAAGAAGAGTGAAAATTTCGACGTCTAAATTAAATGACACGTTATTACCATTTATCGAAAACTATCCTCCACCATCGCACAGAGGTCTTTACATTAAGATAAAGTATATTACTCAGTTACCTACTTTTACACCTAGTTTTGCTTTCTTTTGTAATCACCCACTTCATGTAAAGGATTCGTACAAAAGATTTTTGGAGAATAAAATTAGAGAGTCATTTGACTTTACAGGTGTTCCAATTAATATTTTTATGAGACAGAAATAAAAAAGTCCAAATAGAATTAGGACTTTTATTTTTTTAGCAAAACTAAATAGCCTTTACAACGATGAAAATACCCATCAGGGTAGAGGCTAAATCCTATACTAGTAAATTATCTAAAAAATAATAGAGTTCACAGTGGATCAATTAATTTAAAGTGACTTTTTTTTAAAGTAGTTTTGATAAGTCAATCATGTTTCTACCTAATTCAATTCCACCTTGTTTTTCCAACTGCTTTAGTAATCTGGATACAACTTCTCTTGACGAATTTAAATCGTACGCGATTTCTTTATGGGTGGCTTTTAAAATGGTTACTTTTTTTGCTTTAGCCTTTGTTTTAAGGTAAGTCAACAAGCGCTCATCCAGTTTGTGAAATGCAATGGAGTCAATAGTTTGAAATAAATCTTCAAAACGCGTTCGATAATTATTCATTACAAATTTTCTCCAATCTTTATACTTAATCATCCACTCATCCATATATTTTATGGGAACCATGATCATTTTGGAATCTTCCTCTACAACTGCTTTTATTTCGCTTTTTTGTTGAGACATACAGCAAGTTAGAGAAACTGTACAAGTTTGTCCTGGTGCTAGGTAGTAAATTAATAGCTCGTTGCCATCATTGTCTTCTTTTACAATTTTCACTAACCCAGACACTATCAATGGAATAGTTTTAATGTAACCGCCCAAATCAATTAATACATCGTCGGTTACGAATTCTTTTGTCGAAGCAACATTATTGATTTCCTTTAATAGTTCTGCAGAATTAAAATCTGGAAATAAAGTTTTAAAATCGTTAATCATATTTCGTTGATTGATTTTTAAACGAGTTACAAATTTCTTTAATTCCTTCAAACTTTTCTTTCGGGGATTCGTTCGTCCAAATTGTACCTAAAAATGCACAGCCCCAAAAACCCATATTAAATGCATTTTTGATGTTGTGGTTATCAACTCCGCCTAACGCCACAACTTTATAGTTGGATCGCCGTATTGCACTTGATAAGTTAAACTCTTTAAATCCACTTTGATAATTTTTACTTGTAATAGAATCGAATATTGGACTTAAAAAAACGTAGTCATACAAATCGTCATATTGGTCTAAGTCATTAATAGAATGCAAAGACGTTGAAATTGTTATCCAAGGGTTTTTTCTTTTAATCGATCTAATTTTAAACCAAGTTTTAAATCTCTCTTTTTTAGTCTTCGCTGATAAATGAATTCCTTTAAGATTATACTTAATTGCTAATTTATGATGAGAGTGAACAACAATTCGGTTATGATAATCAGAGGGGATCTTATTGAGATAAGATTTCATTTTTTTAATACTGTAATGTGGTTTTCTTAAATGGAAGATGCTCAGTCCTTCTTCAAATAAATTGATAACACGATCAATTTCATTTAGAATTGGTTTTTGTGGGGAAAGAACAATAGTTTTCATTTATTCCGCATTTTTTATTTTGGAAATAGCTTTTATAAGATTGGTGTTTTGTTCGAATGCGTTTCCAACGACAACAATTGTCGCCCCAGCATTCCATGCATTGGCAGCTTTTTCTTCTGAATTAATACCTCCACCTATTATGATTGGTGCGTCGGTAGCTTTAAAAGTGGCTTTAATCATTTCTGAAGTAACCGGAGTTTGTGCACCACTACCTCCATCTAAAAAGTTTAGTTTAAGCCCTAGCATTTCACCAGCCATTGCTGTAACAGCAGCGATATTTGGTTTGTCATGAGGAATTGGAGTGGAGTTACTCATATATGAAGCTGTAGTTTGTGCTCCGCTATCAATTAACAAATAGCCGGTAGGGATAACTTCAATTCCTGATGCTTTAACCATTGGAGCAGCTTCAACGTGCTTGCCAATTAGTAATTCTGCATTTCTTCCAGATGTTAATGAAAGAAATAAAACAGCATCGGCTTTTTTGCTTACCTGATAAATACTCCCCGGAAATAAAATAGTAGGAATATTACATCTGGATTTAATAAATTCAAGTGTTTCATCTAAACAATCGTTGGTGATCATACTTCCTCCAACGAAGAAGAAATCAACTTCATTTGCAACGGCAAGTTCAACTTGAGTCTTTAATAACAAAGTTGAAAGGTTGTCTGGATCAATTAAAATAGCTAATCCTTTTCGATTGCATTCCTTTAAATTATATATGTTGTCTAATGTTTTTCCCATTTGTGAGTGCTAAAATAATGCTTTCTTTAGTTGAAACAAATAGACATATAGGATATATTTATTTTGTTTTGGTGTATAATCTACATAGTTTTGATACTATTACAAAAATAAAAGACATGTCTGACTCAAACAACAATTACAAAGTAAAAGATATTTCCCTTGCTGATTGGGGAAGAAAGGAGATTTTATTAGCTGAAGCAGAAATGCCAGGACTAATGGAGTTACGATCTGAATATGCTGAATCAAAGCCATTAGCAGGAGCAAGAATTGCGGGTTGTTTACACATGACTATTCAAACCGCTGTTTTAATCGAGACTTTAACGGCTTTAGGCGCTGAGGTAACTTGGTCATCATGTAATATCTTTTCAACTCAAGATCATGCCGCAGCAGCAATTGCTGTAACTGGAGTTCCTGTTTTTGCATGGAAGGGTTTAACTGATGACGAATTTGACTGGTGTATCGAAAAGACTTTAAAAGGGTTTAAAAATGGTAAGGCATTAAATATGATTTTGGATGATGGTGGAGATTTAACGAATATGGTATTCGATCAATTTCCTGAATTAGTTGAAGGAATCAAAGGTTTATCTGAAGAAACAACTACTGGTGTTCACAGATTACTCGAAAGAGAAAAGAATGGTACGTTAGTAATGCCTGCAATTAACGTAAACGACTCAGTTACTAAATCTAAGTTCGATAATAAATACGGATGTAGAGAATCATTAGTTGACGGAATTAGAAGAGCAACTGATGTTATGATGGCAGGTAAGGTTGCTGTTGTTGCCGGTTTTGGCGATGTTGGTAAAGGTTCTGCCGAATCTTTAAGAGGTGCAGGAGCTAGAGTTATTGTAACGGAAATTGATCCTATTTGTGCTTTACAAGCTGCAATGGAAGGTTTTGAAGTGAAAAAGATGGATACTGCAATTTTGGAAGCTGATATCGTAGTAACAACTACTGGGAACTTCAATATCATTGTTGGTCGACATTTTGAATTAATGAAAGACAAAACAATCGTTTGTAACATAGGACATTTTGATAACGAGATTGACATGGCTTGGTTAAATAGTACTTATGGTAATACGAAAGTAAACATCAAACCACAAGTTGATAAATATACTGTGAAGTCAGGAAATGAAGTTTTAGTACTTGCTGAAGGTAGATTAGTAAACTTAGGTTGTGCAACTGGTCACCCTTCATTTGTAATGAGTAATTCATTTGCTAACCAAACTTTAGCGCAAATCGAACTTTGGGAGAATTCAGCAAACTATGAGAATAAAGTATATACTTTACCAAAGTTTTTAGATGAAAAAGTAGCAAGAGCTCATTTATCAAAAGTTGGTGTGGAATTAGAAGAATTAACGACAGAACAAGCTAAGTATATTGATGTTCCAGTCGAAGGTCCTTATAAACAAGAGCAATACCGATATTAATCGATCGCAGAAGATTTCAATACATAAAAAAAGGCCTCTTAAGAGGCCTTTTTTTATGTTATATATAAATTGCTTTGATGTTTTAATTCCATATATGAATAATATTCCCATCAAAACTTGTATTGTAGGCTTTTAGGGGTAATTGTGATGGGCCTTCAATTAATACTCCATCCAATAATTGAAATCTAGAAGAACAACAAGTATCTAAGGCGTATAAATTGCTTTCGTCAACCGAAACTTTAGAACATGCATTCTCTGGTAAATAAGGACAGTGTCTTTCATATGCAAGAAAATTTTCGTTATCTAAATTAAAAAGGATAATTCCTTTAGATCCACCATTAACGTAACTCCAATTTCCTAATCCGGCTAAGTTTTGATATTGTGGATTTTGTATATTAATGTAAACATCAACGTTTACGTTAGGGATTCCATCGTATTGGTTTCTACATGAAGTGATAGATATAAAAAGCATTAAGCTTAAAATTAATCTTAGTTTGAATCTCATAATTATAAAGCTAATCAAAAATGGTTTTGAGAACCAAACGTTAAATAATTAACTTTAGCATCTAATTATTTAGATGATGAGAAAAATAATAGCCCTTTTGAGTTTGTTTATATTTTTTTTAGCAGTTCCTCAAGCTTTATTTGCACAAGATGAAAGAGAAACGGAAGCAAGAGCGGAACTCGATAATAAAAAACAAAAAAGCGAAGAGGAGATTAGAAAGCAAATGACAAAAAGGCATTTAGCTGGTCAGTCTAAAGAAACACGTAAAAGAATAAAGCGAAGTTTGAGGGAAGCTGAGCGAAGAAAAAAAGGGAGAAGTCCTCAACCCTGGTATGATGGTATGTTTAGGAGGAAGCAAGGTAAAAATCGAAAGAAAAACAGTTGATTCACTGTTGTGTAACCCTTTGAATTAATGTATTTTTAAATACTGATATTAGACTCCTGCTTAAGAAGATTCACATATTACTCTTATTTGTTTTCGCAACTGTTTCAAGTATTGCTCAATCTGGAGAAATATACGGTACAATTATAAGCGAAGACGGCGATTCTTTAGGGGCTACCTATGTTTCCTTGTTTAAAGGAGGGAATCAAGTTTCGGCCACATATTCGGATTTTAATGGAGCTTACTCACTTACTGGATTAGCTCCCGGTAAATATGATGTTTACGTTGAAGCTATAAGTTATCAAATTAAAAGAATTAACGAGGTTATCGTAGGGACAAATCAAAAGGTAGAGGTTCCGTTTAAACTAATTACAGAAGCTACCTCACTAGGGGCGGTAGAGATTATCACCTACCGAAAGCCTCTAATCGATAAGGATAGGCAAGCTAAAATATATACAGGAGAAGAAATAGAACAATTAGCTGTTCGTGATATTTCTGCAATTGTAGCAACATCAGTTGATGTTGTAAGTCAGGATGATGGAAGCGGAGATATTAATGTAAGAGGTCAGCGTTCCGAGGGAACTCAAATGATTGTTGATGGAATCAAGATAAATGGTAAGTTAAGTATTCCACAAAATGCAATAGAGCAAGTAGAAGTTATATCGGGAGGGGTTCCTGCTATGTATGGGGATAATATTGGGGGAGTCATTATTGTGACTACAAAAGGATCGAGTGCAAAGGCTTTTGGAGGTTTTGAAACCGTCACTTCAACTGGTTTAGATGGCTATGATTATAATTTAATTACGGCTAATTTTTCAGGCCCCATTTTAAAAAGGAAAAAGGATGCTTTAGGTAATGTTATTAAAAAATCGCCGTTGGGTTTTTTAATTTCAGGGGAGTATCGATTTGTAAAAGATCCTCGCCCTTCTATTTTAGGAGCATGGTCGCTTCCCGAAAACATTTTAAATGATTTAGAGCAAAACCCTTTAAGAGCGGGAGCAAACGGATCTGGAACAGTGAGAAACAGTGAGTACGTTACTTTGGCTGATTTACAAAAGAATAAAGCAAGAGAAAACGTTGAAGGACAAAATGTAAATGTAACCGGTAAGATTGATTTTCAGCCTACAAAAAACAGCACTTTAACTGCAGGAGGAAACTATAATTATTCTAAATCGCATACCTATATATATTCATATTCGTTGTTCAATTCTGTAAATAACCCTGAATATATTAATCATGATTATACTGCTTTTTTAAGATGGAAACAACGCTTAAATACAGATTCAGTTTCATGGGTTAAAGGTGCGTATTTTCAATTACAGGCCGATTATTCAAGCTCCATAAACGTTAGCTGGGATGATAGTCACCAAGATGATTTTTTTAAATACGGATATGTTGGTCAATTCAAGACACATAAAAAGCCACTCTATGACTACGAAAATGGCGGTGCAAATGGAGACGCTTATTATTTCCAGGGAGATCAGGATGTATTGTATGAGTTTTTAGGTGGAGGAGATAATCCAAATGCAGCAAATTATGCTTCTCAATTTTATTCTTTATACAATAGTTACCCTGAGGGGAATTATGAAAACTGGAGTCAGGCTCAAAGTGGAGGTGCTTTATTAAACGGAGATCGTCCTGAGCATGTTTATGGATTATGGTATAATACAGGAAGGCAATATAATGGATATTCAAAAGAGGAGAATAATCAGTTGCGTTTTAATGGTGTTTTTGCTGCTAATTTTTTTAAAAATCACCAAGTTAATTTAGGATTTGAGCACGAGGAACGAATTGGAAGAGCCTACCTTATGAATCCGATTGGTTTATGGGAGCAGATGAGACAATTGGCAAATGCTAAAAATACAGAGTTAGATTTAAATAATCCTGAATTAACATATAGTAATGGTGTTTTTACAGATACGGTTAATTACAATTACTTGTATCAAGGTTTAGAAGGAGGGAAAGGGTTTTATGAAAATATAAGAGATCAAAATGGGATTGCTTATAATGAGTTTTATGATTCTGATTTTTATGGTCCAGAGAATTATAATTTATCTCTTTTTTCTGCTGATGAAATGTTAGGCGTCGATGGATTGGGCTCGGCGTATGGTTATGATTATACAGGTAGAAAAATTAAGACGGGAAGTTTTGCCGACTACCTTCAGAAGAAAGATGACAAAGGTTCTTTTTTAAGACATGCAGCCCCGTTTAATCCCATTTATTCATCAGGATATGTTCAGGATAAATTTCAATTTAATGATATTGTTTTAAATATTGGATTAAGAATAGATCGATATGATGCGAATCAAATGGTTTTAAAAGATCCTTATTTGTTATACGATAGTTACAAGGCAAAGGACTTAAACGTTGATTACGATGTGCCTAATACAATTGATGATGAAGCTGTTGTTTATATTAATGATGCCGATATGGAAAACCCAACTGTGCTGGGGTATAGATTAAAGTCTAATTGGTTTGACGCCGACGGGAAATCCATTGCTGACCCATCATTAATTGCAGAAAAATCAGCAACGGGTGAAGTGACTCCTTTTTTGAAAGACCCAAATACTAAAATTGGAGATGTTAATTTTGATCCTAAATCATCTTTTAAAGATTATGAGGCTCAAATCACAATTATGCCGCGTATTTCGTTAACGTTTAACTTGACTGAAACATCGTCTTTTTTCGCGCATTATGATATACTGTCACAGCGACCATCTGCTTCCCAAAGTTATTTTATTCCTTTCCAGTATTTAAATTTAGAAAACAATGTGGGTGGGTTTTTAACAAATCCTGATTTAAAGCCACAACGGACAATTGATTATGAGGTGGGGTACCAAAAAGCATTAAATGAAAAAAGCGCAATAACTTTGTCTGCATATTATCGAGAAATGAAAGACCTAATTCAAATTACAGGTATGACGTATGCTTCTCCAAGTAATTATCTTACCTACGGAAATTTGGATAAGGGTTTAGTGAAAGGTTTATCGGTGAAGTATGATTTAAGACCCATTTATTCTAATGTTTCATTAAATGTAGGATATAGCTTGCAATTTGCTGATGGAACAGGTTCCTCACCAGTTTCAAGTGCCGCTCTTGTTCAACAAGGATTTCCTGATTTGAAGGTAATGCTTCCTTTAGATTTTGATCAACGCCACACCATAAAGAGTATTTTTAATTATGCGTTTAAACCAGGTAAGAAATACAAAGGTCCAGATTGGAATGGTAAAGGAAGAGCCATTCTAGGCGGACTTTCGGCTAACTTTGTAAGTAAATTAAGTTCGGGTCGACCGTATACTGGTCAATCGAATTTTACTCCTGAAGGAAGTTTGGTGAACGCCGAGCGAAAAGCTTTAGATGGATTGATTAATGGAAACCGATTACCATGGATTTATACAACGGACATGCGAATTAGCAGGAAGTTTATTTTTGGACTAAAAAAAGAATCAGATTTTAAACTGAAGTCGGAATTATACCTTGTAGTTACCAATTTGTTCAATACAAAAAATATTGTTAAAGTATATAGTTCAACAGGGAATCCTGAGGATGATGGTTATTTAAATGCAGCAAGTTCACAATCGCAAATTTCTACACAAACAAATTACGAGTCTTACACTGATTTATATGCTTTAAAAATTGCCAATCCTGCTAATTATGCTTTACCAAGGCAAATACGACTAGGCTTTATAATGACGTTTTAAAATGAAGAAAACTTTAAGTCTCATATTACTAATTATTATTGCTTTTTCGGCACAGGCTACTTTTATTAAAAAGAGTGGCAACAGCACAAGTAATTTTCAATTTAGATCGGCGAATTGTAAGGCCCCAACTTCAAGAGTTGATTTAGATATTAATAATGTTCGAACCACTATTCTTAACGGTGGCGATTTGTGGTGGGATTTAGATAATGCTAAATACGAAATTCCTAAAGGGAGTGGAAAGCACTCAATTTTTGCAGGATCGATAATGATTGGGGGAGTTGATGAAACAGGGAACTTAAAAATGGCAGCCTTAACGCATCGCGATGGGGGAACTGATTTTTGGGCTGGGCCAATTGATAAGAATAGCATATCTACTACCTCTGATGTTTGTGAAGAATATGATAAACATTACAAGTTAAATAAAAAGGACATAGAAGAATACGTAAGCGCTTTTATAGCAGGTGAAAGTCCACCTATTCCTCCATCGATGCAAAATTATCCTGCTCATGGAGATGTTGGTGCTGGTCACGATTATTATTTAGCACCATTTTTTGATGCGGATTCTAACGGTACATATGACCCTTCTAAAGGAGATTACCCTGCGTTTGATTTAGGAGGGAATAACGAAAGGTACGCTAATGGAAAGTTAAGAGGGGATCAAAATATTTGGTGGGTTTTTAATGATGTGGGAAACATTCATACGGAGTCTGGAGCAAACGCAATTGGGTTAGAAATTCAAGCGCAAGCATTCGGATTTGCTACGAATGATGATGTAAACAACATGACATTTTATAATTACAAAATAATCAATCGCTCAACTTTTACAATAAATGATTGCTATATGGGCGTTTGGGCAGACACAGATTTAGGTTATGCATTTGATGATTATGTTGGTTGTGATGTCGAGCGAGGTTTAGGGTATTGTTATAACGGAGACGATAATGACGAAACTGGCGCAGGATATGGTAGTGATCCGCCTGCTGTTGGAGTTGATTTTTTTGAAGGTCCAACAGCTGACGCTTTTGATGGGGTTGATAATGATCGTGACGGAGTGATTGATGAAGAAGGAGAGTTGATTTCAATGTCTAAATTTGTTTATTATAATATAGGGCCAGGAGATCAGGGAGATCCGAATACAGCTACTGATTATTACAATTATCTTCGTGGAAGGTGGAAGAATAATTCACCAATGGAATATGGAGAGAATGGTTTTAATTCTAGCGGTATTGCTTGTGATTTTATGTTTCCAGATGATTCCGATCAGGAAAAGTATTGGGGGACAAAAGGTGTTGCTGTAGCGCCTTGGAACGAAGCGGGTAATGCCGCTGGGGACCGAAGGTTTATTCAGTCGGCTGGACCGTTTACGCTTGAACCTGGAGCGGTGAACTTCATAACAACAGGTGTAGTTTGGGCTCAGGCAACTCCAGGAGAAGGAGCATGGTCGGCTGTACAAAACCTAAAAGCTGCAGATGATTTAGCACAAGCTCTTTTTGATAACGATTTTCAAATTTTGAATGGACCTGATGCGCCTGATTTAGTTGTTCAGGAAATGCAAAATGAATTAATATTTTACATCGAAAATTCGAAGACAAGTAATAACTATAAAGAAAGTTACGAAGAATTAGACCCTTCTATAGTTGCTCCTTTGGGTATTAATTATGACAGATCATTTAAGTTTCAAGGTTATCAGGTTTATCAATTGAAAAAAGCATCTGTTTCCAGTTCTGAATTAGGTGATGCGACTAAAGCAAGATTGGTTTGGCAGAGCGATATTGAAGATGGTGTAGGTAGGTTAGTAAATCAGATTTATGATAATGATATTGGATTTGATGTGCCAACAATCATGGTAAATGGGAAGGATGAAGGAGTCGAACATTCTTTTTCGATTACAAAGGATTTATTTGCCACTGGAGATGATCGTTTAGTTAACCATAAAGAATATCATTATATGGTTGTCGCCTACGCTTTTAATAATTATTTAAATTATGCAAACGGTAACGGGGGGCAGAAAACACCGTTCAAAGCAGGAAGAAGAAATATTAAAACATACAGTGTTGTTCCGCATGACGCTTCAATAGAAGGAAATGGAACAAATATTCAGTCTGGATTTGGAATGTCTCCTAAAATCAAAAGAATTTCAGGGACAGGAAATGGAGGTCGATTTGTAAACCTATCCAAGGAGTCTATCAATGCGATTTTAACTTCTTCAAATCATAAAATTAACGAGCCTGAATACAGTTATCATGGCTCGCCAGTAGGTGTTAAAGTTATCGACCCTGTAAAAGTGCCAAACGGTGATTTTAGGTTGGACTTTTTGGATACTACTACAATAAATGATTTATCGGATGCTTATTGGATGTTATTATTTAAAGCGGAAGGGGAATCTAATTATGAGGATACAATTTTTGCAGACCGTTCAATTGATAGCAAATCTGAACAAATCATCTCTAAATGGGGATTGTCAGTTAAAATAAAACAAGTAGGTGATGTTGGTGCAAGTGATGCCTTTTTTCAAGGTGTAATTGCAGATTCTGTACAATTTGAAAATCCAGCATTAAATTGGCTTTCGGGGATTGAAGATGTTGACGGGGATAATTGGAACAATTGGATTAGAGCAGGTGTTGATTCAAACACAGTTGAAGATTATAATTTCAATGATTATTATGTTAGTCAAGAGGGAGAAGATACGGATGGTGATTTTGAGAAGATAGTAAACGGTTGGATTGCACCTTTTAAATATGCATCAAGGGAACTTCATGGACCATCTGTTATGCCTGATGCTATCGCTAATAACAACGATATTTCGGAATTAAATAATGTTGATTTAGTGTTTACTAGCGACAAAACTAATTGGTCTATTTGTCCTGTTCTTGAACGCGCAGATGATGATGTGAATGCTGAATTTGGCGATAATAAATTAACACTTAGAAGGACTTCAATCAACGATTGGAATGGATTTTCATTAAGTGAAGGGTTAGGCTATTTTCCTGGCTATGCAATTGATGTATTAACAGGAGAACGATTGAATATTGCTTACGCTGAAAATAGTTTTTTACCCGGCGATAATGGTGCTGATATGTTATGGAATCCAACTGATGTGAAATATGACGATCA
>Ga0257114_1001966_pt1 | contig 14107 bp, 8 predicted proteins | sample SI112_10mmetaG_FD_190149 | JGI IMG/M metagenome (GOLD analysis project Ga0257114, IMG submission 190149) | Marine microbial communities from Saanich Inlet, British Columbia, Canada - SI112_10m | ecosystem: Environmental > Aquatic > Marine > Inlet | place: Canada: British Columbia | collected...
ACCCACACAATAAGGGCGCCGATGAGTAGTTTTGGCACGACTGCAACGACTCGATTAAAACCTTCGTAGAACCCTGATTGTTGTGTAGTAATAGCGACCGCGGCTTGGTCTTGACTTGGCTCTAATTCTTGCAAAATCTTTACTCCCCGTCTTTAAATTTAGGTAATGATGTGTACCTTTATTATTATTTATTTTTCGATTAAGACTCAAAAAAGAGCCCCGATTTACCCTCAGTTGGAATAGTCCAGCAAAACCGAGGGCCTATCCTATTGCAGTACCCGATTCAGAGCAATAAATTATACTAAAAAAGGTGCTTTGAGACTTGACTATAAGCGACTGCGAGTGTAACTTCTCGCCTCCCGAATAAGGGGTCCGTCAGGCTCACTTAAAATCGAAGGCTACGTAGCTCAGCTGGTTAGAGCACAGCATTCATAATGCTGGGGTCGGTGGTTCAAGTCCACCCGTAGCCACCATATTTCTCAATGCCTTCAACTATATAAATACCTTCAGCTTTTTTCATTAATCTTCACACTCAAAGTGCCGGTTTTTAGAACATGTTTTTAAACTAAATGAGTCACAATTATTAAACGTAGAGGTTGTATACCCTTTCAAAGGCTCTTAGTGTTACAGTCTTGGGGAAGCATAAACACTTATCGAATAAACCAAAATATAGAGCCTAATTTAAATCATGAGACACCCCAGCCTTAAGAACCTTATGGCACGACTTATTCATTTGTCTGGTCTTTTTAGCCTCATCTTTGCCTGCCAGTTAAATGCTTTAGAGTTCGACATTGAAACTATCGCAGTGAGCCCAAAAAATAATGTAGATATCATCCCTTTCTCCAACGAATCATCCGCTGAAGCCAAGTTATTAATCATAGAAACACCCGTGATCAATCAACTGGAAAAACAGATGCAAGAGCTCAGCAATGAACCTGTTCGACATATTAAGGTATTTCAGCGCAGAGGCTCAGAGTGGAATCTTATTTTGACTAAGGCTCTTGAAGATTCAATGGATTTAGTAGACACGATAACAACCCCCAAGGGTATTCAACTAGTTGGGTTACAGGGATCTAAACTACTGTATCTCGACGAAAACACTTCATTGTTTAAACCGTTTCTTACTACTTTACCGATGTTCTCTGGTCGTAGCTGGGGCTCTTCCCCCGTTATGGAGATGTTTGCTGATATTAATGGTGATGGATTTGACGATTTTTTAATGCCTAATTTTGATGGTTGGGAAGTAGCGTTGCAAACCAATAATGGTTTTCAAGCGCCCCAGCTGTTGGGGCCACGGCCGAGTATGAGCTATCGAGACACAGCTCGCTATGTTGCTTACCGAGCCGAGGAAGCCTTGCTTGTTGATGAGAATAATGATGGCCTTAATGATGTTGCTTTTTGGCAAGACGGTTATTTTGAAGTACATCGGCAGAACTCATTAGGCGAATTCTCTAAAGTACCTGTTAATTTAGACGTCAATCTTAAGGATATGTTAAGCGGATATGCGCAGATTAGTATTGGTGAAGAAGCTGACAATAATGAGGGTGAAAATAGGCTTTTGGATGAAATTGTAGACATTAATAATGATGGGGTGAGCGATCTTATTGTTAAGCGCATTAAGGCCGAGGGTATCTTTGGCTGGGAATCTGAGTATGAGGTCTATCTCGGCATGGTCAGTGGACAAAACCTACTTAAGTTTTCAGAAAATCCCTCATCGGTCATCCGTACAGATGGCTTTCAGTTCGATAACGAACGACAGGATATGTCAGGGGATGGCAACCAAGAGTTTGTGATTACCTCTGTGGACATCAGTATAGGCACCGTTATAAAGGCTCTGATTACCCGTTCTGTGTCTGTCGATATCTCAATCTACAAAATGAAAGACAGCAAATTTCCTACTAAACCCAAAGTTACAAAAACAATCTCAGCTCGGTTTGATTTTGGTAGCGGTGATCTCTTTGTCCCCGCAGTGCTTGGTGCGGACGTTACTGGAGATGGTCGAAAAGACCTGTTAGTGCAAAAAGGTGATGGAACCCTACTTGTATACCCAGGGGAAGCAGGCGAGGCTATGTTTGCTAAGAGAGCAATCAAGCTTTCACTTTCTCTTCCTGAGAGCAGAACGGGCTTTCTGGTTCATGACGTTGATAGTGATGGTCGTGATGAACTGATTTTGAACCACGATGATGAAAATAATGTCATTTCTGTTGTGTCATTCAGGGGCTAAACTATAAATATCAGCTTCAGTGGTAAGAAATTTTGCGATCAATCCAGTATAGTCAGAGAATCCAAGTAAAAATCTGAGTACTTAAAATTTTGACCAACGAATCTCTCGCAAAAGAATTTTGGCAGCAAGGCTACCTGTCAATTGATAACTTCTTCGATCAGGCTCTGATGGACCAATACCATGCTCTTATTCTGAATCAGTTTGGTGACAACCCCGATTACCGTCACAACGCTGAATTTTTAGAAAAGTCTAATACCGATGTCATACCTTGGTTCCCCCAATTAGACGGCCTCAATGTATTTGATCTAGCGGAACAAGACCCACGACTTAAAGACTTAACATCCGCTATTTTGGGCAGTGGCTGGTCATCGCTCTACAGCATGGTGATGTATAGTAAAAAAGGCTCTCAAGGGCAGGCATGGCATCAAGATTGTCCGCCAGAAAATAAGGCACAATTTAATTTAAATCGCCTGGCGTACACAATGGATATTGGTCAAGATGTCGGTGGTGAGACCTTGGTTGTGCCTGGCACCCACAAAGGCGGTGTGATTAGTGTGGGGGATATCAATGAAGACTTGCCTGACCAGATTGTACTCAGACCAAAAAAAGGCACGCTTATTTTAGTCCATGGGCATCTTTGGCATAGGGTTATGCCCGTTCATGGGCCCTATCGCGTATCAACCAACTATCGTTGCTGCCCCAGTAATACCCCTGAAGACATCACTGATACCTGCGTTTATCGGAATATGCGTTATCAATTTTCTACCAATACTGTTATTGAAGAACGCAGAGCATGATTAACTCTCAGAAGAAAACCATAAAGTGGGGGATTATTGGCGCAGGTCGTATTGCACGAACTTTTGCTACAGATCTTCAATATGCTGCCCATGCGACACTTCAAGGAATCGCCTCTCGCCAAGCAGATCCCGCTAAGGCCTTTGCTGGGGAATTTTCTGTTCCTAACTATTATGGCAGTTATGCCGCGATGCTTGCGGACCCAGCTATTGATGCGGTATACATTGCCACACCCCATAGTCACCACAGAGACCAATCTATCGCAGCGTTGAATGCGGGCAAACATGTACTCTGTGAAAAACCAGCGACCGTAACAGGCGCTGAATTAGAGGATGTGATTACTGTTGCTAAGCAGCAAGGCCGATATTTTATGGAGGGTATGTGGACCTACTTCATGCCCGTGATTCAGAAAACAAAGCGATGGGTTGAAGAGGGACGAATAGGTCAACTGTGCCATGTTAAAGCTGATTTTGGCTTCCCCCTTCCCTATGACCCCAATTTGCGCGAATACAACAATCAGCTTGCCGGAGGTTGCTTGTTAGAAATGGGAATCTACCCTATCGCAATGGCATGGCTTTTTCTACAGAAAGACCCCAGTTCACAGTCAGTTTGGCATCACAGGGCGGGCAATGGTGTTGAAGATGATGTGGTAATACTAAATACCTATGGTTCGAATGCCACCACTGCTCAATTAACCACTTCATTTCGTTGTAAGTTAAATAATTACCTCACCTTAATTGGTACTGAAGGCACTATCACTATTGCTGACTACTGGGCAGCTAGAGAGGCTAGGCTTTACAAAGGGCATGAGTGTATTGACCGCATTATTGAAGATCGTGAGCATCAAGGTTTTAATCATCAAATTGAACAGGTAAGCTATGAGATTCTCTCCGGCCAGTTACGTCCCTCTGTCGTCAGTTGGGAAGACAGTCGAGCATTTCAACGGCACATAGAAAACATAAAAATGTGTTTTTAGTTTGCGCAATAACAATAATTTAGGGTTCATTTAAGGAATAACTGTAATGGAAAACCGTACTCTCTATGCACTTTATTGTGCAACCGTTGTATCGCTCGGCGGTTTTGTCTTTGGTTTTGATGCCTCGGTAATTTCAGGCGTCGTTGGATTTGTGAGTGTCGAGTTTGATCTAACCCCCATTCAGTCGGGGTTTGTGGTTGCTGCACCGACACTCTCTGGAGTCTTCGGTACGATGGTGATCGGTCCTTTAAGTGATGCTTTAGGCCGTAAAAAAGTCTTATTAGTGATTGCCTTTTTATATTTGCTTTCGGCCCTTGCTTCAGCATTCGCATCCTCTTACATGATGTTGGTGACCGCTCGCGCCATAGGTGGCCTAGCATTTACTTCTCTGATGATAGCTCCAATGTATATTGCCGAAATTGCCCCGGCGCGACTAAGAGGAAAATTGGTCTCTATTAACCAGCTTAATATTGTTATCGGTTTATCGGCGGCTTACTTTGCCAACTATTATATTTTGGGCGCCAGCGAATCCGACGCTAGCTGGGTAACTGATTGGGGTGTGGATGCCAATACCTGGCGTTGGATGTTGGGTGTTGAGATTATTCCTGCTGTAATTTTCTTTTTAGGTCTTTTCTTAATTCCAGACAGCCCTCGCTGGTTAATCTCTAAGGGGCGAGAAGAAGAAGCTAGAGAAGTCATGGGAAAACTATTACCTAGTGATGCCATTGATACTGAAATTCAATTAATCCGCGATGGTCATGATGTCGAAAGTGAGTCTCTATGGCACCGAGTAAAAGGGATATTTGGACCAAGAATGCGGCTTGCCCTAGTTGTTGGCATCATCGTGGGCATAGTTCAACAAATCACTGGTATCAATGCTATTTTCTTTTACGCACCAACGATTTTTGAACAGAGCGGCATTGGCACTGATGCTGCCTTTGCACAGGCAGCATTGATCGGGCTTATTAACGTTGTATTTACCTTGGTCGCCATCGCTCTGATTGATCGCTGGGGCCGAAAACCTCTTCTCTTAGTTGGTTTGTCAGGTATTGCCATTAGTATGGCAGTGTGTACTTATGGCTTCTCACAGGCTACCTATGAACTAACACCTGAAGGTTTGCTTGAAATTCAGCAGATCGAGAATGTGGAGGAGCATTTTGATACTTCCGATCTTGATCATATGCTTGGCGTTATTTATCAAAGTGATGTTGAGTTTAAAGCAGCTCTGTCAAATTCTATTGGTACCAGTGCTGCAAGAGAGTTTGAAAGTCAGTTTATTAAGTCCTCTACGACAATGAATGCGGTGCTTATTCTCTTGGGTATTGTTGGCTTTGTTGCATCATTTGCTATGTCTTTGGGCCCGGTAATGTGGGCACTCTTCGCGGAGATATTTCCAAATCAATTGCGTGGTGTTGCCATCTCTTTTGTTGGCATGATTAATAGCTTGGTGAGCTTTTGTGTGCAATTATTCTTTCCCGTTGAACTGAGTGTATTTGGTGCTGCATTAACCTTCTTTTCATACTGTGTGTTTGCCATTATTGGTCTGGTATTAGTTGCATGGCTGCTACCTGAAACTAAAGGCAGAACACTCGAAGAGTTAGAGATCTTGTTTGCAAAACGCCGGTGAACTGATGAAGACTAAACGCTAAACGAAGTTCAGAACCATCACTAAGGTTGCTGGAACGACAAGAGCCCAAAGCAAAAGTGTGTGAATCACTGGCGCTCCTTTAAGATTTAACAATGTTTCTCGATTAATTCCAGACCCTATACAAAATAGTGCGACCATTAATAAGGTGCTCGATACAGTATTAGCTGTGACTAAAATTTGATCGGGGAGCTCTAAAAATGGATTCATAGAGGCTGTTGCAAGGAACAGAATAATGAACATTGGGATATGTATTTTTGCACGGCCTTTGCTTTGAAGAATACTAAAGATAAATACAAGAGGCACTAACCATAGAGTGCGCCCCAATTTTACAAAGGTAGCAATCTTAGCAGCCTCCTCTCCAAAGACTGTACTTGTGGCAACAACAGACGAGGTGTCATGCACAGATAGCGCAACCCAAACACCAAACTGCTCTTGGCTCATCTCCAAGTAAGCCCCTATGGAAGGGAATGTCATTAAAGCGAAAGCGTTAAGTAAAAAAATCAGTGTGAGAGCGGTACCTGTATGCTCGGCCTTGGCGCCAATCACAGGAGAGAGAGTTGCAACGGCAGTACCACCGCATATTGCGGCTCCTGAACTTATTAATTGTGCAGATTTTTTGCCGTTTCTCAGTATCCGTCCAAGTAAAAGGCCAACCCCCATGGTTAAAATGACATAAGCAGCAACCATTAAGCTGTAGTCAGCAGTGATCGCCATAACCTGACCTGCATTTAATTTTAAGCCCAATAAAACGATGGCTGCCTGAAGACTATAGACACCGAGCTTATCAATGCCAGCGACCAACGGCCCATTAATGATTAACGCAATTGCAGCCCCCAACAAGAATGCGACAGCGGGACTTTTGAAATAAGCCAATAGACAAACTGATAAGAGAATCAATAGGCTTCTTGATGCCGTGCTAATTTCAGTTTGAGAAATGTTTACCATAAATCAATTTCTTACCTAATTAATTTATCCACGTTAGAAAAAAGGCCAATCAGATAACTGACTGGCCTTTTTAATAACTGCTGTTACAACATTGACTACGCTTTAGTAAACCGACGCCGCAAAAAGAGCATCAAACTTGCTAGAAGCAATAATATCAATGAGGAGTCTGTTGACTGCCCATCACCCACAGTACAACCACCACCGGACTTCTTCTTTACGGTGACAGCTGACGACGTAATCGATGCAGAGTCAGTGCCATTACTAATTGTGGCAGTTACTGTTAACTCACCACCGGTACTTCCAGGCGTCAGGGTAGCTGTGTAGACACCCTCACCATCTTCAGTGAAGCTATCAACTGACGCATCGGACAAGCTAGCAGTTGCAGTTACACTCATACCTTCCAGCAAACGGCCGTCTGAATCAACAGCCGTCACAGTGATCTGACCTGTTTCGGAACCGCCTGCTTTTAACTCAGTAACATCAATACTAATGGTACTGTCGGTACTTGGAGGACCAAAGTACAGAGTGGCAATACCACTTGGGTCAGTGACTGTGCCATCTGCTACACCATCCGCGTCATTAGCACCACCGTCTTCGATAAGTAACTGCAGACAGTTTGCGCCTACTGTTAAACCATCAGCGTAATCCGCGTTACCTGGCTGCGGGCAACTTCCACTAGCCGAAGTTGCAGAGCTTACAGCGTTGTTGGCATCAAGCACGAAGTCCTGCCAGCCTACGTTGGCATCAATGAACTTTCTCACGGATGCATTAGCTGGGACAGCTGCACTCAATGGTAGAACAACATTATAAGACGCACCCGCCTGACCGCCTGAGACCTCAAAGTCAGCTAGACCACCCAAATAACTATAGTCGCCGTCAGCTGTGCCAACATCTTCTTCGTCAACACCTATTTCGTTATCGCCTGCACTAAGTGCTGCGCTACCTAATGCGATAGTTGTTCCATATGAAGTCTCTACAACCTGACCGCTATCACCAATTGGCGCTAGGTAAGACTCTGCTATATTGTCCTGATAATCAGGGATACCGTCATTATCGCTATCACCATAACCTTCATCTGCATCCGAAACTCCGTCTCCATCGCTATCGGCATCACCTAGAACTGGCGCTGTTGCTAATACCTTAATAGAAGCTGAGGTTTTAGTTGTCAATGACGGATTACCGCTGTCTGTGACATCAGCAGAAATACTGACCACACTATCTCCAAACGTCGAAGGATCAAAAGTAGCAACATCACCATCAGTCGTCAGCATTGGCATATCTTCGATGGCAACGTCGTACCATTCCAAAGTATGAGTGTCAGCTGAATTTAAATCGCTATAGGTTGCAGTAACTGTCACCGTACCACCGTCAGCAGCAACAACTCGACCGGTATTGCTACCTTGTGTCACTGTCAGCACAAGCTCTGGAGCAACGTTATCTTCAGTAATCGTTACGGTTCGTTCAGATGCGGAACCGGCCACTGCGTTGGTAATATCCCCCAGAGTAATAACGACATCTTCAGTAGTTTCAGCTTCGCTATCTGCAGCCACTGTCATGGTTACCATTCCAGTGGTCCCTTCGCTAATCACGATCGACTCAGCAATAGAGAAGTCTTCAGCTGTCGCTGAACCGCTAATAGTTAACGGAACTGTTACTGGGTATGCAGCAGCAGAGCCGCTTAACTGTACGCTCACCTCAACACTAACACCTTCAACAGTAACAGAAGAGGGTGTGAGGTTAGCCAACGGCATGATTACTAATTGCTGTACCGCAGTAGAGACGTTGCCAGCAGCATCAGACACTGTCCAAGTAATCTGATATGAGCCAGATTCGAATGGCCCAGTCTGACTAGCGGTTGGCGTCAACGCCCCGTCTTTTTGGTCAGTAGCGGTGGCTTCACCTAAGGTAACATCTGTCATTCTACCCGTGGCAGTCATGCTGATATCCGCTGGGATAGTTAGCACAGGCGGCAATTCATCCTTAGTTGGATCTGTGCCATCTAGATACTCATCAAGGTTACTGATGCCATCGCCATCTAGGTCACCTTCCGCGTCTGAGGCGTCATTGGGATCCAATCCGTTCTGTTCCTCATAAAAATCAGGAAGACCATCGTTATCTGTATCTAGAACTATAACTGTCACACTAGCGGTGCCAGTTGTTGTGTTGCCAGCGGCATCAGAAACAGAGAAGGTAACCACTGTCTCGCCCACTTCAAACTCATCGGGGGCATCGTTAGCGATATTCGCTGTCAAATCACCATCTTTGTTGTCCGTTGCGGTCGCAGCTGCTAAGAAATCAACAATCACATCATCGTCCAAAGCAACAACATTGCTTGGCATATCAACATTAATACTAATAGAGTCTGGCACTGTCAGTTCAGGATCGACAACATCGAGGCTAACGTTAACAATAGTCTGTGCTGTCCCTGTATTGCCCGCAGCATCAGTCGCAGAGAAGGTCACTGTTGTTTCTCCAAACAGGAACAAATCTGTTGGCGCATCATTAGAGATGGATGTTATAGCACCATCGACATTGTCAGTCGCAGAGACTCCAGCAATCATTGCTACGATCTCAGGATTTTCAGCCGACAAGCCTTCTTCTGTTCCCAGTACCACCAACGTTCCAGGCGCAGTGATCTCTGGCGCAGTCGTATCAGCCACAGTAGCTGTAGCGGCAGCACTGGACGTGTTTCCGGCCGCATCGGTAACAGTGAATGTAACCACTGTAGCACCCAGTGGGAGGGTCTCTGGAGCATCATTGATAATCGTTAAATTACTGTCTACGTTATCGGTAGCCACGGCACTTTCGATCCAAGCAACAACCGCTGCATCTGTCGCAGCCGTTCCACTAGCATCAGTGGCCGCAATCGTTCCATCAGCGGGAGCGGTGATAACCGGAGCTGTCTGATCAGTCACGGTGACTGTTGCAGAAGCAGACCCAATATTGCCTGCAGCATCAGTCGCACTAAAGGTAACCTCTGTTTCACCAAGTGGGAATACAGCCAGACCATCATTAGTGACTGCTGACGATTCATCCACGTTGTCTGTAGCCGAAGCACCGGACAAGAATGCGGCTATGGCCGCATCGGAGGCCGCCGCTCCATCAGCATCGGTTGCAGCTACGATAATTGAAGCTGGCGCAGTAATGACCGGCGCGGTCTGATCTGCCACTGTCAAAACTGCAGTTGCAGAACCAGTAAGACCAGACGAGTCAGTAGTGCTAAAGGTTACCGTTGTGGGCCCTAAGGGGAACACATCTGGTGCATTATTAGTGATAGTTAAATTCGCGTCTACATTGTCTGTTGCTGTGGCGGCATCCAAGAAAGCGGCAACAGATGTATCAGTTTTTGTCGTACCGTTTGCGTCTGTAGCGGCAACAGTGGTAGCAGCGGGTGCCGTCACTACTGGTGCTGTTTGATCTTCCACAGTCACTGTGGCCGAGTTTGAACCCACATTGCCAAGAGAATCTACCGCGGTGAAGGTCACCGTTGTAGAGCCGATTGGGAACATATCTGGAGCATCGTTAGTTACCGAAACATTACCATCAGTCGCATCGCTTGCAGTAGCACCCAGTAAAAATGCAGAGATTGCTGCATCGCTTGATGATGTTCCATTGGCATCTGTCGCTGCCACACTAATGTCAGCGGGAACACTAACAGAAGGACCCGTGGTGTCTTTGTTTACAGACGCAGTTACTGTACTAGTCTCTAACGAGGTTGAACCCACAGCCGAGATCGAAATACTTCCATCAGCAAGAGCACTAGCATCGACAGAGGTCGTCCAAGCACTATCAGTACAATCTGCAGCTTCAGCAGCTGCAGTCGCTGACCCTGCAGTTAAAGTGACGACAACAGAAACACCTGTTGAGTTACAGGTTCCTGAAACATCATAGGCAGCCTGGTTTGCAGTGGTAATAACGGCAGGCGTAGCGACCGTGATTGCCATTGCCTCTGCTCGTGAAAGACTAACGGAATAAGTTGTAGTCCCAGTTCCATCTTCAGCAAGCACCGCAATAACTGCCGAATTACTGCCAACAGAGAGGTCAAACGTGTTGTTAGTCACTGCTTCACCATTTGCAGTATAACTATCGATTGTTGCGTAACTATCAGTCAATACTGGAATAACAGAAGCCGACGTTACTGGGTAAGCAACGGTTGCGGAGTAATCTGCCGTTGCTGAATCAAATATCGGCGAGAGAGTAATGTCTGTGTCAGTACCATTTAAAGTATAGGACGCTGTCAAGCTCGAGAGCGTAGACACCGTGCCTGGGATTTTGTTGATCGTGACATTTTCTGCTGAAAGCGAATAACCAGCGGCTGTTGAGGACGCAGTGAATTTTAAAGTACTACCATTGAAGCCGCTTATTGCAGTCAGGGGAACAGCATACAAAGTAGCTGGTTGAGCAGCATCATAGGGCCACCCGTCACCACTGGTGTCAGCCCATGATGTTAAAAAATATTTATCTGTAGTGGGATCCTCATCAAGGTCATTGGTATCGTCTTTAATCTGGAATGGCTGAGCACTTTCTCGCAGCCTATCGGTATATTCGCCCATTTCAAGAACCGAACTATCATAATGTAGTCTCAGCCCTAAACCGGTCACCTTTGCATCATCGGTCGCTTGGTAGGTAACTGTTAAATTAGTGCTTTGACCCGCTGATAACTCACTAACAGAGAGTGATCCAGTTACTGTTTGCACTTGCGCTGAGGCGTAACCGGTCGCAAACATTAGAGCCGTTAGAAGCGCAGCAGGCTTGCTGAACCCATAGTTTCTTGAATTGAACATGATCATGATCCTTTTAAACACCTCAATATTCTCCCCGTCTCTAAAATTAGACTAGTCACGCCAACTTTAACTCATAAACGTATGAATATCACGTAGATTTACACCTTTGCCCCTGAAAAGATTTGACGAAAGAAGGCTATGATTGACATGTGTCTTGCCTCAAACTTCAATTACTCGATTTTTTCTAGTGCAATCGGCATTAAGCGCTCCACAAACCGACTGTAAGCAAGTTCTGACGGATGCAGTCCATCGGGTGCCACTAAGCTTGGGTTATCTAACCCTTCTCTGGTTATATCCGTAATATAGACATATGAAAGGTTGTTATCGTTAGCGTAATCTTCAGCAAAACTGTTGTACATATCTATTTCAGCACTTATCTTTTGGCGGTCACCGCTTTGGCCAAAGGTTGTATATGCGTAATCAGGAATAGAGACTACTATCAATTTACTCTCATCACCCCCCGCAAAAGAAATCGCAGTTGTCACTAGCTCAACAAATTCAGCTTCGTAAACGCTAAATGGCTTGCCTTGGTACTGATTATTGACTCCGATTAAAAGAGTCACCAAGTCAAAGTCATCTGAGGGGTCTTCAGATGCAATGGCATTCTTTAGATTAGTGGTCGTCCAACCGGTTTTCGCTATCACCTCTAAAGTAACCTCGCTCTGCTCTAAGTATTCTGCTTCGAGGCTACTTTTTAATTGTTCAGGAAAACTACAGGTACCGCACACGCTTTCACCAATAGTGTAACTATCACCGAGTGACAAAATATCAATGCTCATAGGATCTTGATAACTTCTTCTAGCACCTTCTTCTCGAGCAGATTGAATCTGAGTATCGTTGATGTCATACCCTTGAGCATGCAACAAACACTGCTCGCAATCATGACCAAGACTCAATACATGACCGAGCTCATGGGCAATAGTTCTGGCGAGGGACCCTCGAACAAAATTTTGTTGAGCTTCGATCAGGAGTGTTTTTTCTGGGATGCCTCCGTCGTTATGCTTGTTAGACCAAGATCCAACAACTGAGTGCCACCCAAACGAACTCATCGCGTTACCCTGGGAAGTGTTGCCAATAAAAGGAAAAATATAAATATGGAATAAGTTATCGTCTAACTCTTCCTCTGAACTCCGATTATCAGGCTGCATTAAATTGTAGAGTCGTGGCAATCTCTCAGGGTCAGAATTACCCTCGCTGTCTCTTTGGGAATCTACAATGTACCTGATATCATCTTGATAACCGTCATAGGTCTCGATTGATTCCTGAATAATATTTTCTATAGACCAGTGGATACCAGCCTGTTGCCAGATGTCGTTAATTTCAGGCATTAGCGTCTCAACGATATCAGCTTCTGAAACCCAAGATGGCATCGCGTTACCAGACCCATGAATCCACGGATCGTCCTGCATGACATGGACTCTTAAATTCAAATTTATTGCAGATAAAAATCTGGCACTGAGTGAAACATCTGCATTCACCGTTAACTCTCGAGGATTCTCGCGATTACCATCAGACCACTGAGTAAACATAAAACCATCATTAGGGGTTGCCGCTACCTCTAAGATAGTGCCGTTTTGATATTCACCTCCTGATGTATCTACCGACCCTCCATCCTCGGATGTGATGGAAACGGTGTAAGTCGATGTAGCTACCGGCACCGTATCTGGCTGTTCTCCCCCGCCGCCTCCACAGGCGTTAAGCGCAAAAAAACAGACCCAAAACACGATTTTCTTCATAAAATGCTGCCATCATAATTATCGATATTAATTTAAATATACTGAAAGAAATCTGTAATGGATTTGTAGTAGTGTTTGTCTTAGGAAAGGCGCCCTAATATTTCAAAACCAGCGCTGATATTTATGGCGTTTTTCGGACTATATCCTGAGGTTTCACTCCTAAAAAATGGCAACCTCGAGGACCCGGGGCTGCCATTTTCTGTGTCTCAGTGTTAGTCTTTTCTTAGGACTGATCTGCACCCTTCAAAGCATACCAACCAATGTAAATATAGCAGAGCATTGGGACAATGAAGCTTAACTGAATGCCAATTGTGTCAGCGGCAACGCCTTGAACTAAAGGAATCAGAGCACCCCCAACAATTCCTTGACAAACTAGTCCAGAGCCCTTGCTAGTCATGGACCCTAATCCCTTAACCGCAAGAGTAAATATTGTCGGAAACATAATAGAATTGAAGAACCCAACAGCAAGAATTGACCACATGGCTGTATCACCAGTGGTATTCATGCTGACAACAATCATCAAAATGGCTATAACAGCGTTTGCTGCAAGATACTTGGTAGAAGCAATATAATTCATTAAGAAGGCACCAACTAAACGACCGACCATAGCCGCTCCCCAATAGTAGCCAACCATCTCTCCTGCCTCCGCAATTTCCATGCCCGCTATAGAACTTTCTGCAAAATAATTAACTAGGAAACTTCCGATGGATACTTCGCCGCCCACATACATGAAAATAGCCAGTGCACCAAGTACAAGGGATCGATGATTCCAGACACTATCGCCTGCAACATCCTCGTTTGTTTCCACGTGAGCTAACTTGGGTAATGTAATCCCTCTGAATAAAAGTGCTGCCACAACAAGAACAGCAGCGATCATCAAGTAAGGCATCTGCACCGCTGAAGCATCTGCTGCCACAACACCTAAAATCAGCATTGAACCAACGAAAGGACCGACGGTAGTGCCTAGCGAATTTGCAGCCTGGGCCAAATTCAGCCGAC
>Ga0257114_1001967_pt1 | contig 14107 bp, 8 predicted proteins | sample SI112_10mmetaG_FD_190149 | JGI IMG/M metagenome (GOLD analysis project Ga0257114, IMG submission 190149) | Marine microbial communities from Saanich Inlet, British Columbia, Canada - SI112_10m | ecosystem: Environmental > Aquatic > Marine > Inlet | place: Canada: British Columbia | collected...
GAGCCCACCGCCGAGCCCACCACCAAGCCCACCGCCGAGCCCACCACCGAGCCCGCCAGTGCCAATCGACCGCATTGTTAACGCGACATCCACGCTCGTGGGCTATTCATCAAGCGATTTTGACGCGAGTCGGCGCGCGTTCTTTCGCGTGGGTATTGCTAGCGCTCTGTCCGCAATCGACTCGGATGATGTTGGAATCACGAGCATTACGGATGTCATCGCTAAACGCAGAAGGCGCCTACTCCAATCCATGGCTGTGGATATAGATTACTACGTCTTTGTCGATTCCTTGAGCAATACGACACTCGTAGAAGTCTCGTCGACGCTAAACACGGCACCACTGCTCACATCTTTACAATCTAGCGGATTGGTTGCCGTGACGGCGGTATCGACCGCGGTGCGTGCGCTTCCTTCACCGCCGCCATCACCGCCTCCGGCGCCATCAATCTCTGGTTCCGCCTCGCAAAACATTTCTGCGAACGCTACTTTGACGGTTGCTGAACAAGATCCTGACTTTTCCGGAGCGCGTGTGGCCGGACTATTTGCCGGTGCGGCCGCAATGTTGTTCACATCCGTCGCGTACCAGTACAGACAAAGCATGTTCAACTTATTTCAAACGCGTGCGTCCAAATCAACCAACACCGCCGGCGGTTCGAGAAAGTCCGCATTCGACGATAAGTCATCCAACGCCGCCGAAGACTTCATCACAAAGGCCTGCGAGTGATTGCTAATGAATAAAATAATCAAGACATTTTATTAATAACACGCCGGAGAGCCATGGCGGCTCCCAGAACGAAAGAATAGAGATCGAAATACATATATGCGCGCTAGACTCGATGGTGTTAAAAGTAACAGGCGGTATACAACTCTTCTGGAAGAGAATTCGGAAAATTGAATTTATTGATTTGTGACGGTTTTAGTTCGGTGGTTCGGAAGATCCACCACCCAAGGTGTCCAATGCCTTCATGAACGCCTCGTGGGCCTGAGGCGTTCCCGGTCCACGTGACGGGGCGCCGCTCGGCTGAACGCTAGAACCAAAACGATTCATCATCGATAGCCAAGCTGGGTTCATGGGCTGATTCATCATCGGGTGGGCACCAAACATGTTCATAGCCATTCGCGGTGCTGCCATGGATGGTGTAAAAGCACTTGTCAAGGCGGGTTGAAATCCAGACGCGGATGATACTGGAGTCACGCGCGAGGTTTGCCCTTGCGTCCAAGGCATGGCGGATGCGTTGCTTGCTCCAGAACCTTGAGGCTGCGGTTGCGAGCCGCTCGCCGACGGTCTTTGCACGGCCACTGCGCCCACTCTCGCACTCGCAGCTTGACGGGCGTTCCCATCATGTACGTATTGCAAGTCATTCAGCCAACGTTGCGTCACCTGCGTCTGCAGTGCCTGAACGCTCGCAACAGTAGCTGGTTCAGCCTTGACTCCGGTCAAGGTGGAATTGGACTTCGCACTCGTCGCGCTCTTTCCACCATTTTCACCCGTTCCGCCAGAGCCTCCAGAGTCAGAGTCGTTCGTCGGCGATTTCCTCGAAAGTTCCATAGTTTTCACCTGTTCGGAAACCTCGCGAACAAGCGCGTTGGCCAAAAATGGCAACTGCGTGGAAATCAAAGACGCAATCTCGGCCTGATTCAAGCCTTGACTTACTGCAGCGGTGGCGACAGCTGAAACGGATATTCCGATGCGCCATCCCGTGGTTTTGGCTAATGTCACAGCGATTTCTATCGCTTCTGAGCTATGACCAAGATTTTGGAGCACGATTTGCGCGACTTCTTCTCCAGCGCGTGACGCTACCATCCCGGCGTTATTCGCCGCATGGTCCACATCGAAGCCGACAACTTGAGTCATGAGTACCAATATCGCGCGTTGCATCTCGTTCTGTGCGTTGGCACCGTGCGCGATAGCAGCGGCGGTACTCAAAGCGTTTTTCTTCGCGGCATCTTTCACGGGAGCGGTGAGCGGTGCCGCACCGTCGGGTCGTTCTACCCTTCTGCGACCACTTCCCTTTGGTAAATTGCGCTGCGTTCCGCCCTCGGTCCAGTACCTTTGGCACGATCGACAGTAATGTCGAGGTTGTGTCGGTAACCCATTGTTGTAGTAACAAAATCGTGTCTTTTCCGAACCGCATCTTGCACACGGGCGATGCGAACTTTCCACCGGCTTGGAACCCGCGTCGACGGCGTTGACGCCAGTCGTCGTTCGATCCTGCGTCGTAGTCGTTTTCCCCATCGCTTCCGCAGCAACTGCTGTGTCGGTTTTTGTTGACTCGTGCGCTTTCGTCCCCGTCTGCGTGCCTCGCGCCGGTGATAGCTGTTTTGTCGTGTTCCTATCCGCCGGAGCCGCCTTATCCACTGTGCTCTTTTCTTCTGCGTCGTCGGCGGAACCTTGTCTCGAGGCGTCGCTCGAGCCGTTGTTGCTGTTACCACCACTACCACCACTACCATTGTCACTGGTACCGGTCTTTTTCGGTGCGACCGCTGTCGCACCAGACGCGGTAGCGCCCGGTCGCTTCGAACTATTGCAAGGCCCGTCGGCGCGCTGCGAGACGTATCGTTGTTCGTTACCCGAATCCCCGCTCGATCGCGCGTCTGGATCTGCGTCGCTATTCGATCCCTTGCGACCGTTTTGGTCGCTTGACCCATCGTTAGAGCCGCCGTGTTTGCCATCGTCCGAAGTCGTGTCGCTGCTCGACACCGGCAGGTGCGAACGCTTCGTCCCGTGAGGATCCAGCTTTGCGGCGTTCGCCGCGCCGATGGCTTGCAACTCGGCGGCACTCAAGCTCGGCGCCATGCGCATGGATTCAAAAATCGTGGCCAGCTTGGACATTGAAGTCGGTTTATCGACGTGACAGTCAAATGCCACAGAACTGGCGTGTTCTTTGAGCTCTTGGTCCGTGAGCGACGTCACGGCGATGATGGGCATACGCCTGAGCGCCTGCTTCTCCTCCATCGCTCGAATCCCCGTCGCGGTTTCGTATCCATCCATCGTGGGCATCATCAAATCCATCAAAATCCCTTGAATCTCCGCGTGATTTTCTCCGTACAATCGCAACGCCTCCGCGCCCTCGCCCGCCTCTATGCTTTGATAACCCATCTTTCCGATTTGCCCCGCCTGAAACTTTCGCACCGACGCCACGTCGTCCACGATCAACACCGACTTCCGATCATCCGTAGTCGTCGTCGCCGTCGCCGTCGCGCGCGTCGCACGTCTCCCCGTCGAAACCACGGGCGTCGTCATCGCCACCTCTCCCGTCCCTTTCCCTCCTTCCTCCTCGCGCGTCGGCAATCGCCCCTCGTCCCTGAGCGCCGCGAGCGCGTCTCGCAGCCGCCCGAGCGCGAAGCTCCCTCGCCCCTCGGGATCGACAATCTTTTCGCACCGTCGCAGCATATCGTCTTCGTGCGCCCCCACGTGCGCCCCGAGCGCTCTGACGAGCGCTCCCACGCGCGACGTCGGAATCTCCCCTCGCCGCGCGCGCGCGCCTCCGCGCGCCCCCGCGCTCGACCCCAACAGCGTCGCCGCCGCGCCGTACGCCCCCGCGATCTCGCGTTCGCTCGGCGCCTCTCCGACATCGCTCGCGCGCGCCATGACGCCGCGAAATTATTTCTCCCTATCTCCACCGATCGCGCGTCGCCCTCACCGCGTCGCGCGTCGCGCGCCGCCGTCGAATCGAATCGAATCCCCGACGCTTTTCGCCCGTCGCGCGGGTGCCGCGGACGAATGAATGCGCGCGCCTTCCCGCGCGCGACCGCCGTCGCGCCCGCGCCGATCCCTGAATCCGACGCGTGAATCTTTTCTCCGCGCACCGTCGCGTCGTCGCGTCGCCGTCGCGCGTCGCGCGTCGCGCGTCGTCGTGTGCGCGCCGACGCGCGCGAAAAAGCGACCGCCGCGCGCGCGCGACCACGAAAAAGCGCGCGCGATCGCGCGCGCGCGAGATTGTCGTCGACGGCGTTCGCGCGTGTCTTTATACGAGTCTTTATCCGCGCCGAGCCATCCGAGCCCGTGCGATCTCATCCGATCGCGTCCGCGTCGAGACCCACGCGTGGCGACGCGCGCGGAGACCCACGCGTGGCGACGCGCGTCGAGACCCACGCGTGGCGACGCGCGTCGATCGACGCGCGGCGGCGCGCGCGAGACGGCGACGCGCGACGCGCGACGCGCGCGAGACGGCGGCGATGACGGCGCGCGCGGACGATGCGATCGAAACGCTGGACCTCGCGGACGGCGCCGACCCGCTGCGCGCGGTGCTCGACGCGTGCGATCGCGAACTGCGCGCGTTCCTGACGCGAAAGTACCCGAGCGAAGCGCTCGACGCGTTTCCGAGATGCGCGCGGACGAAGAGCGCGGACGCGTGCGTGCAGTGGGCGCAGTTCGCGTCGAAGCGGAAGATGAATCCGAAGGAGGTGGCGGAGGAGGTGGCGAGGGAGTTCGGGGAGGAGGTGGCGAAGCGGCCGCGGCGAGGCGCGATCGTCGGGTGCGAGGCGGCGGGGGTGTACGTGAACTTGAAAATGAATCGACCGATGGTGTTCGAGGCGACGATGAAGGCGGTGGCGAGACGGGGAGGAAAGTTTGGGCACACCGATGCGGCGAAGGGGAAGCGGGTGATCATCGAACACACGAGCTCGAACCCGAACGCGCCGCTGCACATCGGCAACCTGAGAAACGTCATGATCGGCGCGCACTTGTCGAGGATGATGAAGGCGTGCGGACACGACGTGAAGGAGGCGTTTTACGTCAATGATTTGGGCGCGCAAATCGGGTTGACGGCGTTGGCGTATTCGAGGATTTATGACAAGATGACGCCATTCATGAAGATTGACCACTGGATCGGGGCGATGTACGCGGTGATGAACACGTGTCAAGAGTTGCAACAAGTGGGCGTGAAACCGGGCGAGCTCGAGGTGCGTGCGCGATCGAGACGCGCGTGATGTGCGTTCGCGTCGCGTGTACGGCTATGATTAATGTGTTTTTTAACTCTCTTTCTTACTTGGACCGTGGAGAAAAACCATATTCACCTCTGACAATATGAGCCGTCGACGCGTCGCGAGACGAGGCGAACCGTTATGCGGACGAGTCGGGCCTTGACGAGAAAAATGTTTTTGACTAACGACGAATACGTTTTCGATATCACCGCAGGACGCGTGCAAAGCCGGGCAAGAAGCGGTGGACGCGCTCTTGAAGACGTCGCTCGCGGCGGTGGCGGGCGACGAGAAGAAGGAGAAGGGCGTCGCCGAATACTTTGATATTTACCAAGATCTTCGCGGACGATTCGAAAAGATGATGGTCGTCATGCTCGAAGACATTCGCACGATCGACGATATCAAGGTTGAGGCCGGTAAGCTTAACTTGGCGTACGAGAAGCAAGAGCCTTGGGCTATTAAGATTTTCCGCAAAATGGTGTGCGACTGTCTCACCGGCGTGCAAGAAACGCTCTCGACGTACGGCGTGCAGCACGATCGATTCGACTTCGAGTCCGAACTCGGCTGGGAGGGCTCGAATGCGAAAGTATTGGAGATCATGCAAAATAGCGACTATTACGTGCCGCAGACGCAGAGCAACGAAAAGGGCGTGCCGCAAGGCGCGTACCTCGACATGGCTGGCTTCATCACGGATATGGGTTTCAAGGTTGGTAAGGGGGGTTACCAAAAGGAGTACCCGCCTCTCTACGTCCTCCGTCCCGACGGATCGACGCTTTACACCTACCGTGACATCGTGTACTCGTTCAAGAAGGCTTCGATGAGCGATTTGATTTTGAACATTATTTGCAGCGAGCAAGATTTGGCGCAGCAAAAAGTGTCGTTGGCCATGGCGATGATGAACCCGGCAATGGAGGGTCGCCAATACCACTTATCATACGACCTCGTAAAGCTCACCACGGGGAAGATGAGTGGTCGCCGCGGTCGCTACTTGTTGGCCGATGACTTGTACGAAGACCTCAAGACGGTCATTCGTGAAAAGATGGACAAGAAGTACAAAGAGAAGGGCGAGGTCATCTCCGCGGAGATGTTCGACACGGTGACGCACGAAGTATCTACGGCAGCGATGAAATACGCGCTTTTATCAGTGAGTTGCATGACGCAAATTAACTTTGACATCGCAAAGATTACCGATTTCGAAGACGCTTCGGCGCCGTTCATCCTGTACAACTCCACCCGCCTCACCTCTGTCATTCGCAAGTTTGACGAACGTTCCGCCGCCGGTGTGTTGGAAAAGCTCTGCCCTCTCGATGAAGTAGACTTCACCAAGCTCGACGACGATCGCGAATGGGCCTTGCTCTTAGACTTTGTCCTGCCCTTCGCCAGTATGATCACCGACGCGGCGATGCCGACGTTACCCAAGCCCCCGGCTTTACCCTCGTACGGCATGCACAGGGTGTGCGATTTCCTCAACATGTTCGTTCGCGCCCTCTCGGGTTACTACGGCCCCGCGGGCGTTCGCATGATGCCCGTTCAAAGCCAACTCGACGCCGGCTGGAACGAGACGCCCTCGATGCACGCTCGCATCCACGCGTGCAAGTGCTTCAAGCAGGTCATCGACAACGGTTTGCGTTTGCTCATGATCGAGCCACTCGAGCGCATGTGATTCCATCGCACCTACTCATTCGTTGTCATTCAATCAATCACAATCGATCATTCGCCGCCCGCGTTCGCCGCTTCGATTTCCTCTGCTTAAACCCTCCGCGTGACGTCCCGCGCGTCGTCGTCGTTCGCACCGCCTCTAAGCGACGCGCAAGATGCAGATTTTCGTGAAGACTCGTGCGTGACGAAGCGAAGCGAACGAACGACGCGATCGCGAACCGCGCGTCCGCGTCGCGCGCGCGTCGTCGCGAACGACGCGGAGAGACGCGACGCGATCGACGAAAGCCCTAAAGTCGCGGTGGACGACGAAACGGCGACGAGACGGTCGATGCGACGCGCTTACGGCGTGTCGTGGACGCGAAAACGATTGTGGATAATGTTTTATGCCGTTCTCGCGCTATCGTGGAGGTGGAGAGGGTGGTGGCGCGGGCGGGGGTTTGGGAGACGTGGTCATGCGATCGGGGGCGCGGCGCGGCGCGCGAGGACGAAGACGAGAGACTGACGGTGGATGATGATGTTCGCGAACGCAGTGACGGGTAAGACCATCACCTTGGAGGTGGAGTCCTCGGACACCATCGACAACGTGAAGGCGAAGATTCAAGACAAGGAGGGTATCCCGCCGGATCAGCAGCGTTTGATCTTTGCGGGGAAGCAGCTCGAAGACGGTCGCACGCTGGCGGATTACAACATCCAAAAGGAGTCTACGCTCCACTTGGTGTTGCGCTTGCGTGGTGGTATCATCGAGCCATCCCTCGTTGTGTTGGCGAAGAAGACGAACGTGGACCGGGCCGTGTGCCGCAAGTACGTATATTCGAGCGACGGGGTTTTGATTTTTTCTCGGCGCTCGCCCGCTCGAAGGGGCGGCGACCTCACTCTTGCGCGCGCGCTGTCCGTTGGATTCGTCTAGCGATGTGTGCGCGTCGAGCAAGCTGCCCGAGATTTATTTCACTCCATTCACTTTGCCGGCGACGAGACTTTAACTCGTACTCGGTCATTCGCGTGTGAGACATTTGACTTTGAGCTCGTACTGACCTTTTTGTTTCTTTCTCAAACCAGGTGCTACGCCCGCCTTCCGCCGCGTGCGACGAACTGCCGCAAGAAGAAGTGCGGTCACACCAACCAATTGCGTCTTAAGGTACGTTGTTTTGGACTTGGGAAACTCCTCGCGCGAACGCGACGGCGCCGCCGATGAAAGGAGACTGACAATTTTCTCGCCCGATTTTTCCGCTGCTCAGAAAAAGTTGAAGTAACCGTGTTCTCGAGCGAGGCGGATAGAACGCGTACACACACACACATTCTAGTTAGCAAGGAGATGGGGTTGTCGTTGTAATGTGACAGGGATATCCTTCATAAAATGATGCAGTCGCTAACGGATGAAAAATTCGTAAACGGGCTCTACTTGACGCGAATAGTCGCTGCGAGCATGATGTGATCACTCGGCTCTGTCGCCGCCGGGAACGGACCCTTGACTTGGTCACGATGGGGCAAATCGAGCACATCCACAACCTCGACGTCGTCGGTAACGAAGATGTAATCGAGCGTATCGATGAAAGGGTCGTCGTCCTTGATGCGCGCGTGGTTCGTAAAGTTTGGTTCCTCACCATTGACGCGCACGTACGCGCTCTCCATCTTCTTTTGCGGCTTCACATTGAATGGCTCTCCCGTGTATCCGGCGGGCATGATCGGATACCCCTCGTGCGACTCGTCGAGATCGCCCGTAGTGATCAACGTGTGCCCGGCGTCGCCCGGCTTCAAGTTGAAGTCGCCCATCAACACCGTCGGCAATCCCTCTGACTGATTCAGCGCGTATTGCGCCGCGATCCCAGCGTGGATCACCATCACTCGACGATCAGCCGCCGTGCGAAACATGCAAGGCATGTGATACGTCGATACCCCGAACTGCACGTTCGTCTTTTTGCACTTGAGCGTGGCGTACAGAATCGAGTTGAACCGCCCTCTCGCCGTCTGCCATTCATCGCTCGGCGGTCTGTAATCCCTCAACTTCCGCCACAAATTCACCGGTGTTTGCACCAACAAATTATAAACCGGCGTCAGCGGTCCGAGATTCACCTCCTCCTTCTTCGCCCTCGGAAACTTTGCCGTATCGCTCAGCCTCGCGATGTCGCTCTTCACCACCTCGTACGCGTCCGTCGGCACCGCCAATCCAACCCCCATGTAATTATTAAACGGTTTCCCGTACAGCGACACGATGAACGCGTATCCCCTCTTCGCAAAGTACGCGTGCAGCGGTCCCGCCCACGTCATGCTCACCTCTTGCAATCCCACGACGGCGCGTCGCTCGACTTCGGGTTCCAACTTTTCAATCACCCTTCGCAGTCGCGTCTCCGCCCTCAGGTCGTTCGCGTCGCAGTGCGTGAAGTACGTCGGCTCCGCGAGGTGCGAGCTCAGGACGTTATACGTCACCACGCGCGCGTCGTGCGCGCCGTCCTCGCTCGCTCGCGTCGTCGTCGTCGTCATCCTTCCCTTCGTCGCCGTCGCGCGTCCGCGCGCCGCGCCCTCGACGCGCGCGCGCGCGCGCGACGGCGCCGCGCCGACCGCGCGCGCGCTCGATCGCGCGTCGATCGCGAGCGCGCGCGATCTCGTGACGACGCGCGCGAGGCCGACGGTCGACGCGCGCATGCGCGCACTGACGACAGAGCGCGACGCGCGCGCGAACTCGCGTCGACATGGCGCGGGCGACGACGGCGCGCGCGCGCGGACGAACGCGCGCGAACGCGACGCGGCGGCGAGGCGCGCGCTGGATCGCGATCGCGGCGACGATGGCGGCGACGGCGACGCGCGGGGCGATGATGGCGCTGGCGAGCGATTACCAAGCGAGCGACGCGGCGCTGGTGATGCCGTTCGAACGCGCGGGAGAGCGCGCGATGAAAAGAAAGGTGAGCCTCGAGGAGACGGAACACGCGCGGACGACGGCGGTGGGAGATAAGGTGCGAGGACCGGAGCGGAGCGCGCGGGCGCTGGGGGTGTTGGCGTCGCTCGCGCGGAGACACGAGCGGGCGGCGGCGAACGCGGCGAGCGAGGAAGAGCGCGAGGTGTGCCTGGAACAATTAGAGATAGTGCGGCTCGCGATGGAGTCCGCGCGCGCGAGGGCGCCGCGAGGGATGGAGGAGAGTGGACGGGCGTTCGCGGCGTTGGGCGCGGCGGCGACGGCGGAGGAGGACGTTTGGGAAGGCTCGGGCGGATTGATGGACTCGATTCCGCTTCACGGGGGCGTCGTTCCGGGGACTGCGGGCACGCGTCGTTTTGGGCCTTTGACGACGAAATCGTCGAACGATGACGCCGATGCGGTGAAGAGATTTTTAGCCACGCGGCGAAAGGGCGCCGCGGCGCCCGCGGAGCGGCGTCCGGCGGCGAGAGAACGTCTCGCGCCAGCCGCGCCGTGGTTCAAGCGAAAGCAGCCGGACGTTTACTGGGACGTTGATTTAGAAAAGATTCAAGGCGCGCGGGAATCGATGGACGCCAAGCGATCGGACGCGGATGATTTCGACTTTGAAATCACGGACATGCCGATCAAGGCACGCAAAACCGCGGCGCTCGGCTCCAGTGGCGAAGACGAAAGCGACGTCGAAATCGTTCGATCGACAACGATAAGCGCCGAACCATCCAACGCGACGGTCGGTATCGACGAGCTCTTTTCTCAACAGGTTGACACGTGGACGAAGCGAGCGATGAAGGGCTTCCAAGAAGCGAACAAAAAGGCGCGTCAAACGATCGCCACCATCTCTAGGCAAGCGGTGCGCGCTGAGGAGGAGTTACTGATGAAACGAATCGATGTCCGCATGTACGTTGATTTCGCCGATCCATACTCGCTCGAACTCATGCTCGGGTCGTACCAAAGGCTCGCGTCGATGCCGCTAGGACCGGTCGACTGGAACATCGTGCCCTTCGTCAACGTAGGCCAGGAAAGGAACAAGTCCGCCAACTGCTTATACAGTGGACACGCTCGGCACTTGAGTTGTACGACAAACGCTATCGCCGCATGCGCGGTTGAGAACATCGGAACTTTGAGTGGTGGCATGCGAGCGTTTACGTCATGTTACGGAATGCAGCTTCTCAAGCTTGAATCACAAGACGCGTTCAAGTACGGTCGTCACGAGGAAGCGCTTAGCAAGATCGATGAACGATGCTGTCGAGCTGTCGCTGATGCGGTTGAGCACGAAGAATCGTCCGAATCCGAATCCGACAAAGAGACGGACAAAAATACACTGCAACGGTTGGGAATGTCGAGCGCAAACTCACAGATTTGCGCTGCTCAAAAGAAGTGCGCGTTCCACGGCGCCGGGTACGATTTGTTGAAAAGCAACGAAGCTGAACTTGGATCAATTCATCCTCGGCATAAATGGCTTCCTTGGGTCACGATCGACGGTGAAGTCGCGTGTCGCAGGAAGTGCAACTTGCAAGCGGCGGTGCGTCGACGAATTTGCAACCTGCGGACTTCGCTTCCGGAAGGATGCCCAAAATTTCCGTGGGCGGAGGCGTGGTACGACGAGCCAGAGATTTCTTTCGGAGGTCTCATCGTTACGTGCGCGGCGGTCATGCTCGCGAGTGTATCTCTATTCGTCCTCATGCGCGAAGCCGGGATGAATCCGCTCGGTCTTTACAAGGACAACGCGAATGAGGGAGCAATCGAAGCGGAGCGAGTCGGGCTACTGCCTAAGTGAGAAATCATATAGCCATCAATTTTTTAATGTAACATGTACTTCAGCGGCAAAGGCAAACGGCAAACGCGGCAAACGCAAACGCGCAGATTACAGTCAGCGCGACGACGACGTCAGAAAATCACGCCGCCCGCGGCTTCGAAGGCGTCTTTCGAATCTATCGGGATTAAGTCACCCACGGTCAAAAGCTCGAACGATGGCGCAGGCGCGGCTAGAATTGCGCTCCATTCATCCTTTGAAAAGTCCCGGCGAGAAAACGTGGTCTCCGTAAACTCGCCGTCGGCGTCCACTATATCCTCTACTGGTCCTCTAGATACCGTGATCCAGTGTCTATCTTCATTCACGGCATCATCAACGATCGGTGGGAACGCTTGCATGTGAAAAGACCAATCGTTTCTTGACTTTCCATCCACCGACACGCTCGCCGTCGACCTCGCCGCGTCGATGTCAAACTCGCACCGCCTCAAATCCATCCCGAGTCCCACCCCGATCGCCTTCACGTGCGCCTCCTTCAGGCTCCAGTGCTTTCTAAACAACTCCTCTCCCGCGCGTTCTCCGTCCCTCGCCGCTACACCCGCGATCGACGCCCGCTCGCGATCCGTCAGGACCGACGAAAACGTCTCCAACAACTTTCCCACGTCTCGCTCCGCGCCCCCCCCTCCCGTCACTCGTCGCACCTGTCCCGGCGCCGCCACGTCCACTCCCACCACCGCGTGCGTTTCACTCGCCAGCACGACGTAATCACCCTCGTGCGAGACGTTATAATTAAAATTCGGCGCCCCCGCGACGCTCGCGCGCGCCCCGTGAAACGGCTTCGACCCTTTGGTTCTCCGCACGTCCAGCGCCTCCACGCGCGCGTCTCGCCACCGCGCGTCCTCCGCGCTCGCACACGCGCGTTTAATCGCCGCGCGTTGCATCAATCGCGACAGCAACGCGCGCTTACGGTCTTCAAAGCGATGAAATCGCGTCACTTCTTCGCGTTCGTGCGTCGGGAGGATCGTCAAGACGAAGGCGAACTCGTCGACGCCGGGGCGCCACGTCGTGGAGTTGACGATCCAGCGCAGGCGCAGGTGATCGGCGGTGTCGAGCATGGCGCCCGAAGGCGCGGGAAGCGCGACGGGGCGCGATGTGCGGCGCGCGCGCGTCGATGTCGAGTGCGAGCGTTTTCTGGCGGTTACACATCCGTCGACGAGGCGACGCGACGAACGCGGAGGAGAGGTACGAATACATATGAATACATCGCGCGCGACGCGTTGAACCGAGTTGGATTTACGAATCGAATCTCGCCGTATCAAATCTCGCCGTTCAGGATGCCCTCGCGAACGCGACGCATCTTATCGCCCATGTGATACAGGTTGTGCTCGCTCGCCAAGGACCAAGCGAGCGGTTCGTTGGCGCGATCGAGGTGATGAAGATAGCCCAAGGTGTGCTTGGTGCAGAGCGTGCACTCGCACTCTTCGCACGCGGGTTCGGTGCTGGTTCGGAATTCGGCGCGACGGAAGTTTATGCGTCCGCGAGAGCGCGTGAATAGCGTGCCGTGTCTCGCCACTTGAGTCGGGTAGCAACTGTCGAACGTGTCGACGCCGTTCGCCACCGCGTGCTCGATGTTTTCCATGTCAGCGATCCCCAGGAGGTGATTCGGCAAGTGTTTCGGAAGGAGAGGCATCAAAAACTCGAGCAAAGCGCCGAGTTCGGCGGCGTCGCGGCCGAGAGAACCGCCAATCGCGAGCCCGTCGAACGGCAGGGCGCTCAGGTACTCGACCGACATCTGTCGTAGCTCGCGATCCACGCCTCCGTGCACGACGCCGTACATCGCTTGTTGACGCACGTCCTTCAAGTGCGTCTCCAAACTCCTCGTCATCCATCGATGCGACCGATGCACGCTCTCCTCCAACGTCTCGCGATCGATGTCGTACGGCGGCAACTCGTCGAGCGGAATGATGATGTCCGCCCCGATTTGTTTCTGACTCAACACGCTCGACTCCGGCGTGAGCGTCATCTTCGTCCCGTCCCTGTACGACCGAAACGTCGCCCCCTCTTCGCTCACGTCGATCAATAAATTATCCCGTCGATGCTTCGTCGCCTTTCTGCTCTTCAACTCCTTCGTCTTCCCCTTCGCGTTCGCCGAGCGGTCCGGCGTCCCGAGCGAAAACACCTGAAACCCACCGCTGTCCGTGATCACCGGCCCTCGGCGTCCCATGAACGCGTGTATCCCTCCCATCGCCTCCACCGTCGCCGCGCCCGGCTGCAGCATCAGGTGATACGTGTTCGCGAACATCAAATCGATCCCGGCGCGCCGCAGCGCGTCGCCCTGCACCGCCTTCATCGCCGCGTTCGTCCCGACCGCGACGTACCCCGGCGTCGCGATCGTCCCGTGCGGCGTGTGAATCATCCCCGCCCGCGCGTTCGAGCGCGTCGACGCGCGCAGGACCTCGAACCGGAAGCGCGGCGACGCCGGCGACGCCGCCGGCGCCCGCTCGAGACGCGCGTCGGTCGACGCGCTCGAACGCGCCGACGCCGACGCGTCGCGCGCGCGCACGCATCGCGACGCGCGCGCGACGCGGTCGAGGACGCCGCGCGCGCGCGCGACGCGCGCGACGCGCATCGCGTCGCGATGCGCCGCGCGCGCGACCGTTGCGCGCGCGTCCGACCGACCGCACATACCGTACTGTTTACCCACACACAGACCGCCATCGCGTCCGACCGACCGCACATACCGCACTGTTTACCCACACACAGACCGCCATCGCGTCCGACCGACCGCACATTACGCGACTGTTTACCCACACACAGACCGCCATCGCGTCCGACCGACCGCACATACCGCACTGTTTACCCACACACCG
>Ga0257114_1001970_pt1 | contig 14105 bp, 8 predicted proteins | sample SI112_10mmetaG_FD_190149 | JGI IMG/M metagenome (GOLD analysis project Ga0257114, IMG submission 190149) | Marine microbial communities from Saanich Inlet, British Columbia, Canada - SI112_10m | ecosystem: Environmental > Aquatic > Marine > Inlet | place: Canada: British Columbia | collected...
CAAATTCGTATTCTGAGTCAGCGGGTAATGGCTCAAGGCGCAACCAGACATGACCATATTGCCCACGACCACCTGATTGCTTTACATGCTTTCCTTCTATTTCGACAATTTTTCGGATCGTTTCACGATACGCAACCTGAGGCTTACCAATATTAGCTTCAACACCAAATTCCCGCCGCATACGGTCAACCAACACATCCAAATGAAGCTCACCCATACCCGAAATAATGGTTTGGCCTGACTCTTCATCTGTTTCCACCCGGAATGAAGGATCTTCCTGGGCCAGTTTGCCGAGCGCAATACCCATTTTTTCCTGATCTACCTGTGTTCTTGGCTCTACAGCAACAGAAATAACAGGTTCCGGGAAATCCATTTTCTCCAGGGTAATGACATTATCGAGGCTACACAGTGTTTCACCGGTGGTAACATCTTTCAGTCCGATTGCTGCGGCAATATCGCCAGCAAGTACTTCTTTAATTTCTTCACGGGAGTTGGCATGCATTTGCACCATCCGGCCAACACGTTCTTTTTTGGCTTTTAGCGGGTTATAAACCGAATCGCCAGATTTCAGGGTGCCTGAGTACACACGGAAAAAAGTCAGTGTGCCCACAAAAGGGTCGGTAGCAATTTTAAAAGCCAGAGCAGCAAATGGCGCGCTATCATCAGCCTCACGGGCCTCCAGAGTGACACCATCCTCCAAAATACCTTCAATAGCTTTAACTTCGATCGGTGCAGGCATGAATTCTATAACTGAATCCAGCATTGCCTGAACGCCTTTGTTTTTAAAGGCAGAGCCACAAAGGGTCAGCACGATTTCATTTGCCAGCGTTCTTACCCTGAGGCCATGTTTGATCTCAGCTTCAGTTAACTCTTCCCCTTCCAGATATTTATTCATGAGTTCATCATTGGCTTCAGCGGCTGCTTCAATCAATTCTGACCGCCATTTCTCACATTCAGGCAACATGTCATCTGGAATTACGCCATATTCAAAAGTTACACCCTGATCGGCTTCATTCCAGATGATGCGTTTCATCTTGATCAGATCAATGACACCCTTGAATTCATCCTCAGCGCCAATGGCGAGCTGGATAGGAACAGGGTTAGCACCAAGGCGCTCTTTCATTTGCTGAACAACTTTTAAATAGTCAGCACCTGCCCGATCCATTTTGTTTACAAAAACAATACGAGGCACTTCATAGCGGTTGGCCTGGCGCCAAACTGTTTCTGTCTGGGGCTGTACCCCTGAGCTTGCACACAAGACCACTACAGCGCCGTCCAATACGCGCAGGGAACGTTCCACTTCAATGGTGAAGTCAACGTGTCCGGGAGTATCGATGATATTAACCCGGTGTTCGTCAAACTGCTGGTCCATGCCACTCCAGAAACAGGTAGTGGCAGCAGAGGTGATAGTAATACCACGCTCCTGCTCTTGTTCCATCCAGTCCATGACGGCTGCACCGTCATGCACTTCACCTATTTTGTGGGAAATACCAGTATAGAAAAGCACTCTTTCGGTTGTTGTGGTTTTGCCTGCATCCACATGAGCAACAATACCTATATTTCGATATCGGCTTAGTGGAGTTTTTCTGGGCACAGTAAAAACCTCAACAATCTCAGAGCGGAAATAGAACCTGGTTTAAAAACGATAATGTGAGAAAGCGCGGTTGGCTTCTGCCATGCGATGGACATCTTCACGTTTTTTGACAGCACTGCCACGGCCTTCGGCTGCATCAGAAATCTCGCCAGCCAGACGCAAAGCCATGGATTTCTCGCCACGACTACGGGCATGATCTACTAACCAGCGCATCGCCAGTGCATGACGTCGATCGGGACGTACTTCCACAGGCACCTGATAGGTAGCACCACCCACACGGCGGGATTTAACTTCCACCAGAGGAGCAATATTGTCCAGAGCAAGCTCAAAGGCTTCCAGAGGATCTTTACCGGATTTGTCAGCGACTACTGCAAGAGCGCCGTAGACAATTTTTTCTGCAACAGATTTCTTGCCATCAACCATTACATGGTTCATAAACTTCGCAAGGGTTTTGTTACCGAACTTGGGATCGGGAAGAACTTCCCGTTTAGCTACAACTCTTCTTCTTGGCATACTTATCTCTCTTCAGGCTTATCCGGCATTAATGAGTTGTCTCAAAATCCGGCCTTACTGTAATGATTTAATTATTTATAACTTCCGTTATAAAGAGTTACTTAGGTCGTTTGGTTCCGTACTTGGAACGACCCTGCTTTCTGTCAGCAACACCGGAAGTATCCAGAGAGCCACGAACAGTGTGATAACGAACACCCGGCAGGTCTTTAACCCTACCGCCCCTGATCAGGATCACGGAATGTTCCTGCAGGTTATGGCCTTCGCCACCGATATATGAAGTCACTTCGTAACCGTTAGTCAGTCGTACACGACATACTTTACGCAGTGCCGAGTTCGGCTTTTTAGGTGTTGTAGTATAGACACGAGTACAGACGCCACGACGTTGCGGGCAACCCTGCAACGCGGGAACATCACTCTTGTCGAGCTTGCTTTTCCTGGGCTTGCGAACCAGTTGGTTAACAGTCGCCATCTATTGCTCCGAAATTCTTTGTTTATTTAAAAAAGAGGCGCGATTGTAATGATCACGCCCCACCTAGTCAACTCATACTAGTCACAAGTCTCAAGTTACAAGTTACAAGTTGCCAGCTGAAAGTAACGGCTTTTGCTTGAGACTTGTGACTTGCGACTTGTGACTGGTTTAATCCTCTGCCGCTTCCGCTGCTGCAGCACTTTCTGATTCTGCAAGTGCTTCACTTAGTGCAGCTTCCACTTCACTGGCTGACACTGTGTCTTCAGACAAACGGGCCTCGGCAATGCGCTTCCTGTTTGCATGATAGGAAAGCCCTGTACCAGCAGGAATCAGTCGTCCTACAACAACGTTTTCCTTGAGACCTTGCAGGTAATCACGCTTGCCAGTGACCGCAGCCTCTGTCAATACACGCGTGGTTTCCTGGAAAGATGCCGCAGAAATGAACGACTCTGTTGCCAGAGATGCTTTAGTGATACCAAGCAAAACCCGCTCAAATTTCACGATTTCTTTTTCTTCATCCCTCAAGCGTGCGTTTTCCTTGCGCACTCGAATGAATTCTACTTGCTCACCTTTAATAAATGCAGAGTCACCCATCTGGATGATTTCAGCTTTACGTAACATCTGGCGAACAATAACTTCAATATGCTTGTCATTGATACGCACACCCTGGAGTCGATAAACTTCCTGGACTTCATTCACGATGAAACGAGCCAGTGCTTCAACTCCTTTCAGGCGCAGGATGTCATGAGGATTTGGTGGTCCATCAGATACAACCTCACCTTTCTCGACATATTCCCCTTCGAAGACCGTCATTTGACGCCATTTCGGAATCAGCACTTCATAATGATCACTGCCATCAATCGGATTCACACCATCTGTTGGCGTAATTACCAGTCGACGCTTGCCTTTGGTTTCCTTACCAAAACTTACTGTTCCGGAAATTTCGGCCAAAATGGCAGGCTCTTTTGGCTTACGTGCTTCAAACAAATCAGCAACACGAGGCAGACCACCAGTAATATCACGAGTTTTAGAACCTTCCTGGGGAATACGGGCAATTACATCACCAATATTCACATCAACACCGTTTTCCACACCAACAATAGCTTTTGAAGGCAGGAAGTAATGGGCAGGAACATTCGTTCCTGGCAAGTTAAACTCTTTTCCTTTTCCGTCAACCAGCGTAATAGCGGGACGTAATTCTTTACCCGCTGAAGGACGCTCGGAAGGATCCATAACAGTGATATTGGTCAGACCGGTTATTTCGTCAGTCTGACGCTTCACACAAAGCCCCTCTTCCATGGCTTCGAAACGGACCTTACCAGCAACTTCAACAACAATTGGATGCGTATGCGGATCCCAGCTGGCAACAATATTGCCAACCTGAACTTCAGAATGATCTGCACCATTAATAATTGCACCATAAGGCAATTTATAACGTTCTTTTTCACGTCCGTTGGTGTCATTAACTATCAACTCACCAGAACGTGATACCACAACCAGCTGACCATCTTTTCGTTGCACAGTTTTCATGTTGTACAGATGGATAGTACCGTCTGTTTTAACCTGAACATTGTCTGCCGCTGTAGCACGGGAAGCTGCACCACCAATATGAAATGTACGCATGGTTAACTGAGTACCAGGCTCACCGATTGACTGCGCAGCTACTACACCGACCGCCTCACCAATATTGGTCAAGTGACCTCGGGCGAGATCTCGGCCGTAACACATACGACAGATACCGGCATCAGCATCACAGGTGATAGGTGAACGGGCAATAACTTCGTCCACACCATTGGTTTCCAGTATTTCCACCAATTTTTCATCAATCAGGATGCCAGCTTCAAGAATGGTTGCACCATTACCGTCCAGAGCATCCTGTGCCAGAACACGACCCAGTACCAGTTCGCCCAGAGGTGCAATAATGTCGCCACCCTCAATAACAGGTGTCATCGTCAAACCGTTATCAGTACCACAATCTTCTTCTTTAACGACCAGATCCTGACTGATATCAACCAGGCGACGCGTCAAATAACCAGAGTTCGCTGTTTTCAAGGCGGTATCGGCCAATCCCTTACGCGCACCATGGGTAGATATAAAGTACTGGAGTACGTTCAGTCCTTCACGGAAGTTAGCGGTAATCGGTGTTTCAATAATCGATCCATCCGGCTTCGCCATCAGGCCACGCATTCCGGCCAGCTGACGAATCTGCGCGGGGGAGCCCCTGGCGCCAGAATCCGAATAAACATAAACAGAGTTAAAGGATTCCTGCTGCTCTTCCTCACCCTCACGATTGATTACACTTTCATGGGACAAGCCATCCATCATGGACTTGGCCACCTGGTCATTAGCACGCGACCAGATATCAATCACCTTATTGTATTTCTCACCCTGCGTTACCAGACCAGAGGCAAACTGTGACTCAATCTCAGCGACTTCAGATTCAGCAGCGGCAATTAAAGTGGCTTTTGCATCGGGAATGACAAAATCATTCACACCAATTGAACAGCCTGACCATGTAGAGTAGCGATAGCCCATGTACATTAATTGGTCAGCAAAAATAACGGTTTCTTTAAGTCCAACATTTCGATAACACATATTGATAATGTGTGAGATCTGCTTCTTGGACATTTTCTGGTTAACCATGCTGAACGGCAAGCCCTCGGGCACGATACTAAACAGGATTACACGACCAACTGTAGATTCCACAATACTGGTAGATTCCTGCCTTTCACCGTCTTCGCTAAACAGCACTTCTGACAAACGCACCTTAATGCGGGACTGAAGATGAACTGCTTTGGTATTAAATGCTTTGACAACTTCATCTACATTGGCGAAGATCATGCCTTCACCCTTGGCATTAACACGCTCACGGGTCATGTAATAAAGACCCAACACCACGTCCTGGGAAGGCACAATAATCGGCTCACCAGATGCTGGTGAAAGAATATTATTGGTAGACATCATCAACGATCGGGCTTCGAGCTGCGCTTCCAGAGTCAGCGGCACGTGAACTGCCATCTGGTCGCCATCAAAGTCAGCGTTGTATGCTGCACAAACCAGCGGATGCAATTGAATGGCCTTGCCTTCAATGAGCACAGGTTCAAAAGCCTGGATACCCAATCTGTGAAGAGTTGGCGCACGGTTCAGCATGATCGGATGCTCACGAATAACTTCCGCAAGAATATCCCAGACTTCTGCTGTTTCTTTTTCTACCATTTTCTTGGCAGCTTTAATTGTTGTTGCAACGCCACGCAGAATCAGTTTGCCAAGGATGAAAGGCTTAAACAGTTCCAATGCCATTTTCTTGGGCAGACCGGCCTGATGTAGTCGCAAGGTAGGACCTACCACGATCACGGAACGTCCTGAATAATCCACACGCTTACCAAGCAGGTTCTGACGGAAACGACCCTGCTTGCCTTTAATCATGTCAGCCAGTGATTTCAGCGGACGTTTGTTGGAGCCGGTGATCGCTCTTCCGCGACGACCGTTATCCAGCAATGCATCTACAGATTCCTGCAGCATACGTTTTTCATTACGTACGATGATATCCGGCGCATTCAGGTCTAGCAGTCGTTTCAAGCGGTTGTTACGATTAATTACCCGACGGTATAAATCGTTTAGATCCGAGGTGGCAAATCGGCCACCATCCAGAGGAACAAGTGGACGCAGATCAGGTGGTAGCACAGGCAATACATTGAGCACCATCCATTCGGGCTTATTGCCAGAGTTTACAAAACCGTCAAGCAACTTCAGACGCTTGGAGAGTTTTTTCAATTTGGTTTCAGAATTTGTCTGCGGAATTTCTTCACGAATACGGGTCGATTCTTCAACCACATCCATATCTGCCATCAGATCCTGAACGGCTTCAGCACCCATCTTGGCTTCAAAGTCATCTCCGAATTCTTCAAGGGCTTCGTAATACATTTCGTCAGAAAGCAGCTGACCTTTTTCCAATGTAGTCATACCAGGATCAATAACCACAAAAGATTCAAAATACAGAACACGTTCGATATCACGCAGAGTCATATCCAGCAACAAACCGATACGTGAAGGCAGTGATTTCAGGAACCAGATATGAGCTACAGGACTGGCCAGTTCAATATGGCCCATACGTTCACGACGCACTTTGCTCAGCGCTACTTCAACGCCACATTTTTCACAGATAACACCTCTGTGTTTTAGACGTTTGTATTTGCCGCAGAGACACTCGTAGTCTTTTACCGGGCCAAATATTTTGGCACAGAAAAGCCCGTCACGCTCCGGCTTAAAGGTACGGTAGTTGATGGTTTCCGGCTTCTTCACTTCCCCGAATGACCAGGAGCGAATCAGTTGTGGTGATGCCAATCCGATACGAATTGAATCAAAGTCTTCAATCTGCGTTTGTGACTTCAATAAACCTAATAGGTCTTTCATTCTATTCCTCCACCCTAACAGGGTTGATAAATTCTCTGGATTAAGTTGTATTTACAGAAATGTGAAAATCCTGCCAATCACTAAATCCTGAATCAATTCTCGACTTCCAGCTCCATGTCGATACCCAAAGATCGAATTTCTTTAACAAGTACGTTAAAGGATTCGGGCATACCGGCTTCCATGCGGTCATCACCATCTACTATATTCTTGTACATCTTGGTTCTGCCGTTTACATCGTCTGACTTCACAGTCAACATTTCCTGCAATGTATAGGCGGCACCATATGCTTCCAGTGCCCACACTTCCATTTCTCCAAAGCGTTGGCCACCAAACTGGGCTTTACCACCCAAAGGCTGCTGGGTAACCAGGCTGTAGGAGCCGGTTGATCGAGCATGCATTTTGTCGTCGACCAGATGATTCAGTTTAAGCATATACATAATGCCCACTGTTACCTTACGGTCGAACTGATCACCAGTACGTCCATCAAAAAGACTTACCTGACCATCTTCGCTCATGTCGGCCAGCTTAAGCATTTCCTTGATTTCGATTTCACTGGCACCATCAAACACCGGTGTTGCCATTGGCACACCCGCTCTAAGGTTTCTTGCCAGCTCATACACCTCATCATCACTGAAACTTTTCAAATCTTCAGTACGACGCGATTCGCCAATACCGTTATAAATCTGATCCAGGAATTTGCGGATATCTGCTGCTTTTTGTTGCTGCTGAATCATGACATTGATTTTTGCACCCAGGCCTTTTGATGCTGCACCAAGATGAGTTTCCAAAATCTGCCCCACATTCATTCGGGACGGAACACCCAGCGGATTCAGTACGATATCAACAGGGTTGCCAGACTCATCATATGGCATGTCTTCAACCGGCATTATTACCGAGATAACACCCTTGTTACCATGACGTCCGGCCATCTTGTCACCAGGCTGAATACGACGTTTGATCGCCAGATACACTTTAACGATTTTCAGCACACCCGGTGCCAGATTATCGCCCTGAGTCAGCTTGCGTTTTTTGTCTTCGTAACGTTCATCAAGTTCAATTCTACGTTCCTTGAGCTGAACACCTGCTTTCTCAAGAGCCTCGCTCATGCTTTCGTCTACCAGACGAATCTTGAACCACTCTTCCTGTTCCAGATTGTCCAGATACTCGGCACTGAGCTTGTCACCTTTCTTCAGCTTAGGTCCACCAGAAACGCCTTTACCCAGGATTAACTTGCGTAAACGCTGGAAAGTCGCTTCTTCAACAATACGAAACTCATCTTCGATATCTTTACGTACCTTGGATAACTGCGCTTCTTCGATTTCCAGAGCACGCTGATCTTTTTCAAGACCGTCACGTGTAAATACCTGAACATCGATAACCGTACCTTTAACACTGCTTGGTACCCTTAGTGATGTATCTTTTACATCAGATGCCTTTTCACCAAAAATAGCGCGGAGAAGTTTTTCTTCTGGAGTCAGCTGGGTTTCACCTTTTGGTGTCACCTTGCCTACCAGGATATCGCCGGCATTTACTTCAGCACCGATATGAACAATGCCGGATTCATCGAGACGACTCAGAGCACTTTCACCAACATTGGGAATATCTGCTGTAATCTCTTCAGAACCTAATTTGGTGTCACGAGCGATACAGGTCAGCTCCTGAATATGAATCGAGGTGAAGCGATCTTCCTTCACAACTCTTTCCGAGATCAGAATTGAGTCTTCAAAGTTATAGCCATTCCAGGGCATGAAAGCTATGCGCATGTTCTGCCCCAAAGCTAACTCACCAGTATCGATTGAAGGACCATCGGCCAGGATGTCCCGGACACTTACTTGATCACCCTCGCTCACCAATGGTCGCTGACTGATACAGGTATTTTGATTTGAACGGGTGTATTTGATCAGGTTATAAATATCCACACCTGCTTCACCAGCTTCAGTTTCTTCATCATGGACGCGTACTACAATTCGAGCAGCATCAACACTGTCGATAACACCACCACGTTTGGCGATCACACAAACACCAGAGTCGCGAGCTACATTGCGCTCCATTCCCGTGCCCACAAGTGGCTTCTCTGAAATAAGAGTCGGTACAGCCTGACGCTGCATATTGGACCCCATCAATGCACGGTTGGCATCATCATGCTCCAGGAAGGGAATCAAAGATGCGGCAACAGATACAACCTGCTGTGGCGATACATCCATATAGTCCACCTGATCAGATGGCATCAGGGTAAATTCATTTCTATGACGAACGCTGACCAGTTCCTCTTCAAACTTACCCTTCTTGTTCAGAGGGGAAGAAGCCTGGGCAATAACAAAACCACTTTCCTCAATCGCGGAAAGATAATCAATTTCATCTGTTACTGCGCCATTCACCACTTTACGAACCGGGCTTTCCAGGAATCCATAGGAATTGGTACGCGCATAAGTCGCCAGAGAGTTAATCAGTCCAATATTTGGACCTTCAGGAGTCTCGATAGGACAAACACGGCCATAATGTGTTGGATGTACATCACGCACTTCAAAACCGGCACGCTCACGAGTAAGACCACCTGGCCCAAGCGCGGAAATACGACGTTTGTGAGTCACTTCTGAAAGAGGGTTATTCTGATCCATAAACTGTGACAACTGGCTGGAACCAAAAAATTCCTTTATCGCCGCTGCTACAGGCTTGGCATTGATCATATCCTGAGGCATCAGACCTTCGCTGTCGGCCATGGAAAGACGTTCTTTCACAGCGCGTTCTACGCGGACCAGTCCAACACGGAACTGGTTCTCGGCCATTTCACCAACACTTCGGATGCGTCGGTTACCCAGATGATCGATATCATCAACTGTGCCGAAACCATTACGAATTCCGACCAGAGTTTTGATAACGTCTACAATGTCTTCTTTGCTAAGTACGCCATCACCTTCTGAATCAGGTCGACCCAGGCGACGGTTAAATTTCATGCGACCAACCGCGGACAGGTCATATCGCTCTGATGAGAAAAACAGATTGGCGAACAGATTTTCCGCAGACTCTTTTGTCGGTGGCTCACCAGGACGCATCATTCTGTAAATTTCTACCAAGGCTTCGAGACGGTTAGTGGTTGCATCGATGCGTAAGGTATCTGAAATAAACGGACCACAATCAAGATCATTAGTGTAAATAGTTTGGAACTCGCCAACTCCAGCGCTCACCAAACCTTCCATAATTTCTTCAGTGATCTCGGCATTACAAGGGAACAAGACCTCGCCGGTTTCAGTATCAAAAATATCTTTTGCCAGGGCATCACCAATGACAAATTCAGCAGGCACATCCAGCTTGGTCAGTTTGGCTTTTTCCAGCTCGCGAATATGGCGAGCAGTAATCCTGACTCCGGACTTAACGATAACTGTGCGCTTGCTCTTGATATCAAAATTAAGAACAGCACCACGCAAACGTGAGGGAACAAGCTCAACCGAGATGTTGCCATCCTTATCAATGAAATAAGTATTATTGTCGTAGAACATCTCCAGGATTTCCTGGGTGCTGTAATCCAGAGCTCTGAGGAGAATAGAGGCTGGCAGCTTACGACGTCTGTCGATTCGGACATAAACCATGTCTTTAGGATCGAACTCAACATCAAGCCATGAGCCACGGTAAGGGATAATTCTTGCTGAATACAGTAATTTACCCGAGCTATGCGTTTTACCACGATCATGATCAAAGAATACGCCTGGTGAACGATGTAACTGAGAAACCACCACTCGCTCTGTACCATTAATCACAAAAGTTCCGCTATCAGTCATCAGGGGGATTTCACCCATATAGACTTCCTGCTCTTTAATATCCTTGATGACTTTTGCTGTAGATTCTTTTTCGTAAATAATCAGTCGGACTTTTACCCGCAGTGATACTGCATAAGTTGCGCCCCTCAGGACACATTCACTAACATCAAATTCTGGCTTACCTAATCTGTAGCTTACATATTCAAGCAGAGCTTTCCCGGAATAACTGACAATCGGAAAAACAGATTTAAAAGCGGCATGAAGCCCCTGATCCAGACGTTCCTCAACCGAGGTGTCAGTCTGGGTAAACTGTTTGTATGAATCAATCTGAATAGCTAGCAGGTAAGGAATATCCATCGGGCTTTGCAGCTTGCCAAAGTCCTTACGGATACGTTTTTTCTCAGTATATGAATATGCCATCAGCAGTTCCTAACAAGTGATTTTGTTCCAGTTGCCCTTAAATACCCATAACAGTATCTGACAACCCCTGTACCACTTAACCTGTTCAGTAAACAGGTAATCTAAATTCTTTTATTCTCAATACTCATCCTCGACATTAACAACGACGCCGAGAATTTTGAGAATTCTTACAAACACGGAAAGGCAGCTGTCCAGATTGGATAGCCGCCTTCCTTCATAGTGCTTGTATACAAGAGCAATCTTACTTGAGCTCTACAGATGCGCCGGCTTCTTCCAGCTGCTTCTTGAACTCTTCTGCTTCGTCTTTGCTTGCGCCTTCCTTAATTGGTGAAGGAGCACCATCGACCAGATCTTTGGCTTCTTTCAGGCCCAGACCTGTGATACTGCGAACAGCTTTAATGACGTTAACTTTCTTTTCACCGGCTCCGGTCAAAATAACGTCAAATTCGTCTTGCTCGGCAGCAGCACCGCCAGCATCACCAGCAGCAGGTGCAGCAGCAACAGCCACGGCAGCGGCAGCAGAAACACCAAATTTTTCTTCCATTGCTGAAACCAGTTCAACAACATCCATTACTGATAATTCAGCAATACCATCAAGGATTTCATCTTTAGATAGAGCCATTACGCTTATCTCCTATTAATAAATTTTAATCGTTAGTAACTCTGGTTGGATAAAATATTGCCAACCAGATTAAGCTGCTTCCTGTTTCTGATCGCGCACTGCCGCAACTGCCCTTGTAGCTTTGGTCGGTACTTCGTTGCACGTCTGAACCAGTTTGGTCACCGGTGCCAGCATGACACTCATAAGAGTGGCGATCGCCTGATCGTATGTTGGCAATTTAGCCAGAATATCGATCTGCGAGGCAGGCAGCAGGTTTCCACTTATTGCGAGTGCTTTTACTTCAAACCCTTCGTTTTCCTTAGCAAAATCCTTTAATACGCGAGCTGCTGCGCCGGGATGATCCTGAGAAAAAGCCAAAATTGTCGGGCCGACAAGCGCTTCGTTGAGACATTCATAATCAGTCCCTTCAACTGCACGTTTTAACAAGGTATTCCTGACAACTCTCAGATAAACATTGTTTTCACGTGCAATACGACGAAGTGCTGTCATTTCCTCTACAGCGGTACCGTGATAATCGGCAAGTACTGCAGACAAAGCACCTTTAGCAGCTTCATTGACTTCAGCAACAATTTGTTGCTTATCTTCCAGTCTTATAGCCACTTAATAGTTACTCCTAAGTTATGAACCACTGCAAAAACCTGCAGGCTTTTAAGTTCATAGTTATTGCTTACGCTGGCTAAGCACTTGTAAACAAGTACTATCTAAACCAGCACCAGTCTCCGATAACCTGGAGACTTTCAATCTGGTGAATGATCCGGCTAAACATTTCAACCGGACGGGTTACACCATCTGCGTAGGACATTAAGCCTATAGCCTTTTGTATAGCGAGTACTGCTGTTCTGCAGCACCAACCATACGTCAGGTAGTTGGCTCCTACGGTCTTTGATAGCGCTGCAGATTATTTAAATCTCCAACACCCCAAAGTCTTGTAATGTTCCCTCAATACTGTTTTAAAAGAGGGAACAATGCCTTGTGACATGCAGAACACATCACAGGACAACTAATATTATTTAAAATTCCAGAGACGACTGGTCTACCAGGACACCTGGGCCCATAGTGGAAGAGAGCACCACTTTCTGGACATAGTTTCCTTTGGCGGATGCTGGCTTGGCTTTTTTCAGGTCAACCAGTAATGCCTCAAGGTTGCCCTTAAGCGCATCAATTTCGAAACCTACTTTTCCAATACCACCATGAATAATGCCGTTTTTATCTGTTCGATAACGAACCTGTCCGGCTTTAGCGTTAGATACTGCAGTCTCAACATCTGGCGTGACAGTGCCAACTTTTGGATTTGGCATCAGGCCTTTCGGACCAAGAACCGTACCCAGCTGACCGACAACCCGCATCGCATCCGGAGTAGCAATAACTACATCAAAATCCAGATTTCCGCCTTTAATGCTTTCTGCAAGGTCTTCAAAACCCACTATATCCGCACCGGCATTTTTCGCTTTCTCGGCATTTTCACCTTGAGCAAAAACAGCAACACGAACATCTTTACCAGTACCGTGTGGCAAGGTAGTCGCTCCACGTACGGCCTGATCAGATTTTCTGGGGTCAACGCCAAGGTTTATGCTGACATCAATTGATTCTTTGAACTTCACTGTAGAGAGCTCATTAATCAGAGATATAGCTTCATTGATTCCGTAGGCTTTGCCCACTTCAATTTTTTCCGCAATTAATTTTGCGCGTTTAGTCAATTTAGCCATTACACGACTCCCTCTGTTTCAATGCCGGCACTACGAGCACTGCCTGCGAGAGTCCGAACCGCAGCATCCATATCAGCAGCTGTAAGATCAGGCATCTTTTGCAGAGCAACTTCTTCCAACTGGGCACGATTAAGCTTGCCCACTTTTTCAGTATTAGGGCGGCCACTGCCTTTCTTCAGTCCGGCAGCTTTTTGCAGCAAAACTGAAGCAGGAGGAGTTTTGGTGATAAAGGTAAAACTGCGATCCGCATATACCGTAATTACAACCGGTATTGGCAGACCTGGCTCAACGCTTTGAGTTTCTGCGTTGAATGCTTTACAGAATTCCATGATGTTTACACCGTGCTGACCCAATGCTGGACCAACAGGAGGACTTGGATTGGCTTTACCTGCAGCAACCTGCAGCTTGATATATGCCAGTACTTTCTTAGCCATGCTATAACTCCTTTGGGTTCAAACGCAGAGCCATGCGGCCCTGCTCCCCTGGCGCTGAATTCATCATGAAGCCAGCGACTTTTTTGTTTCAGACAACCCGATTAGTCAGAGTGTCCACCTTGTTTGTCGAAGTCGCCCCTGTAACTTGGGACTTGTGACTTGCGACTAATTAACCTTTT
>Ga0257114_1001973_pt1 | contig 14098 bp, 9 predicted proteins | sample SI112_10mmetaG_FD_190149 | JGI IMG/M metagenome (GOLD analysis project Ga0257114, IMG submission 190149) | Marine microbial communities from Saanich Inlet, British Columbia, Canada - SI112_10m | ecosystem: Environmental > Aquatic > Marine > Inlet | place: Canada: British Columbia | collected...
GTAGCCAACTGCATGACCACGGCGTAACTTCGTAGTGATAAACACTGAAGAGCGCTCAACCCCCGCTTCTTTGAGTGCTTGACCCACTTCGTGCTCGTTGGCATACATGCTTGCCGTATCGATATGGGTGTAACCCGCCTTGAGAGCTGCTAAAACCGAGGATTTGCATTCATCCGGTTCGGACATCAAAAAGACCCCAAGACCAAACTGAGGAATGTTCAGGGAGTAGGCGTGTGAGCCATCTTGTGTCATATGTCCAATCTGCATGGATTAATCCATACAAAGGGGCTTCATCAAGTCAGCGCTTATTCATACATGTAAACCGTACAACCGTACTCTTATCAATCCGTTTCAACTACAAATCCCATGGACGTGGGTTTGGTTGCGTTCAGTCTGCTGGCTACTTTTTTTGCTGCAGCGTTCACTGTACCTGCAGGATTCGGACTTGCCACTATGATCACCCCGATTGTTTTTCTTTGGTTAGAACCGCATGAAGCAATCGCCGTGGTTGGGATTGTTCATGGTTCACATAACGCCTGGAAATTGAAGGTTCTTCGGTCGAGCGTGGATTATGATGCCGTGCGAAGGTATGGTTGGGCAATGATCCTTGGAGCGTTGATTGGGGCTGGGCTAAACTCTTCGATTCAAGCAGAACCTTTACTGCTCATAGTCGGCGTTGCCTTGGTGGCATTGCCACTGTTGACAATCAGTGAGAGATGGACCAATTATCGTTTACCCGAGGCTGAAGACAGAATCGGCGGTTTTGGCTCTGGATTTTTCGGAGGGCTTACTGGTCACCAAGGCGCACTACGTGCCATGTTTCTTCAGAAACGATTGCCTGACAAAACAGAATATGCGGCAACGGCAGCAGTCCTTGCTCTGGTTGTTGATATGACGAGGATACCCGTGTATGTAGCCCTTGAAGGATGGCAGATTCTTGAAGCCGGCTGGCTCATCTTAGGGCTCGTTCTAGCAGCGGTATTTGGAGTCAAACTTGGTAAACGGTGGCTCAAGAAGTGGAAGTCAGAACGCATCCGTAAAGGCATACTTGTCGCTATTGTTTTGAGTGGAATCCTGTATATTCGTGAAGCGCTCATCGCTTTGGAATTTCTATGAAATTTAATCGTCGTGCGAACCCAAGAAGTATTCACCAATTTCAGGGTCGTTCAAGATGAAATCAGCATCGCCGGTGTGAACCACTTTACCGTTGGCAAAGATGTAGCCACGATCGGAACGAGCAAGGCTCAATCGAGCGTTTTGTTCGACGATAAGAACGGTGATTCCTTCCTTACGTAAGTTATCAATTCGTTCGATAATCTGTTGTTGGTACAGTGGGGAGAGGGCTGCAGTAGGCTCATCAAGCAACAAGAAAGAAGGGTCTGAAATGAGAGCTCGAGAGATCGCTAGCATTTGTCGCTCTCCACCGGAAAGGGATGCTGCAAGGTCATGCTCACGGGAACGAAGGTCGGGGAACATGTTGAGGGCTCGCTCAATGCGTTCTTTTAGAACTCGATTCGGTAACGCGTTACCACCCATCTGTAGGTTTTCTTCAACCGATAGCGTTGGGAAGACGTTGTTGACTTGAGGGACGTAAGCAATTCCTTTGTTGACCAATTGGTCGGTTCGAAGCTTCTCAATCGACTCACCAGCATACGACACATCGCCGTCATAGTAGGTGGCAATTCCGAACAAGGCCTTGATGAACGTCGATTTGCCACAGCCGTTAGGGCCAATGATGGTGACAAATTCGCCTTCATCGACATGCAGGTCAATTCCATACAGAATCTGCACGCTGCCGTATCCGGCGGTTAGGCCTTTGACATCGAGTAAACGGGTCATTCTTCTTCGCCTCCATCACTCGCTCCACCAAGATATGCTTCAATAACAGCGCGATTCGATTTAACTTCTTCAGGAGTACCGACCATGAGAACTTCACCTTCATTCATCACAACAATGCGATCCACACCTTGGCGAAGAATGAAGTCCATGTTGTGTTCAATAACGAGAACTGAGATGCCTGTCGTGTCCACCAATTCTCGCAAATTGGTGAAAATTTTCATGGCAAGAGGGCCTGCTACACCTGCAACCGGTTCGTCGAGCAGCAAGAGATCAGGACTGCCCATCATCGAGCGTCCAATGTCAACGAGTTTACTCTGTCCACCAGAGAGTTCACTGGCCATGTTGTGAGCCATATGTGGAACTTCAAGTTGGTCCAAAACAGCAAATGCGTCGGCGAGGCGTTCCTTTTCAGCAGGCCGAGAGCGACCGCGGAACAACGAAAGGAATGGGTTTGGAGAGAATTGTTTTCTTGGAGGGACCAAGAGATTCTCAATCACAGTCATGTCTTTCCAGAGTCGAGTGTGTTGGAACGTTCGAGTCATTCCCAATTTTTGGATTTGGTCTGGCCGTTTGTCGGAAACATCTTTGCCAAACACTTCGACCGTTCCTGAGGTTTGCTGTAAAAGACCACTTATGCAATTGAACGTTGTTGATTTACCGCATCCGTTCGGACCTATGAGTCCAATGAATTCGCCTTTCTTGACTTCAAAAGAAACGTCCTTGACGGCAACTAAGCCACCGAATTCCATTCGCAAGTTCTTGACTGAAAGAAGAGGTTTCATTGTTCTTCAACCCCCTTGCTAGCGTTCGGATGCTCTGGCCTGAAAGGAACTTCAGGAAGCAAACCTTTCGGATTGTATCGAAGTGAGAATACGATGAGAACACCTACGAGCAGGACCTTGACATAAGCCATTCCTGCCCGAATTATTCCAGTTGGGAACACTTCTTCGATTGAACGGTCGTCGAAGAAGAACGATGCTAGCGCAAAGATAATCGCTAACCAGAAGAAAGTTTCACGGACTGAAACCCATTTGACCAGATGAGCAAGGAGCATGATGGTGAAGCAAATCCACATTGCGTTGACTTGCTCAACGACCAGCCAGTTGAACCAACCGTCCATCGTTGCTGCCACTTCATTAAGCGGCAGATCGGAACTGCCTTGGGCGGCAACTAAGACGTTGAATACGAATTCCATGAGAACGATAATCGATGCTCCAATGAGCATACCCTTGTTATTGCCAACGCCACCAATTATGAAAGCAGCCCACACAAGGAAGGTTGTCTTTGCAGGTGACATGAAGGAAGGTTGGAAACCGGATAGTTTCCATGCCCAGAGTGCGCCAGCGAAGGCAGCAATTGAAGCGCCAAGTGCAAGGCTTGCCGCCTTATGTCGCAACACATCGTGACCGTGGTGCTGCGCTACTTCTTCATCTTCACGAATGGCACGCAGAATGCGCCCCCATGGAGAGGCAAGAACAGTATTGAGTAGCCACCATGTTAGGATTAATCCAAGAATCCCAATGACTGCTAAGACAAACATATACGGTGCAGGTTGCCCAAGACTGAGCCATTCACCAACCGTCACGGCCATGCTGTCGACTCCTTCAGCGCGTGCACATTCATTCGCCGAGAGAGGAACATTGTTTGCATCGAGTGGGGGCGTTGAACCACAAAACCAGCGATCTTTCAACGGGAGTTTGTACTGTGAAATACCGACTGCACTTCCCCATGAACCAGCCCGGAGAAGTGGTTCTCCACTGAGCAGAACACGAACGATTTCACCAAGTGAAATGGTGATAATGGCAAAATAATCACTTCGCAGTCGTGCTGTGGGATACGCAAGGAACCACCCCGCAATGGCACCGATAACCATAGAGAAGAGAACGGCATAGACGATTGGCCAATCGTATCCATGCAATTCTTTGGGTGCCGTGAGGATACCAACAACAATGGCACCAATTGAGGCAAAGAAGATGACACCGAAATTCAACTGTCCCGTGATACCTGTTTGAAGGTTCAAAGAAAGCGCTAGAATGGCAAAAATAGCGAATGTGACCATGACGTTTGATAATTGCAATGTCTTGACGAATTTAGCCTGGTCTGAATCAGCGACTGGAAGCCAGAAAATAAGAGCTGCCATTACAACTGCGAGAACGGCAAACAGCAACCATGAGCCGTTTTCACTCTCGCGTCCATAGGGCATTCGTAATTTCTCGAGAACTGAGGTTCTTCTCTCCACATATGTTTCAGAGAGTTTGCTGGTTGTCGTCTGCGTCAAACTTTGTGCATGAACAGCAATGAAGCCAATTTTTGAGTCAATAGCCTCAGTTAGTGTACGCCATGCCTTGCCTGTTTTCTCGGTAACCATTGAGTAGCGTGAAGAAATTTCAGAGGCAAAATCAGAGATCTTTGTCGAAGGCTTGAGTTCTTTGTCTTGCAAAACATGGTAGGCTTCCCACCATGCGATGAGATAGAGGATTATTGGAACGGTAGGCCATACAAGAACGCCCATGTTCGCCATTACGCCAACGACGCCTTGCTCAAATTGCATCAATGAGAGCCACGCATCTTGTTGCTCAGCTAGAAAATTGCTTGGAGCGTGAGCAAGCGACAGCGAAGAGTCGCCTCCGGTGAGTGTGCTCATCATTGAATCGTTCGCAATCGAATTATCTTTGACAAAGGAACTGAATTTGAAAACGATGTAAGCAATGAAGGTGGAAAGAAGGTAACGTTGTCCTCGCAAACTGTTTCGAACGCTGAAATGGTGCAGTCCAGTCGGTGCAAAGAAAATGCCAAGCAAGGAAGCACGCTTCGTGTTCGGCTTGAAATCTTCCTCAGCTCGGATGCGTATTCGCTTGATATTCCAGTTGTCGTACGCATCACCAATTCCTTTTGGCATGATGAGAAGGATAGCGATAATCATGACGTACGGCATTACTTCAGCCAGATTGGCATAGTTTGAGCGGTCCAGCGGTGTTCCAATTCCCATCAAAATAGGTGATGAAATTGAACGAACAAAACCAATCAGGAGCGCTCCAAACACAGCACCTCGAACTGAACCAATGGTACCCAACACGATAACCGCGAAAGCGGGCAAAAGAAGGGTGAACCCTGTCTCTGGACTGTACCGTACCGTCATTGCAAATACAGCGCCGCCAATTCCTGAGATTCCCGCAGAGAGGAAAGCGCTGATCATGTGAACGCGTTCGACGTTTATTCCACAACTTGCAGCAAGTTCGGGGTTATCAGCGACAGCACGCATACGGCGGCCTAAACGGGTCTTTGTCAGCAACAGCATCAAAAGCCCAACAGAAGCAAAAATTACGAACGGCATTGCTGCGTTATAGTAGGTGTAGTTCGCTGTTAAATCAGTGACGCAATCAGAGCCGACCGAATAGATGTCAGTGAGCGGCTTTGAGCCTTCAGTCGTAATTTTTTCGAGGATGGGTGATCCGTCAGCAGCGCTTCCAGCCTCTTCGCACGCCCCGTAGGAATACGTTTCACCGGAAGCAAGAGAACGGTCACCAAGGTTGAGTTTGGTTAGGATGGTCGGAGCCTCAAATCGTTGTTCACGAGCAATTCGCCAATCGATATCCGGTTCAAACAACTTCGTTCCTGCACCAAAGCGAAGGTAAACGATGGCTCGAAGGATAAGAGCAACACCAAGTGAAGCAATCATCATGACATCTGCGCTTGATTTCCGGTCTCTGAAACCTCGGAAGACCAGGCGGTCGATGATGACGCCAGCCAAACCAGTAAGAACGAATGCTCCTAGGAGCGTCCAAAGAAGAACAGACCAAACTAATACCCCGTCTTTTGGAGTAGAAACAAGTGGGAAGAAATAATCCATCCACATAATCATGACTGCAACATACATCCCCAGCATGAAGAACTCGCTTTGTGCAAAGTTTCCATACCGCTGTACGCTGTAGGTCAGCGTACAACCGACGGCGATTGCAAGGTAGGTCGAAGACCAAGTTAGCGTACTGAATCCTATTGAACTCAGATTGAGATAGATCACTGCACTGGTGTCAAGGCCAACCATTAGAAGTTCGATGGTGAACAGTACGGTCAACAGCAAGAAGAGTGGAGAAAACACCATCAATGCGTAACGAAGCTTACCATGTGGGATATCGTCGAAAACGACCTTTACCAGCAAGAACCCCATTGAAATGAGTTGGACCGATTGCCCGAGCCACACCATATCATTCGGCAGGTTGCCAAACAAAATTGCGTCGAGGCCGTTACCTATACCGGATTGGTAGAGCAATCCAATGATTGCATCAAGAGCCACTACGGCAGCAATCAGTAGGCGTCGACGTATTCTCGACATTTCTTGCCAGCGGTGTAGGATGGAACCAGATGGTTCTGTTACCGTTCCTGATTCCATCCTAACAAAGCCTCCGCATTTTTGCGTTCATCAAGACTCCTCAGCCAGGAGGCTAAAAAGCCGTGGAACTCAAGTGCTAATGGTCTCAAGCAGCGTTGTCTTGAACGCCACCTGCAACTGTCCAGTACTTGGTACAGGTGAATGTACCATCGCCAGCACCGGTTGCAGTGTAGCCACAGATATCGTATCCTGCTCCACCAACGTCGCCGTTGGCCAAGAAGGTGTGAAGTCCGCTTGCGCCTTCGTATGCAGTTCCTGTGGTTGCAATTGAAGTCGACATTGCTGTACTGTCAAGTTGGTGAGCTGCTCCAAGCATCATGATTGAGTCGTAGCTGGTCAAAACGTAGGCCTTGATTGAACTGATGTTCGAAGCATCGTAGCGTGCTTCGAAGTCTCCGAAAGAAGAACCAGCACGAGGTGTGGTCACGGAGAGGTTGTGAGCAACGCTGTCGTCACTGAGTTCAGTGAGGAGTCCTTCGCCTGCAGGTCCGTCGCCGGAGAAGAGCATAGCAGTAACGCCTTGTGCTGCAACTTCGTTGAGGATCATTGCTGCGTCGGTAACATAGGACACCATGAAGATGGAGTCGCATCCTGCATCTGCAATTTGTGTAATTTCAGAGGCAACGCTTGTTGCGGTTTCTGCGTATCCAATCTTTTGGCACAGAGTTCCGTTCCAAGCATCTTCGATAGCATCAGCAAATCCAGAGCCGTAGTCGTTGGTCATGTGGATGATTGCTGGGTTGGTAGCGCCCATTGCTTCCATCATTGCAGCCGCTGCAGGTCCTTGGATTGCATCGGATGGAACGATTCGGAAGAAGTCAGGGTAAGCAGTTGCGTTGCTGAGGCTTGGGTTGGTGGATGCGTAGGAAATCATTGGGATTCCTGCAGCGGAAAGCACTGCGTTAGCGGCCATGGTTGCGCCAGAACATGCTGCGCCACCGACTGCGATAACTCCAGAGTCGACGAGGGTTTGTGCTGCAGCTGCAGCAGCGGTACCGTCACATGCAGAGTCAACTTCGACGAGTTGGTATTCGTATCCCATAGCGCCGTATGCTGCGTTGAGGTCAACGATTGCTTGCTGTGCTCCGTATTGGAATCCAGCAGCATCTTGTGCCAGAGGACCGGTTAATGGGTTCATGAAACCGAGTTTGATAACAGTCTTCGGGGTTGTAACACCGTCTGCAACAGTCCAGTAGGCATTGCAAGCGTAAGCGCCATCTTCAGAAGTGGTTGCTGTGTAGGCACAGATATCGTAACCTGCGCCGCCAACGTCGCCGCTTGCGAGGAAGGTGTGAAGGCCACTTGCACCTTCGTATCCGGTTCCAACTGCACGGATGGATGCATCCATGTCAGCGGAGTCGGTGTTGTATGCCTTTCCAATAATGGAAACTGCATCGTAGGAAGTGAGAACGTATTGCTTGATACTTGGAATGTTTGCAGCATCGTAGCGTGCTTCGAAGTCACCAAAGGAAGAGCCTGCACGAGGTGCGGTAACCTTGAGGTTGCTTGCAACGGTGTCGTCGCTGAGTTCAACGAGCAATCCTTCGCCAGCAGGTCCGTCGCCAGAGAAGAGCATAGCAGAAATGTTCTGGGATGCGACTTCGTTGAGAATCATTGCAGCGTCGGTAACGTAAGAGACCATGAAGATGGAGTCACAGCCTGCGTCAGCGATTTGTGTGACTTCAGAAGCAACGCTTGTTGCTGTTTCAGCATATCCAATCTTTGCGCAGACATCGCCAGACCAAGCAGCTTCGATTGCGTCAGCGAATCCGGAGCCGTAGTCGTTGGTCATGTGAAGAATTGCAGGGTTGGTTGCTCCAGAGTCAACCATCATTGCAGCAGCAGCAGGTCCTTGGATAGCATCGCTAGGAACAACACGGAAGAAGTTCGGGTAAGCGGTAGCATCGCTAAGACTTGGGTTGGTTGAGGCGTAGGAAATCATAGGGATTCCTGCAGCAGACAACACAGCGTTAGCAGCCATTGAAGCACCGGAGCATGCTGCTCCAGCGACGGCGACAACGTTAGCGTCGACAAGTGATTGTGCTGCAGCGGCACCAACGGTACCGTCGCAACCTGAATCTGCGACAACCGCTTCAAACACGGTAGTGGTTTGCGCAGCATTCAAGTCAATAACTGCTTGAAGTGCACCGTATTCAAAACCTGCAGCGTCTTGGGCCAATGGGCCAGTTGCTGGGTTCAAAAATCCAATCTTGACGACATCGGGTTGTGGTTCGGCATCGTCAGTATCATCATTGCTTGTACATCCTGCAAGTGCGGCAGACATAAACGTCAATGCGAGCAGGGCGGTCAGTATTTTATTATTCATAGGTAGTCCTCCTAATTCCTTTGAAATGCTGTCCCCTTATAGACATTACACCGTTAATGAAGGGTCTATTACCTGTTAAATCGCTAGGATAACACGGCATCAATCCAATTGAATTTCAAAAAGATAGACTTCGCCGTCGTGATAGTGCGAGGGAAGACCGGTTGAATCTTCAAGAACGATTGGTTCCAAGACACTAAATCCATGGCGAGTGTAAACACGAATGAGTGCTTCGTTAAATCCAACCGTGTCTAGACGGATAAAGCGGAGGTTTTGCTGTGAGCAATACGATTCCGCCCAGTTCACAAGTTCCCCAACGAGGCCTCTGCCTCTCTGAAGTGGGTGATTGGCGATTCGGTGAATGAAGAGCGACGGTTCGTCTTTCCTTTCACCCCAAATTTGAGGATCTTCAAAGGCCACAACCCAAACGCAAACAATCTGGCCTTGGTCCATCATTTTCCACTGTCGGCCTTCGTCGACCTCCATTTGGATCAAACTTCTGTCAATCTTCGGCCATTGAGTCATGCCTTTCGAGGCTTGCAGAGCCGTTGCCTCGTCGTACAACGCAAGTATCGTATCGATGTCGTCGTGGGTGCTCTGAAGAATGTGCAAATTTTCAACTCCGAATGCTTTGCGTCGACGTATTCAACCTCGACCAGAGATGAAGAACTTCATCACCCCATTCTTCGGTAGAAATACGAGTAAGACCGGCAGCAGATAGGCGCTTCGCATCAATCCCCGAAGCAACGGGTTCTGTGTGAACAACTGAGCTTTGTATAAAGTAAAACTCATCAACGAGACCTTGGTCCAAGAAGGAAGAAATTGTCTTTGGACCACCTTCAACCATAAGTCGTTGGATTTCTCGGTCGCCCAGGAGATTGAGAAGTGCAGAAAGAGAGGTGAAATCACCCTTCATGTGAAGTGTTTCAAGACCATCTGCAAATAACTTGGCAGTCGGAGGTGTTCGATTGTTCGGGTCAAGAACGACTCGCAAGGGTTGGCGTTCACAAGGAACTCGGCGCACTGTCAACTGTGGATCATCTCGAATCACGGTTTCGGCACCGACCAAAACTGCATCGCATTCATTGCGCAACATGTGAACCCGATCCAGGCAAGTCTCCGAAGTGAAACGCTGAGCTTCAAGGTGTCTGTCGTCCACCGAGCCGTTTGCATCCACTGCCAATTTGACCGTCACTTGTGGGCGTCGATGTTCGCACCAATGCAGGAAGGGGCTCATCTGAATCGATGCTTCCGATTCAAGTAGGCCTTGCCGAACTACAATGCCAGCGTCTTGTAGAACTTGGATTCCCTTTCCTCGCACGGTAGGGTTCGGGTCGTAATGTGCAACAATGACCTCCTTCACTCCAGCCCACATCAATGCTTCAGTGCATGGAGGTGTTCTGCCGAAATGATTGCAGGGTTCGAGCGTGACATAAGCAACTGAACCATTCGGAGAATGACCGTTGGATTCTGCATCATGAATGGCCATTTGTTCTGCATGCAATCCCCCAAGGTGGTCGTGCCAACCTTCGGCGATAATCATGCCGTCTTTCACCAAGACACAGCCCACTAAAGGGTTGGGACTCACCTTCCCTCTGCCCCGTTCAGCGACATCAAGAGCCCTTTGCATGAACTGTTGTTCATCCACGGTCCAAGCGTTCGCCATGTGCTGTCCAATCCGGCCGAGTTCAAGACTTCTTGCTTTTCCAATAACCGTTTCAACAAGGAAAGCGTAGACTGCTAACCTTATTCGATATTCAATTCGCATTTTATGCACAGTGGGTGGCTTTTCACCCACTCCGAATCAGCACAGAATACGCCGTTTTGAGAGAAGGCTTGAAACCAAGAACACGCCACATACGGTTATGTCAAACGAAGAAACGAGCCAAGTACCCGCTGCGCTTGAGTTCGAGCCGGACTCGTCTTCAAAAAAGAAAAAAGGGGTGCACAAACCAATTTATTCTCCCGTTTTCACTCAAAACCCGATACAGAAAACGGACATTGGGTGTGTCCATCTTCTTGTAAATCCGTTCTCGGGTAAGAAAAAAGGTCGAAAAATTGGCGAAAACGTGAAGGAAATACTCGAGAACGAAGGAAGTACAGTTGAAATCCATTTTTCAGCCCACAGTGGCCACCTGATTGAGATCGCCGAATCCATTCAAGCTCAACCGAACGATGTTTTTGCAGTTGTTGGAGGTGATGGAAGTCTTTCTGAAGTGATTACGGGCCGTATGATAGCCACAACTGAGCGCAGTGAAAGATTCGCACTCATCCCTGCAGGAACTGGTAATTCGGTGGCAAATGACCTCCGACTCACATCAACAGAACAGGCAGTTCAAGGCATTCTCAAAGGCACATGGCAAAATCTAGACTTGGCCAGAGTGGAGATGGTGGAAGGACTGCCAGGTTCCGAAAAAGGACGTACTGTGCGCTACAGCCATAACCTCGTGACGTGGGGGCTCGGTGTAGACTCAACCATCAAAGCAGAACGCATGCGTTGGATGGGTCCAATGCGTTACGATGTTGGAATTCTCATGGCCATAATGGCCAACAACCGTCGTCATGCAACACTAACTCTGGATGGAGTGACAATGGAAGACGACTACACGCTCTTTTTGATACAAAACAGCCAGACCGGGGGTTCAATGCTACCACTGGCCCCAGGTGCCTCGCTTGATGATGGCATGATGGATATCGGGATACTGAAAAAGATGACACGCCGTGACGTTCTCAAAGCATTTGGAATGCTCAAAAGCGAAGGTCGGCACGTTTTCCATCCACGCGTTGATTATCACAAGTTCAGAACATTGAGAATCGATACACCTGCCCCTGCAGCAATAAATGTTGATGGTGAAAACATTGGTTCTACACCATTGCAAATGGAAGTTCTAGCCAACGCCGTTCAAATTTGCGTACCAAATTAGAATGAGAAATCAGAAAAGTCCTCGTCAGGCTCATCGTATGTCTGTCTCTCTTGTGGTTGAGGTTCTGGCGTCACTTCAGGCTGTTCCTGTTTGACTGCGGCCTTTCTTTTACGAACAGTTTTGCGCTTTGGAGGTCCAGATGCGGCTTTCGATTTTGGTGCAGCCGAAGTAAAGTGTTCAGTTGGTTGGGATGTGGGTTGGCTGGAGGTGATGTTCGTCGAAGATTGGCGTGGCGGAACAGTAATCCGGTTTGATGGCGGCGTAAACTCAGAAGTAGGCTTAATGAAATCTCTCTCCATTTCTTTAGATTCTTCCGTTTTTACAACAGAAGACTTGCCGCCACCGAATTCGTTGGTTGAGCTGGTACTTGGGCCTGACGAGAGCACGCTATCAAGGTCGAATCCTGCAAGCGCAGATTCTGAGGATTTACTCTTCGGTTCATTGTACGTCTTTTCTGCTTGCTTCCTCGATTCCTTTTGACGGTCACTTGGAGAGGACAATCCCGACGCTTTGGCTGATTTGACATCCTTTTTGACTTGTTTAACAGCGTCCATGCCTGATTTTCCGATGAGGTTTTTCATGGATGCTTTTGCACCTTGAAGAACAAACATCTTTGACAGGATGAAAGCACCTACTCCACCACCAATACCTACGATCATGAAGAACAAGATGTAGCCACCTCGGGTGAAAACTGGAACATCGCCGTGAACCCACTCATCAGTGTCCCCTCCGCTCGAACTCACGGTTGAATCACTGAGTTCAATGGATGTAACAAGGACATAGAGGCGTTCGTTATTACTTGAACTAATTTTGATACTGCAATCAGAATTAGCTTCTTGTGAGTTAAAAGTACCTAGAGAATTGCTGTTCGAGGAATCCAATTGAACAAGGTAGCCATAAATGGTAACGGATTGATGCCATTCTCCAACTGCCAACATGCCTTCTTGGATGTTCTTCGTCGTCGGAATGAGACCGAGAACATACCATTTCGATTCGGCATCAGAATTGATTTTTTCGAGATTAACCGTACCCATGCCTGTTTTGGGTTGGAGAGGGGTCAACCAACTCTTCAAATCGATCCGAGAACCTTCGCCCTCAACAACAGACTCGGCAGATGAAGAAGACATTTGTTCGATGGCTACACTCGCAGTCACGGCAAAGTCCAAACCACTGACATCAGCATCAGAATGCGATGAATAAATTGCACTTGATGCAAGATAACCAGGGAACGAAACTGGAGTTGTGGTGTTCGTCCCGAGTTCTCCTTCTTCAGTTGCGCATCCAATCGGTTCGATTCCAGTGAACGTTTGACTCTCGGAACCGAGTGAAGTGGTAATAGTCGTCGACTCTTGATTGAAATCGACATGAACTGCGCCACTGTCTTTACCCCATGAGGCAGTCGTAGGACCTAAGCAACCTGCTAAGGCCATGCTGAGAACGAGTAAGACGGCGAGTCGAGCCCTGCGCATGGTCACCGAGGTGCGCTTTAGTTTGAGAACTCTTCCGTTGACAAACCAGCATAAATCCGTAAAATAGGAAAGGCGCAGAGAGAGGGATTCGAACCCCCGAGTCCAAGGGACAGTGGATTTCAAGTCCACCGCAATACCGGGCTATGCGATCTCTGCTGAGTTTAGGGCCCGAAAACCCGTTATCGCAAATACAGGTCGGCCGTCAATTCGATATGAGCCTTACGCTTCTTCTTCTTCATCTCTCGAGTCAATGTGGACAACCGCTGCTGCGAATGCCAAACCGGTTACTGCGATGAGGAAAGTCATTCCTGGAAGTGGGTCGGAGGAATCGGAGGAAGACTGAGAAGCGACCACCTGCTCAAGATCAGCACGGAAATCATCCGCTTTCCAAGAGTCTCCGCTCCAAGCGATTTTCGGCTTCATTCCATCCATGATGAAGGTAATTGTGGAGTGGCCCACCGTGTATTCGACATCGGTTTCCTCGATTGCTACACAGGAAAGGCGGTCACCTTCGCCCCATTCAAAGCCCTCATCACACATGCAGTGTTTCCCTTCTCCAGAGCCCATTTCCCATCCATGCCCATTGCATACTTGGGGGGCCATGATGTCGGTTGGTCGCAGTGATTCTGGCATTGGAATTTCAGAAGCATTGGTTGAATTCGGTGCCCAAGCGATGTACGTTGGCTCGACAAGGTCATCGACACCAACCGTAGATGCATCCCAAGCGTTACTGGTCGTGTTCCAAGTGTGGAGAGACCAGTACCATGACAGGTCACTCGGACTGCTAACATCATCGACAGAGGTGAGCGTACGACCGTCATTTCCGTTGCTAAACGTTGAGTTCATTCCGACGCTCGAAAATGCACCCTTCGTAAGATGATAAGCATTGAAGTCGGCTTGAAGTGAATGGTCCTCACTTGTATTGTCTGGATAGAGAACTGTAATCGAAGGCGAGGAATCATTTCCTTCTGGTGCGTGAATAAGAGAAGTGTTGGTTGTCGAAGCTGCCCAAAGCAAATTGCTGTTCTCCAGTCCATCAATTGAGTCGATGCCTTCGATAGATTCTTCCCAAGAACCTGATGATTCATTGAAAATGTTGAGAGACCAGTACCACGACATGTCGGAAGGCGATTCAACGCCATTTATTCCAGAG
>Ga0257114_1001974_pt1 | contig 14096 bp, 10 predicted proteins | sample SI112_10mmetaG_FD_190149 | JGI IMG/M metagenome (GOLD analysis project Ga0257114, IMG submission 190149) | Marine microbial communities from Saanich Inlet, British Columbia, Canada - SI112_10m | ecosystem: Environmental > Aquatic > Marine > Inlet | place: Canada: British Columbia | collected...
TCAATTGGTTTTCTGATTGTTTCTCTATAAGCAACTTGCGGTTTTCCTACATTTGCTTCAACAGAAAACTCTCTTTTCATTCTATCAACAATTATTTCAAGATGTAGTTCACCCATACCAGAAATTATTGTTTGATTTGACTCTTGATCTGTTGCAACTTTAAAAGATGGATCTTCTTGTGCTAGCTTACTTAAAGCTAATCCCATTTTCTCCTGGTCTGCTTTTGTTTTAGGCTCTACTGCAATAGATATAACTGGTTCAGGAAACTCCATTCTTTCTAAAGTTATAACTGAGTCTGGTGTACATAAAGTATGTCCAGTAGTCACCGTTTTTAGTCCTACTGCAGCAGCTATATCCCCAGCCCTAACTTCTTTAACATCTTCTTTTGAATTTGCATGCATTAATAATATTCTACCAATTCTCTCTTTTTTCATAGTGGTTGCATTATAAACTGAATCTCCAGCTTTAAGGACCCCTGAATATACTCTAAAGAATGTTAGTGAACCTACAAATGGGTCAGTTGCTATCTTGAATGCAAGTGATGAAAATGGCTCATCATCTGATGATTTTCTCTCAGCAGGGGTTTCATCTTTATCATCTAATATTCCTTTAATCGCAGGTACGTCAACAGGTGATGGCATGTAATTAATAACATTATCAAGCATAGTCTGAACACCTTTATTTTTAAATGCAGTACCACATTGTGCTAAAACTATTTCATTAGCTAAAGTCCTTATCCTTAATCCTTCTATAATCTTCTCTATCGGTAAATCACCATTAGTAAGATACTCGTCCATAAGTTCTTCGCTTGCTTCTGCTGCAGTCTCTAATAGTTGCTCTCTTAATTCATTTGATTTTTCTACTAAGTCTGAAGGAATATCAAGGGTTTCAAATTTCATACCCATATTCTCTTCTTCCCAGATTATTGCCTTCATTGTCAGTAAATCTACAACACCTTTGAACTGGTCCTCTGCCCCTATAGGTACTTGTAAAGTGATTGGTGTTGACCCAAGTCTTGTTTTTATTTGCTCAACAACTCTAAAGTAGTCTGCTCCTGCTCTATCCATTTTATTTACAAATACCATTCTTGGTACCTGATATTTATTAGCTTGTCTCCAAACTGTTTCAGACTGCGGCTCAACTCCACCTACTGCACAAAATACAGCAACAGCACCATCTAGAACTCTGAGTGATCTCTCAACTTCAATTGTAAAATCTACGTGGCCAGGGGTATCAATAATATTAACCCTGTGCTCAGGGTATTGGGCAGCGCTTCCTCTCCAAAAACATGTTGTTGCAGCCGATGTAATAGTAATACCTCTTTCTTGTTCTTGCTCCATCCAATCCATGGTAGCAGCACCATCATGAACTTCACCAATCTTATGAGACACACCAGTGTAATATAGTATTCTTTCAGTAGTAGTAGTTTTTCCGGCATCAATATGTGCCATGATTCCGATATTTCTATAATTTTCTATTGGAGTTTTTCTAGCCATTGATTACCACCTGTAATGTGCAAAAGCTTTGTTAGCTTCCGCCATTTTATGAACATCTTCTCTTTTCTTGACTGCTGAGCCTTTGCCTTCACATGCATCTAATAATTCTGATGCAAGTTTATTCTTCATTGCCTTATCGTTTCTTTTGAGCGCAGCATCTAAAATCCATCTCATAGCTAAAGATAATTTACGCCTTGGATTAACTTCAACTGGTACTTGATAGTTTGACCCACCAACTCTTCTAGATTTAACCTCAACTGATGGACTAACATTTTGCAAAGCTTTTTCCATCATTGACAATGGATCTGCTTTATTCTTTTCACCCATTATCTCTAGAGCTGCATAAATTATTTTTTCAGCTGTTCTTTTTTTGCCGTCAGACATAATCATATTTGTAAATCTTGAAACTACAGTACTATTGAAGATAGGATCCGGCTTTAAGTGTTTTTTAAATATAGTCTTTTTTCTAGGCATAATTATTATCTAAGCTTTTGGCTTTTTCGTTCCATATTTTGATCTTCCTTGCTTACGTTTTTCTACTCCCTGAGTATCCAAGCTTCCTCTTACAACATGATATCGAACACCTGGTAAATCCTTAACTCTTCCGCCACGTATAATCACAACAGAATGTTCTTGTAAGTTATGACCTTCACCACCTATATATGATGTTACTTCTTGACCATTTGTTAGTTTGACCCTGGCTACCTTTCTTAATGCAGAATTTGGTTTTTTTGGTGTTGTTGTGTAAACACGAGTACATACTCCTCTTCTTTGAGGACAGGCTTCTAATGCAGGGACAGCCGTTTTATACACTTTATCCCTTCTAGGCTTTCTAACAAGCTGATTAATTGTAGTCATAATATTTTCTTAATTTAATTCAAAAATTCTATTCGCACAGCATATAGCTGTCAAGCAGATATTGCAACAAACATCTCACCAAACCTTAGCTTTTTAGCTAATGGTTTGATGAAATAATCATTTAAGTAGGATCTACCTGTGTTTCTTCATCAGTAGCTGTATTCTTATTTTCTGTATAAGCTGTCATTTCTTCAGCTAGCTCTTTTTCAATTAGAGCAGTTTTGTCTTGTTTAGTCTCATTTCTCTTGGTAGACAGACTCGTACCGCATGGTATTAACCTACCAACCACAACATTCTCTTTAAGACCTCTCAAGAAGTCTTTTTTACCATTTACGGCAGCATCTGTTAAGACTCTGGTGGTCTCTTGGAATGACGCAGCAGATATGAACGAGTTAGTAACAAGAGATGCTTTAGTAATACCAAGTAAAATAGGTCTATAAGTTGGTAGCACAGCATTTGGGTTTGACGATGAAAGCTCATCTATAATTTCTAGCATAGATGATTTTTCCATTTGCTCTCCAACTATTAAGTCTGCATCACCTACTGACTCTATCTCTACTTTCTTCAACATCTGTCTAAGAATTACTTCAATATGTTTATCATTAATAGCCACACCTTGCAGGCGATAAACATCTTGAACTTCTTTCACGATATGCTCTGCTAACTCAGTTACCCCTCTGTATCTCAAAATATCATGAGGATCTAATGCTCCCTCTGAGATAATTTCACCTTTTTCAACCTTAGCTCCCTCAAATACATTTAAGAGTTTAGTTTTTGATATCATTTGAACGTGTTTGTCCTCAATGCCATCTTGATTAGTATAAGTTATCTCTAACCTTCTTTTTCCTTTTGTCTCTTTTCCAAACGAGACAATGCCAGTCATCTCGGCAAGCTCAGCTTTATCTTTTGGAATCCTAGCTTCAAATAAATCAGCAACCCTAGGTAGACCACCTGTTATATCTCTTGTCCCTGATGTTTCTCTTGGTGTTCTAGCTATTGTATCTCCAATACCAACGGTCATACCGTCCGATAAAGATACATTAGATTTTGATGGTAATATGTAGTGTGCTGGTAAGCTTGAATTAGTTATATTCAAATCTTTTCCTTTGCTATCCACTAATGTGACCATAGGCTTTAAATTTTTATCAAATGAGACACTATTTTGATCTTTAATAAGTATTGAAGATATGCCTGTTAAGTCATCTGTAATTTTTTCAGTACTTACTCCTTCAACAAAATCAATAAATTTAACTATACCAGCTGTTTCTGTAATAATTGGAGTAGTATATGGATCCCAGGTAGCAGTTGTTTGACCCATTTCTACTTTTTCTCCATCATTAATAGTAATGACAGAACCATATGGAATCTTATATCTTTCTTTTTCTCTTCCACTATCATCTAATATTCCTAATTCTCCAGACCTAGAAACTACAACATTATGTTTTTTTGTATTAGCGACTACACTAAGATTGTGATATTTGGCTGTACCTTTCGATTTAACCTCAATACTGTTAGCTGCTACAGATCTTGATGCTGCTCCACCAATATGGAATGTTCTCATTGTTAACTGAGTACCAGGTTCCCCAATAGATTGAGCTGCTACAACGCCCACTGCTTCACCAGCGGAGACTTCTCTACCTTTTGCTAAATCTCTTCCATAACATTTGGCGCATATTCCATGTCTAGTATCACAGGTAATTGCTGACCTAACCCAGACTTCATCAACAGCGTTTTTTTCAAGTAGAACTACATTCTTCTCATCTATAAGCGTACCTTTCGAAAGTATCAGTTTATCAGAATCCGAAACATGTAAGTCTTTTAGTAATGTTCTTCCTAAAACTCTTTCTCTTAATGGTTCTACAATATCTCCACCTTCAATAAGTGGTTTCATTAAAATACCAGACTCAGTACCGCAATCATCTTCTACTACAACTAAATCCTGAGATACATCAACAAGTCTTCTAGTTAAATATCCAGAGTTAGCAGTCTTTAGTGCAGTATCAGCCAACCCTTTTCTTGCCCCATGAGTTGAGATGAAATATTGCATCACATTTAATCCTTCTCTAAAGTTTGCTGTAATAGGTGTTTCTATAATTGACCCGTCAGGCTTAGCCATTAAACCCCTCATTCCAGATAATTGTCTAATTTGTGCTGCTGAACCCCTGGCTCCAGAATCTGCCATCATGTAAATGGAATTGAATGACTTATGCTCGATTGCTCCGCCACCTTTTACTTTTGACTTCTCTACTCCCAATTCTTTCATCATGGCCTGAGAAACTTGGTCATTTGTATGTGACCATATGTCCACAACCTTATTGTATCTCTCGCCAGATGTAAGAAGACCAGAATTATACTGCTTCTCAATATCAGTAACTTCTTTTTCAGCTGAAACAACCATTTTTTCTTTTTGTTGAGGTATCACCATATCGTCAACTCCAACTGATACTCCTGAAATTGTAGAATATTTAAAGCCTGTATACATAATTTGATCGGCTAGTAATACTGTTGCTTTAAGACCTGCTAATCGATAAGAAGCATCGAATAATGCAGATATAGCTCTCTTATCTAAATCTTTATTTATATATGTAAATGGTATATTTTTCGGAAGTATTTCAGCTAAAACTGCTCTTCCAACAGTAGTAGAGACAATTTTAGGAACCGCAGGCAAATCATCATCTTCACTTTCTTTTATTTCAATTCTTACTTTTATCTTTGCCTGTAAGCTAACAATTTTTTGCTGATATGCTCTGTGAACTTCTTCAACATCGCTGAAAATCATTCCTTCACCCAAGGCATTAGGTTTTTCTCTAGACATATAGTAAATTCCTAAAACAATATCTTGTGATGGCACAATTATCGGGCTTCCATTCGAAGGCGATAAAATATTGTTACTTGATAACATTAATACCCTGGTCTCAACTTGTGCTTCTAATGATAACGGCACATGGACAGCCATCTGGTCACCATCGAAATCAGCATTAAATGCTGCACATACCAGCGGATGAAGTTGGATTGCCTTACCTTCAATTAGAATAGGTTCAAATGCTTGAATACCTAATCTGTGAAGCGTAGGGGCTCTGTTTAGCATCACCGGATACTCCTTAATAATTTCATCAAGAATATCCCAAACTTCTTCTCCTTCTTTTTCAACAACTTTTTTAGCAGCTTTAATTGTGGTTGTAATACCACGGAGATGTAGCTTACCAAAAATGTGTGGCTTAAATAATTCTAAAGCCATCTTTTTTGGAATCCCACATTGGTGTAATCTTAGTGTTGGTCCAACAACAATTACTGATCTACCAGAATAGTCAACCCTTTTTCCTAAGAGATTTTGTCTAAATCTTCCGCCTTTACCTTTAATCATATCTGCAAGAGATTTAAGCGGTCTTTTATTTGTACCAGTAATTGCGCGGCCTCTTCTGCCATTATCAAGAAGAGCATCTACTGATTCCTGTAACATTCTTTTTTCATTTCTTACAATTATTTCTGGTGCTTTGAGCTCCAAGAGTCTCTTCAGTCTGTTATTTCGATTTATAACTCTTCTGTATAAGTCATTTAAATCTGAAGTTGCAAATCTTCCTCCTTCTAATGGAACCAGGGGTCTCAAGTCAGGTGGTAATACAGGTAATACGCTCAGTATCATCCATTCAGGCTTATTCCCAGATTTAATAAAAGACTCTATTAACTTTAAACGTTTGACGTTTCTTTTGTTTTTAGCCTGAGATTTTGTATTAGCAATCTCATCTTTTAAATCCTCGTAAGTTTTTTTAAGCTCTATTTCTTGTAATAACTCCATGATAGCTTCAGCACCCATGCCTACTTTTAAATCAGTACCATATTCAGCTACAGCTTGTTGATAGCCATCTTCCGATAGTAGCTGCCCTTTTTCTAGAGGAGTTAAGCCTCCATCTATCACAATATATGCCTCAAAATAGAGAGCTTTTTCAATTTCTCTCAAAGTCATATCGAGCATTAATCCAATTCTAGATGGCAATGACCTTAAATACCAAATATGAGCAACTGGTGATGCCAATTCAATATGGCCCATCCGATCTCTTCTTACCTTGGATAATGTAACTTCAACACCACATTTTTCACAAATTACTCCTCTATGCTTTAACCTCTTATATTTTCCACATAGGCATTCATAGTCTTTGATAGGGCCAAATATTTTTGCACAAAATAAACCATCTCTTTCTGGCTTAAATGTTCTATAGTTAATTGTCTCAGGTTTACGGACTTCTCCATAAGACCAAGACCTCATTAAATCAGGCGAAGCTAAGGTTATTTTAATATGATCAAAATTATCTTCTTTAGTAGTTTTTTTAAACAAATTTAACATGTCTTTCATAATAAACTCCTTAAGTTTCTTTATTCTCTAGATCAAGGTCTATATTGATACCTAGAGATCTTATTTCTTTTAATAAAACATTAAATGATTCTGGAACATGCGCTTCCGAAGTAAAGTCACCGTCTACTATATTTTTATATATACGATTCCTTCCAGCCACATCATCAGATTTCACTGTTAACATTTCTTGTAGAGTATGAGTTGCACCATATGCTTGTAATGCCCAAACCTCCATTTCCCCAAATCTTTGCCCACCAAACTGTGCTTTACCTCCGAGTGGTTGCTGAGTAACTAAACTATATGGTCCAGTAGAACGAGCATGCATTTTATCATCAACCAAGTGGTTCAATTTAATAATATACATATATCCTATGGTAACCGGACGATCAAACATTTCTCCGGTCCTTCCATCGAATAACTCTGCTTGACCGCTTATTGGTAAATCTGCTAACTCTAGCATGGCTTTAATTTCTTGTTCTGATGCTCCATCAAATACTGGAGTAGCCATAGGTACTCCTGATCTTAGGTTATTGGCTAATGTTTTAACTTCTTCATCCGAGAAACTTTTTAAATCATGTTTTTCAAATCCTGGGCATGCTGAATAAACTTCTCCTAAATAACTTCTAAGTTTTTTTGGTTGGGTTTTATCATCAGCCATTTCAGCAATTTTAAAACCAATACCTTTTGCTGCCCACCCAAGATGGGTTTCAAGAACTTGTCCTACATTCATTCTTGATGGGACACCTAGTGGGTTTAATACCACATCTACCGGCCTACCATCTGCGGTATGAGGCATGTCTTCAACAGGAACTATTTGTGAAATCACACCTTTATTCCCATGTCTACCTGCCATTTTATCACCTGGCTGTAATGTTCTTTTAACCGCTAAATATACCTTAACTTTTTTCTGTATACCTGGCCCCAAATCATCATGTTGTGATATTTTTTGGGTTATTTCTTGCAAATCTTCTGAAAATTTTTCTGATAATTTATCATACTGATTTGAAATAGCTGCAAGAGCGATATTTCCAGATTCTGTTTTTAAAGTAAATTTAAATAATTCTGAATTATCTATATCTTCGAGAGATGATGTTGTTACTATTGTTCCTGACTTAATATTGCCAGGAGCTTTAGTTACTTGTTTATTCACTAGAAGCTTTCTAGTTCTGGCATAAAGGTTCTCTTGATTAATCCTTAGCTCATCCTCTAAATTCTTCCTAGCTTCTTTGATAGCTTCTTCTTGTATTTCTAAAGATCTTTTATCTTTATCTATACCTTCTCTTGTGAAGACCCTAACGTCTATTACAGTACCGTCCATTCCTGATGGCACTTTCAAAGATGTGTCTTTCACATCTGATGCTTTTTCACCAAAAATTGCTCTTAATAATTTTTCTTCAGGAGTGAGCTGGCTTTCTCCTTTCGGAGTAACTTTACCAACTAATATATCACTAGCCTTAACCTCGGCTCCAACGTATACAATCCCAGATTCATCAAGCTTATTAAGTAAACTTTCGCTTACATTAGGTATATCAGATGTAATCTCTTCGGAACCAAGCTTTGTGTCTCTTGCTACACATTCAAGCTCTTCAATATGTATAGATGTAAACCTATCTTCCTGAACAACTCTTTCTGATACTAGAATAGAATCCTCAAAGTTGTATCCGTTCCATGGCATAAAAGCTATAAGAATATTTTGACCAAGTGCTAGCTCTCCTAAGTCTGTAGACGGGCCATCAGCTATCACATCACCTTTTTCGATAATGTCGCCTGAGCTAACAAGAGGTTTTTGGTTAATACAAGTATTCTGATTTGTTCTTGTGTATTTAGTTAACGTATAAATATCAACACCAGTATCATCTTCATCTAACACTTCTTTTTCATTTACATTAACGATTATTCTTGATGCATCTACATAGTCTACCACCCCGCCTCTTTTAACTGTAAATGAAGCACCAGAGTCAATGGCAACTGTTTTTTCAACACCTGTTCCTACAATTGGCTTCTCTGGTTTAAGGATTGGGACTGCTTGTCTTTGCATATTTGATCCCATGAGTGCTCTATTCGCATCATCATGTTCTAAAAATGGTATTAGCGCAGCTGCAACAGAGACAACTTGTTTAGGTGATACATCCATCAACTGTACTTTTTCAGGTGACGAAATAATAAACTCATTATTGTTTCTGCAAGAAATCAAATCTCCTACTATTTTACTATTTTTATCTAATTCTGTATTTGCTTGTGCAATTACATATTTGCTTTCCTCGATAGCAGATAACCACTGTATCTCACTCTTGACCTTATTTTTCTCAACTACTCGATATGGAGTTTCTAAAAAACCATAATTATTAGTTCTTGAAAAAGTAGCGAGCGAATTAATTAGCCCGATATTTGGACCCTCTGGTGTTTCTATAGGGCAAACTCTACCATAATGTGTTGGATGTACATCTCTGACTTCAAAACCAGCCCTTTCTCTTGTTAAACCACCGGGGCCTAAAGCCGATATTCTTCTTTTGTGTGTAATTTCAGCAAGAGGATTATTTTGATCCATGAATTGTGATAACTGACTTGTACCAAAAAATTCTTTTAATGTTGCTGTGATAGGTTTTGAATTAACAAGATCTTTAGGTTGAAGTCTCTCGGCAAGCTCCATTGTACTCATCCTTTCCTTGACTGCTTTCTCAACTCTAACTAATCCTATTCTAAATACATTTTCAACCATCTCCCCTACAGATTTAACTCTTCTATTACCAAGATGGTCAATGTCATCAACTGAATCATAACCATTTCTGATATTAACTAATGTTTTTAAGACATCTATAATATCTTCATTTGATAGAACACCCTCGCCTTCTGTTTCTGTTCTACCAACCCTAGTATTAAATTTCATTCTACCAACCGCAGATAAATCATATCTATCAGTTGACTGAAATAAATTTGTAAATAACGTTGATGCTGCGTCTTTTGTTGGTGGTTCACCCGGTCTCATCATACGATATATTTCTATTAGTGCAGTATCTTGGTCTATAGTCGGATCCACATCTAATGTATTACAAATAAATGGACCTCTATCAAGCTCATTAGTGTGAAGTATTTCAAACTTACTCAACCCAGTTTCAAGTATGCTGTTGACAAGTTCTTGTGTGACTTGCTGATTACAAGATAAAATTACCTCACCAGTTTTCTTATCTATAATATCGCTAGAAATTCTTTTTCCCCACAGAAACTCATTTGATACTGGGAAACTTTTCATTTTAGCTTTCTTGGCTAATTCTATATGCTGAATATTAATTCTTTTGCCTTTAGCTACAATAACTTTTTTGCCATGCAAAATATCGAAAGCGGCAATACTACCCTTCAGGTCATCTAATTTTTGCTCAATAAAGAATTGATCTTTGACGACTGTAATTTTATTACTGTCATAGAATAAATCTATGATTTGTTTTGTATCATATCCCAAGGCTCTTAAGATAATTGTAGATGCTATCTTTCTTCTTCTATCAATTCTTGCAAAGATGATATCTTTTTGATCAAACTCAAAATCTAACCAAGATCCACGATAAGGTATTACTCTCGCTGAAAATAATAACTTGCCAGAGGCATGTGTTTTACCACGATCATGATCAAAAAATACACCAGGTGATCTATGTAATTGCGAGACAACAACTCTTTCAGTACCATTTATGATAAATGTACCGAACTTAGTCATTATAGGCATATCACCCAGGAATACTTCTTTGTTCTCAAATATTTCTAGTTTGCCAGGAGACTTTGGATCTATGTTGATAGAAAGTTTTAAGTCAGCTTTAATAGGAACAGAATAACTCTTGCCAGTTATCCTACATTCTTCTTCTGAGAATTCTTCTTTACCTAGCGTATATTTACTATACTCAAGCTTACAATTATTAGCATAATCATATATTGGGAATACAGATTTGAAAACAGTATCTAGAGCTGAATTAGAATAATCTAGTCTACCTAAAGCATCTTTGCCTAAAAACTTATTATATGAAAGAACCTGAAGTTCTATCAGATTAGGTATAGGTATAATATCACCTAATTTACCAAAATTTTTTCTTATTCTCTTTTTTGCTGTATAACTATATTTCATTAATGCTTTTCCTTTGGAACACGCCAAATAATTAGTAATGTCTTACTAAATAAATTTTTAAATTATGCGTTATGCAAGTTTATTACTTGAGCTCAACAGTTGCGCCTGCTTCCTCTAGTTGCTTTTTAAATTCTTCGGCTTCGGCTTTATCTACGCCTTCTTTTAAAATGCATGGAGCTGCTTCAACTTTTTCTTTAGCTTCTTTTAACCCAAGTCCAGTAACTGTTCTTGCTGCTTTAATAACTGCAACTTTGTTACCACCGAAGCTTTCCAAAGAAATATCAAAAGCTGTTTTTTCTTCTGATGCTGCTGCTTCGCCACCGCCAGCTGCTGCTGGTGCTGCTGCTACTGCTGCTGCTGCTGTAACTCCAAACTTTTCTTCCATTTCTGAAATTAAATCTACTACTTCCATTACAGTCATATTAGATATTGTGTCTAAAATTTTATCGTTTGTTCCCGCCATCTTATCTTCTCCTATTGAATTTATTGTTAATTCTTTGATTCTTTTACTGCATCAAGAGTTCTAACTACTTTTGTTGGAACCGCTATCATTGTTGACATTAATTTCTGTATTGGTGCTTGCATAACTGACATTAGCTTTGAGATTGCCTCATCATAAGTTGGTAATGCAGCTAATTTCTTTATCTCTACTAAATCAAGTTCCTTGCCTTTATATGCAAGTGATTTCAATTCAATATTCTCATGATCATCAATGAATCTTTTGACCAACTTTGCAAACTCACCAGGATTATCACTTGATGTAGCTAGAATTTGAGGCCCAAATACTTTTTCGCTAACAGAGGAATATTCTGAGTCTTTTAAAGCCATTTTTAACATATTATTCTTTACAATTTTAATATGTATACCTGGGTTGCGCGCAATTTTTCTAAACTCACCTAATTGTGTTGCTGTTAAACCACGATAATCTGCAGTTAAAACAGTATCAGCATTAGCTAATACAGCTGACACTTCTTTAACTAATTCTTTTTTTTGTTCTAAATTCAATGGCATATCAGCTTCTTCTCTCAACAACTGTCGCTAAGTCTACCTTAATTCCGGGTCCCATTGTAGAGGATATTGTAATATTTTTCATATATTTACCTTTAGCTGTGGATGGTTTGGCTTTAATTAAGTCATCAATCAGAAAATATATGTTCTCAGCCAATTTTTTTGCTTCAAAATCTATCTTTCCTACAGTTGTATGTATAATTCCAGCCTTGTCAGTTTTATATCTAACTTGTCCTTTTTTAGCATTATTTACTGCATCAGCTACATTTTTAGTGACTGTTCCTTCTTTAGGATTTGGCATGAGATTTTTAGGGCCAAGTATTCTACCAAGAGCTCCTAATTTTTGCATGCATTCTGGTGTAGCAATAACTACATCTGCATCTAGATCTTTGTTTTTCTTAACATCTGCAATTAAATCTTCAAAGCCAACTATCTCGGCACCAGCCTTCTTAGCATCGGCAGCATCTTCTCCATCAGCAAAGACTGCAACTTTTGCGGTTTTACCAATACCATGGGGTAATGAAGAGGATCCACGCACATTTTGATCAGACTTCTTTGAATCAACCCCTAGATTAATACTAATATCAACTGACTCATTAAATTTTACTTTAGGCAGACTTTTTACAAGTTCCAAAGCCTCAACTAGCTCATACGCTTTTAGCGCATCTATTTTCTCTATAATTAATTTTTTTCTTTTAGTTATAGTCATACTTATTCAACCTCTATTCCCATGCTGCGCGCTGTTCCCGATATTATCTTTACCGCTTGATCCATATCCGCAGCATTTAAATCACCTTCTTTTTGCTTAACTATTTCCTCAATTTGCTTAATAGTAACTTTGCCGACTTTGTTGCTTTGAGGAGTTGGGCTTCCCTTTTCTATACCAGCAGCTTTTTTTAATAGAATCGCAGCCGGAGTCGATTTAATTACAAAATCAAACGTTCTGCCCTGGTATACATTTATAATCACAGGCAGTGCTAAACCTTTTTCAGTATCTTTTGTTCTATCATTAAATTGTTTACAAAATGCCTGAATGTCTAGACCATGTTGTCCTAGAGCAGGGCCTACTGGTGGAGCAGGGTTTGCGCTACCGGCTGGTACTTGTAATTTAACCTGGGTTACTAATTCTTTTGCCATAATATGTTATCCTTTTTCAACCTGCGTTAATGATAATTCAATTGGAGTAGGTTTGCCAAATACTAAAACAGATACTTTTAGTCTGTTTTTCTCAAAATCAACTTTCTCAACTACCCCATTGAAATCGTTAAATGGTCCATCTGTTATCCTAATGATTTCCCCTGGTTCAAACATCACTTTTGGTTTAGGTCTATCTACGCCTTCCTGCATAGATTGAATTAGGTTTTCCGCCTCATGTTCTGCTAGGGCAATCGGTCTATCTCCTGTGCCTCCGACAAAGCCTAAAACTTTAGGAGCATTTCTCACCATGTGCCATGTATCATCATTTAGATCCATTTTAATCATCACGTATCCAGGAAAATATTTTCTTTCAGTGCGTTTCTTCTGACCTTCTTTTATTTCTAACACCTCTTCTGTTGGCACTAATATTTCACCAAAAGACTTTTCCAGTCCTTCGCGCTTAATAGTATCCTCTAGAGTCTGTTTAACCTTATTCTCAAAACCTGAGAAGGCTTGTAAAACATACCACTTCATTTCCACTTTATCTGACTCCATATAATGTCCCAATTGACCACGCCAATAACATATCTAGTAACCATAAAAGTATTCCTATAATAACAACTATTACAACAACACCTATTGCTGTTTGTGTAGTTTCTTGCTTTGTTGGCCATGAAACTTTTTTTAATTCTATTTTCGAGTCCAAAACATAAGTGTATACAGTCCTGCCAAAGCTTGTTTGGTAAGTTATGTATGCAGATAAGCCAAGAACTACAAATAATCCAAGTACGCGATAAAATAAGCGTATTTCAGAAAAATAATAAAACGCAACTATCCCTGCCAACAGCAAAAATAGTGACATTAACAGTAGAGGCGTACCTTTATCGCTACCCTCTATATTCTTCGACTCAACAACCATGGTAAATTTTCCTATATTCTCAGGCTAGGAGGGACTCGAACCCCCAACCTACGGTTTTGGAGACCGTTGCTCTACCAATTGAACTACTAGCCTAATCATTCTTTATTAATATTAAATCAGATGATTAAGTAGATTACTCAGTTATTTTAGCAACAACTCCAGCGCCTACTGTTTTACCACCTTCGCGAATCGCGAATTTCAAACCTTCTTCCATAGCAA
>Ga0257114_1001988_pt1 | contig 14053 bp, 7 predicted proteins | sample SI112_10mmetaG_FD_190149 | JGI IMG/M metagenome (GOLD analysis project Ga0257114, IMG submission 190149) | Marine microbial communities from Saanich Inlet, British Columbia, Canada - SI112_10m | ecosystem: Environmental > Aquatic > Marine > Inlet | place: Canada: British Columbia | collected...
TGTTCATCTTCGTATCGGTCGTCGGCGTCTTGGGCGTCGTCGGTGCCTTTGCGGACGCAGGCGTGCTTTCCTTCTTTTGCTTTTTCGCCGACCCGCTCGGCGTCGAGGTCTCGGCCAACCGCTTGGTTGCAGATTTGATGACGTTGATGTCTTCAGAAACGTCCGAATCGGACGATTCGTCGTCGCTGTCGCTGTCAGCGTCATCGGAATCGCTATCGTCATTTGCCTCTGCCGCGTCGTCACCGTCGCTTTCTGAAGAATCGTCGCCGTCGGAAGAACTTTCGCTGTCATCCGAGCGCTCGGACGCGGATTTTTCGTCCTCGTCGTCGCCATCCGACTCGTCGCTGTCGGATTCTGACTCGGACTCATCGGAATCGCTCGCTTCCGCATTCTTTTTCGGTTTGTCGGACTCCGACTCGGACTCCGACTCGGACTCGTCGGGTTTCTGGCGCTTGTCCCTGAACGCGGGCGATCGATCGAGCGTCTTGACCGGTTTGTCGGATTCTTCGCTGTCGGACTCCTCTTCGTCCGAGTCCTCGCTGTCTGAATCCCCACCCACGACCTTGACCACGGCGTCTCGCTCCGGAACGGCGGGTTCGGAATCGGAATCGGATTCCTCCTCTTCATCGCTCTCGAGATCGTCCTCGCTATCGACACCCATAGCTTTCGCGAAAGCCTTATCGTCGTCACTTTCGCTGTCGCTGAATAAATCGCCGTCGCTCGGCAAATTATCGACGTCGTACGGCGTCTCAAAGTCGTCGTCGTCCTCCTCCTCCTCCTCCTCCTCCTCCTCGTCGCTCGAGTCCGCGTCCATCTTCTCGTCGTCCGTCGCCTCCTCGTCGCCGTCCTCCGCCGCGTCCTCGTCGTCCGACGAATCCTCGCTCTCCCGTTCGCTCTCCTCGCTCGACGTCTCCCTCACCATCGCCTCCAGCGTCCTCGCCTCCTCCTCCTCGTCGATCCCATCGTTCGCCGTCCGCCATCCCGTCACGTGCACGTCGTTCGGTCCCGTCGCTCGCAGCACGAAGCTCGCGTCCAGCGCCACGTCCATCCCAACCTGATCGCACGCGTCGCGCGTCAGCGCGCACAGCGCGTGTCGCGCCCCGTCCCTCGCGCCGCTCGCCTCGGCGTCGTCCGCCACCGCGAGCGTCACCGTCGTGCGTCCCGCGCGCGCGTCCGCGCCGAGCGCCGCCTGCGAGACGTGCACGTACTCCTCGTCCGTCGCGACTTCGACGCGCACCGCGCGTCCCGCGGGGATGACGCACCCCCAGAACTCGGAGTCCATCGCGTCGAGCCGGTCGGCGCGCCGTCCGCGCGGGCGATCGCGCGTCGGCGTGTGCGCGCGCGCGACGGCGGCGGCGCCGACGAGTCTCATGAGTTGTGGCTCACACACGGAACATTCATTGAGACTATAGTTCTAGGGTTTACACACGGACCGCGACCGCGACCGTCGCAACACCCGCGCGCCGTCGACGCAGTGCGCGACGCGAGCGCGCGAGCGCGCGCCGCGGCGACGCGACGCGAGCGCGAGCGCGAGCGCGCGCGTCGAACCATCGAACGCGAACGACGACGGACGCGCGCGCGCGTCGCGATGGCGAACGAACGCTCGAGATTGATGCCGACGCGGGGCGATGGTGTTGACGCGCGGCGCGACGCGTCGAGGGGCGAGCGACGGCCCGGGGCGCGGTTTTTCGGGCCGTTTCGCGCGGGCGACGCCGTCGGTCGAGGGCCGGGGAGCGAGGGGGAGGGAACGGGCGCGCGCGGGCGCGGGGGGCGGGGAAGATGGGCGAGCGCGTGCGCGTGCGCGGCGCCGCTCGCGGCGGCGGCGGTCCTGGTCGGCGCGCGCGCGTACGCGAGCGCGACGTCGAGCGATGGGGGAGGGTTGCGAGCGCTGGTGATGGCGCGGCATCGCGGGACGAGAGGCGGATGGAACGCGACGACGACGGAGGGTGGAGATGGACGCGAACGCGAACGCGCGAGCGAGCGGGACGCGAACGCGGCGACGCGAGGCGAAGGCGAAGGCGAGGCGACGGGGAGAGCGTCGATCGCGGCGACGCTCGCGGGGGAGACCGCGTCGTCGATGACGTCGAGTTATAGCGCGTGGGAGGGCGAGGAGACGAAGACGCACCCGAGCTCGACGTTCGACGCGGGGAGATCGACGGGGGTGGCGTTGCACGGGTGGTTACATTTAGAGGAGTGGTTCTTCGCGCAAGGCGCGTCGCACGACGTGAGCGCCGATCGCAGGGACGAGAACGGGGTGTGTTTTCCGCCGATGTTTCCCGACGCCGCGTCGTTGGGGTTCACGTGGTCGTCGGAGGGAGATTTAGTCAACAAGCTCGTCAAGCACTTTGGCGCGAAGTCGGCGGTGACGAGTTTCTCCGCGCATCGGGCGCAGTACATCACGGACGAAGACTTATTAGAAATAGCGTCGCAAGGGATCGAAATGGTTCGATTGCCACTGTCTTGGAGCATTTTCGCGAGAGATCCGGCCACGGTGCCTCGCGGCGGCGAGCGCATCCTCGTCGATCCCGTGTACCCGGATCGCTTGTTCGTCAACATGGCGGGCGCCGATTTAGACGCGGTGATCGAACGAATTCGCAACGCCGGGCTGAAGGTGTTGATTGATTTGCACAACATGCCCGGCGGTGCGGCGGCTGGGACGTACAACGGCGTTTTCCCGCATCCGCCGATGATGTTCGCTCGCGACGATCTCAGTCGCACGGGGTTGCTCATCGTTCGAAACATGCTCAACTGGTTCAAATCGTTGCCGGAAGACTCTCGTCTCGCCGTACACGGAATCACGCTACTGAACGAGCCCGGGCACAACCTTCCGGCGCAAAGGTCGAAGGTTCTGCGTTGGCTCGCCAAGGCTGTGCAAACGTACAAGGATGAAATCGTCAACGACGGCGTGCCCGACGGCGAGCGCGTCCCGTACCTGTACGTCAACTTGATCGAGACGCTCGATCTCAACGTCGCGGACATGGCGGCTTGGATGCGTTCGCAATTCACGGTGAAAGAGCTCGAGTCATGGGCGGTGTTAGACGTGCATCATTACTTTGCGTGGTCGTACACAGGATGCATGGGCGGCACCAACGCGGGGTGCGCGTTTAGTTGCGACGACAAACCATCCGTCGTCGCGCAAAAAGTCGGCGAGCGCGCGGGCGAGTGGGCCGGTACTTTCCGAGCGGCGGCGCAGACGTACGGCGTACAAAATCTCGCCGTATCGGAGTGGTCGCTGGCGACGTTTTCGGACTCATCTCGCTCGTGCTCGAACAGGGAAGTCTTGGACATTATGTTTGAACATCAAGAGCAAGCGTATCGGGGCGCCGGCATCCAGAGTTTCTTTTGGGGATGGAAGATGCCCCACGGTGGTTCGCACATCAAAGCGTGGTCGTTGAGCGATTACTTGGCCGGGCGAAGCGCGAGCGAACGTAAGCAGCACGCGCTGGTCCCGCACGGGTACTCGATCGAAGACACGCTCGAGTTACCGCAAGGCGCTTCCAAGGAGGATGCGGCGCGTCTCATTCGCGCGTACAGCCAGTTCCCGGACAAGCCCGCCGAGGATAAAGATAGCCCGGACACGATGAAGATTCAAACCAAGGAAATGTTGAAACTTTTGAGTGCAGTGGCGGGGCAGTCGACGGCGGCTGTGGGGGAGAGCGATCACGCCCGCCATCGACGCAGTCGCGGCGGGCCGTCCGCCGCCGACGCCACGGAGGATTATTTGCGCGCGAGTTCCAAGCTCAAGTCAATAATCGACACTGACGCGTACGACGACGACGACAACGACGATGACAAGGAAATCATCGTTGTTCGCCACTCGCATGCATCTGACGTAGAAAAGACGCCGGTTGGTGATCCGATCCGGCTGGACTTGCCGTCTCCGCCGCCGTCTCCGAACGTCACCGCGCCGGCGGACGTCGCGCTCGCCGCGGCGCAGCCGTCGCCATCGCCCGAGCCAGTCGACGATGGTTCGATCGACTCTTTGCTCGATCCGGCGAAAGATGTTCCTCCGCCACCGCCGGCGCCACCGCCGATGCCACCGCCGCCGCCACCGATGCCGCCGCCGAAGAGCGTGCTGCGCGCGCAACAACGAGCCGCGGAGACGCTCTCCGATTTGTCGCTCACCTCCGGGGAAGGGTTCTCGATTCCCGACGACGGCTTCGACGAGTCATCGAGCGTGAGTGCGTCCACAATCGATGGCTTCTAGCAGATGAAATTATATAGCACAGCAATTTCTTTACACATCAGTCTATCTAACGCCCGTCTGACCCGCTAAACGCGCGACGGAGTCGGGCTCTCGCAATTTGCGCATCACCGCGGGAGGAAGATTGATGAACATCTCCACCCCGTTCGCCCCTGCGGGGGCCCCAGTCGCGCGATCCGGTCGTGAACACTGGATTTGCACGATATCATTCAGCTCCGGAGGTAGCGCCAGGGTCGGACCGCCCGTGCCGAAATCCAAGTCGTACAACTTTTTGTAAATTTCAACCAAATTGTTGCACCACACCATTTGACCCTGCATGAACGCCATGATGTCGAAGTCGAATCCGTTCACACCCGCGCGAAACGCGGCTTCCGTGAGCATTAAGTATTTATTCCGTCGCATCATAGCCTTTGTGAATCCAGGTCGCAGACCGTCGCGAACTTGGGCTAGCGTCGAGTAGTCGCCCACGCTGACGCGACCCGTGACGACGCCGATGGCGGCGTTGCCAAAGTACATGTCCGGCAGACCCGTGCGTCCGCCTCGACCACTCACGACGGTGACGTGCTCTAACGGCGCGCCTTTCGGAAGATCGCACAGATCGGCCAAAGCCAGCCACGAATGCGCGCTCAACGCTTCGTTGTCGTTTGTCGCTCCCGATGCCTCGCGCAGGGCGCGCATGTTTTCTTCCTTAATGCTCACCATCATCCGATTCCCCGCGGGAAAACGCAAAAAGTCCGGGACGAGCGTGCGTCCGGCGAACAGCGCATTCGCCAGCATCGCCCCAGAGTTGATGTTATCGAACCCCTCCTCCGAAAGCATCGCTCGCATGTCCTCGACGGACATATCCGCCTCCGGCTGCGCCACGAGCGAACGATCGAACACGGGATCCCCCCACGGATGCGCCTCGTTGTTCGCCGCCTTCGCCCACGTCACTAAAAATTCAATAAATCCTTGTCCATCGCTCACCGCGTGCGACATGCACACCCCCAACACGCTCCCCCCGCCCGCGCACTGCGTCACCTTGGCCGTGAACACGGGCGCGTCTCCCAGCATCAAATCTATCCAAGGCGCGAAATCCAAAAACCGCCGCGTCGCGTCCGCGTAATCCCGCGGCAAATCCTCGAACTTCTGATCATCGTCTCTCACCACGCGCAACGGCACGCCGTCGTTCGTCAAACGCACGCCTTTATTCCACCATCCCTTCGTCTCTAAATCCAACCTCCCCGCGAGCATCGGATATTTGCCCAGCGCCGCGCGCAGCCCTCGCTCGAGCGTCCCCACGTCCAGCGTCTTCTCGTAATAGCACACCGCCTGCATCACGAACGGCACCTCCCCGACGTCGTATCCGCTCAACGGCTGCAACGCCGCCGCGCTCGCCGGCGTCCTGTCCGCGTCCGGCGCCCGCGCGACGACGCGGTCGAGCTCGACCTCGCGCGCGTTCGCCCCGTCCAAAAAATTCCTCGCCGGCACCATCAGCCCGCGCGCGACGCCGCGCGCGGCGGGTATCTCGATGAGCTTCGTGAACGCCCCCGCGCGTCGCCGCGTCGTCGCGCCGCGCCGCGCGGGCGACGTCGACCGAGAGCGACCCGTCCCATCGCGCCTTCGTCCCGAACCGCGCTCGCGTCGCGCGCGTCGACGATCGCGCGTCGCGCGCGCCGTCGAGCACCGCGCGGTCGAGCCCCGCGCGGTCGGCATGTCGCGCGCGCGCGGTCGCGCGCGCGGCGTCGCGGTGTCGCGAGTGGCGTCGCGCCGCCGCCGCCCATCGTCGGCAGTTCGCGACGCTCGGACGCGCGCGCGCGCGATGGAGCCGCCGCCGCCGGACGACGACGCGAACCACGAGGACGGCGGGTACGTCTTCGTCCTCGAGCTCGCGACGCTCGAGACGGCCAAGGTTGGGAAAGGGTACGCGATTCTGAATTGCGACGACCACGCAAACTTCATCCGTCGACACGGGAAACAGCCGGGCGATCACCGACCGGACATCTGCCATCAGGCGCTGCTGGCGATATTGGACTCGCCGCTGAACAAGGCTGGGATGGTGAAGGCGATATACGTGAACACGCAGAAGAACGTGCTGTTCAGGGTGTCGCCGAAGACGCGCGTGCCGCGGACGTTTAAGCGGTTTTGCGGATTGATGGTGCAGTTGTTGCAGAAATTGAGCATACGGTCGTCGAACGGACCGGAAAAATTGATGCAGGTGGTGAAACAGCCGGTGACGAAGTACTTCCCGGCGGGAGCGAGAAGGGTGGGGTTTTCGTTTAGCGCGCCCGAGGTGAAGAAATTGCCCGAATACGTCAAGGCGCTGCCGGAGGACGCGGCGGTGGTGTTTACGATCGGGGCGATGGCGCACGGGAAGGTTGATGTGGCGTACACGGATGATTTTATATCCGTGTCGCGGTATCCGCTCAGCGCGGCGTGCTGCATCGGGAGGATATGCAACGCGTTGGAGCTGAAGCACGACATCGTGTGACGAGCGACTTTGTCGTCTCGCGTCAATCAAATCGAATCGTTCGTTCGCGCGTACGTCTTAGCTGTGTGTAATAGGAATAATGTTATGAATCAACTTGATAATTTTCCGTTAAAACAGATATGGAAGGAAAAGCTAGGAAGAATCTTCTACCCCGGTAAACGTGTTTACCAGTACGTCCAGCGATCGAGCCAGCCCTTCGGGTTGGAGCGAATCAAAGACTTGCGCAACTCGTCGTACGTGAAGATCAAAATCGACCAAGGCACGCCAGAGAACCAGTGAAGGACGTGCAGCGGGCGCGTACCAAACACTTTGTTGAAGATGGGCGTGTAGCACAACGTGGCGCCGAGGACGGTTTCGAAGATCAAACCAAAGTTCATGAAGTCGTTACCCATGCCTTGTTCAAAGATGGACAACTTGCGAGTCTTGGCGATCATCAAATCGGCCCATTGGACGATGATAATCGTGATGAAGTACGCGGTTTGCGCGTACTCGAGAGCGGCGGTTTGGTAGTCGACGTTCGGTTGCGTCTGCGGAGCGCCGTTCCACCAGTAGTACGCGCCCGCCGGAGCGATGGCTTTATCGTCGACGTACCCTCTGGAGAATCCCCAGCCGGCCGCGGTACCGCCCAGGTTGGAAGCACTGCCAGTGGAGCCCGAGTTCGAGCAGAAGTACGTGTACGCGGTTTGCTCGGCAGTAGAAAGCGTTGCAGATGCCAACGACGCGCAAGATCGGCCGCACGTGAGACCTTCGCCGCGGAATCCATTCTCGTCGAATTCGAGGAACGGATCCACGGTGACTCCAGTCGCTCCATTCGTCGCCACCAAGCCAGCAAGGAACGGGGACGCGAGATTGGCTGTGGTGCTCGGAACGTAATCGACCGGAATGGCGCATCCACCCTTGCACATGTTCGCCATGGTACCGGTCGAGTCAGCGCAGCCGAAACCGCACGCCTTCGGTCGGTAGATGGCGCGGCCTTGATTCGTGTCCACGATGCTGTCACCGTTGAGGGTGCAGAGCAAGGAGTTTTTGGTCCACTTCAAGCCGTTGCCCATCAAGATGCTCGGCGTGTAGCCGTAGTCGTTAAGGACGAGCATGTAAGTGAAGAAGCCAGCGAGGGCTTGGATGATACCGATTTGAAGGTACGCGAAAGAAATCAATCGGAAGTTGACGAGGCGATCCGTTTGCGCGTTGCGCGGCGGACGATCCATGATGTCGGCTTCCTTTTCTTCGTACGCCATGGAAATAGCGGGAACCATATCCGTACCGAGATCGACGCACAAAATAAGCACGGTGGTCAGCGGAGACGGAATCTTGGCGGTGATGTAGCACAAGAACGGCGCGATTTCCGGAATGTTGGAAGAAAGCGTGTACGCGATGGACTTCTTGAGGTTGTCAAAGATGAGACGACCTTCTTCGACACCATTCACGATGGAGGCGAAGTTGTCATCCATGAGAATCATGTCAGCCGCTTCCTTGGAAACATCCTTACCGGCGATACCCATGGCGATACCGATGTCACCCTTCTTGAGCGCCGGGGCGTCGTTGACGCCATCACCGGTGACGGCGACGATTTCGCCGCGTCGTTGGCAGTTTTCGACGATCAAGAGCTTGTGTGCCGGAGACACGCGCGCCCAAACGATTTGCTTGTGATCGAGAGCCGCGTCCCACTTGGCGCGTTGAGCGACCGGGTCTTCAATTTCAGTCCACGCGCGAATGTCGTCGCCCTTCACGACGCAGGCTGTGCCGTTGTCGAGGTTTTCTTGAGAGACGATGTTCACTTGCTTCGCGATGGCCGCTGCGGTGATCGGGTGATCACCCGTGACCATGTAAACCTTGATGCGAGCGCGGTTGCACTTCGTCACGGCTTCCGGAACGCCTTCGCGCGGCGGGTCAATGAGAGAGAAGAGACCGACGAAGGTGAGGTCATCGATCGGGAAGTTCGGCTTCGGCTTTTGGGAAAACTTGAAGTCATTCTTGAATCCAGAGAGTTCCTTGAACGCGAAACCGAGGACGCGCTCACCGCGACCTCCGAGATCTTCGTAAGACTGCGTGTAGGTGCGCTCGAATTCGGCATCCTTGCTCGACGTCTTACCGTTGGCAAAGTACGACGTGCACTTGGCCAACACGCGCTCCGGCGCACCCTTGAGCACGAGCAGAGGCGGACGGCCGCCCGGTTGCCCGTGAATGGACAGCTGCCACTTGTTCGTCGAGTTGAACTTGATTTCGAACAACTTCGGGTACTTGGCGCGGGTGTCGAGAGCGTCGTTGAGCGGCTGAACCAACTTGAGCAAACCTTGTTCGGAAGCGTCACCGGTGGCCGGTTGCTTGAGAATATTGAAGTTCGGGTTCATCATTTCAGCCTTGAGGTCGATGAAGGAGCCGTCTTCGCTCTTCGTCAAGTACTCGGCGTTGTTGCACAAAGTGGCGACTTGGAGCAAGCGTTGGAACGCTTCCGAAGACTGATCGTAGAACGGTTCACCATCCGGCGTTTGGCCGGGTTCAGAGATAACCTTGAGATCCGGGATATTTTTACCCGCCGGGCAGAAGTAAACCTTGTTGTCGTACCACGCGTGTTGCACCGTCATGCGGTTTTGCGTGAGCGTACCCGTCTTGTCGGAGGCGATGACAGTCGTCGAACCGAGAGTTTCGACGGCTTCGAGGTTCTTCACGAGCACGTTCTTCGCGTGCATGCGCTTGGCAGTCAAAGCCAAAGACACAGTCACGGTGGCGAGGAGACCTTCCGGCACGTTGGCGACGATGATACCAATCATGAAGACGACGTTTTGAATAATCGCCGTCCCGTTGGTCAAACCGACGACAAAGAAAACGATACCGAGCGTGATGGCGACGATAGAAATGAGTTGGATGAACTTCTTGATTTCCTTAGAAATCGGCGAGTCTTCACCGCTCGTTTCCGTGGCGAGACCAGCGATTTGACCCATGACGGTGCGATCGCCGCTGCCGATGACGACGCCGCGACCGGAACCAGAGTTGATGATCGTCGTGTAGAAGCACAAGTTCGTAGATTCGAGCGGCTGCGTGACGATTTTACCATTGGAGTCGACCGCGAGTTCCGGAGAACGATCTTGCGGCTCAGACTCACCGGTCAAAGAAGAGTTGTCAACCTTGAGTTCGTTGGAGCGCATGACGCGAATATCCGCCGGGACTTGGTCGCCGTCGTTGAGATCGACGACATCACCCGGAACGAGCTCCCAGGCATCGATGACGACAGCCTTGCCGCCACGGATCGCCTTACACTTCTTCGGGATCATGCTCTTGAAACCCTCCATGATGGCTTCGGACTTGGCTTCTTGCAAGAAGGAAAACGTCGCCGTAATCATGACGACGGTGAAGAGCACCACGCCGAGATACAAGTTCGTTTGATCCTTTTCACTATCGATGGCGTAACCAACGAAGCAAAGCACCCCACCCCCGAGAAGCAAGAGCGCGAAAAAGTTCGCAAACTGCATCAAAAACTTGATGTACCACGGCGTCACCTCGGGAGGCGTCAGCCGGTTTTCGCCGTACTTGGCGCGGTTCTCGAGCACGCGCTCGTTGGACAAACCATCTTCGAGCGTGCATCCAAAGTGCGCATAGAGCTTTTCCGGCGCCCACGTGTGTTCGACGAAGTCGACATCCTTACGGAGCGCCGCGGCGCGTTCCGCTTTGGCCGCCGCCTTGGCCGCCGACATCGCAAACCTCTACTTAAAGCGCTCGCGTCTCCAGCGCACGCGTCAACCTGTTTTTCGCGAATCACGCGCGTCGATCGTCAGTACGCTTTCCCCGAACGCATCCCGCTCGCCCGCCCGCCCCCCAGCGCCTCGCGCGCGCGTCCACGACCGCCGTCCGCACCGCCCCGCGACCGCATATACCCCAATCGATCAATCCGCCGCGAACCCTCCCCTCGCGCGCGCGCGCGTCCCGTTCGCCCCGTTCGCGCGCGTCCCCACCCCGCGCGATATTCAACCACCGCGCGCGCGCCGCGCGCGCGCCCACCTCCCCGATCGACCGCGCGCGCCGCGCGTTTCCCCCGATCGACCGCGCGCGCGTTTGCCCTCGCGCGCGACGTCGCGCGATGTCCACCCTCCCGCGCGCCGCGCGCGCGCCGCGCGCGCCGCTCGACGCGCGCGCGTCGCGATAATTTCCACGCACCTCTCTCGCGTCGACGGCGTCGAGATCGCCGCGCGTCGCGCGACGCAGACTGCCGCGCGCGCGCCGTCGGCGGTCGCCGCGCGCGCCGCGCGCGCGCGGACATAAAAGCCCGCGACGCGCGACGTCGTCGTACATAAGCGCGCGCGGCGCCCGTGTAGCGCGCAAAACGACGCGCGCGAAAAGTCGACCGACGCGCGGCGTCGCTTCGATCGACGCGTCGTTTTGCTCGACGCGTATTCAAGGGAAGATTTTACAATGTAATCGTCGATGAGTCTTGACTCGAGCGATGGATGGGGTCGGCGCGGTCGGTCGCGCGCGCGCGGCGACGACGCCAGCGCGCGACGCGCGGCGATCGCGCGCATGGGGGCGTGCGCGAGCGCGAGGTGCGCGAGCGATCGCGAACCGAGTCGCGACGCGCGCCGGCGTCGCGGTGACTGCGCGCGCGCGCGGGCGCGAGCGCCGAAACGCGCGCGGATGCCGACGCGGTGGTTACGCGCCGCGGCCGACGACGACGACGAGGGACGACTGACGACGACGACGCGGTTCGGCGTGCAGGCGGTGCCGGCGCGGGACGCACGCGAGCGCGCGCGAGGTGCGGCTGGGAGACGCGATGTACGCCGCGCTGCGACCGCGGGGGGCGACGAAACCGGGAATAATCCTGCGCGCGGTCGTTCGGGACGGGTTCGGGAGCGCGGAGGCGAAATTGGAGAAGCGCGTGATGGCGCGCGCGTTGGGGCTCGGACGCGATGACTGGGAGCGTTCGGTGGTGTTTCGACGGTTTCACGCGATGTGCGATCAGTTCGGGCGCGGGACGGTGCGATTGTGTGATTTTTGGCGGGCGTGCGCGAGCGTTCGATGCGGCGCGCTGTGGACGCCGACGCGACTGGACGCGGTGATCGATCGGGTGACGCGGACGGTGCGATGGAAGAGGTTGTCGGATGGGGAAATACGGTCGGTGTTTGCGTTTTTGATGACGTCGTTCGATGAGGAGCGGTCGGAGATCATTGGCGATATGGATTACGAGACGTTCGCGCGAGACGTCGAGCGCGGCGCCGATTTGAAAGAGGCGTACGCGTTGTGCGATGAAATCATGTCCATCGGTACGGTCGCAGGGCAGCTTTTGGAGATTTTGAACAATCCCGCGATAGACACGTTCAGCGACGACACGGAGTGGATCGGCGCGAGCGCGTTCGACGCCGGCGCGCGGCTGTCCAGTTCGCGCACAGAGAGCGGCTCGCGCGCGTCGTCGTCGCCGTTCGCGCGAGAGGCCGAGGTCATGACGGCGGCGATTCGGGCGTGCAAACTGAACCGTACGTACGAAATCGAACGTTTGGTCGATGCCGAGGGCTTAGACGTTGACGCGCGCGACGAGACGAGCGATGAGCAGACGTTGCTCATGATCGCCGCCGCGAACGGGAACAAGACGACGTGCAAAAAGTTACTAGTGCTCGGCGCAAATCCAGCCGCGAGAGACGTTCGAGGGCGAACCGCGGTCGATATCGCGGGGAAATATAATCATTTCACGCTGGCGGAATATTTACGCACGCACGGCGTGCCTCTAGGAGTGGAGACGTCGGACGAAGAATCGCATTACAAGAGTGGGAACGATGCGAAAGCCGATTTCGGTCGCGATGATTACGTCGCACCGTCGATGGCGTCACCGACCGCACCTCCGTTGGAAGTCGAACCTGGAGGCGGCGCGCGGGGCGGCGAATCTGAACTCCTCACGCCGGACTAGTAGACTCACACAACGTAGCGAACGATAGCCCTAGGCGCCGCCGTGATCTCAATACATCATAGGTGCGCACTCTTCAAACTCCAATCGTCGCAAATCCGATCCGTGCCAAAGCGCACCGAGCCCGGGCGGCGCCTCAAACTCGTGCACTGCGCCGTCCATCTTCGTCGGCCCCGCGGTGCTCGGCCCGTGCCGCCGCCGATGCTCATCCCAATTCGCGATGTAGCACTTGCACGAACAAAAGAACGCGCGCTCCCAAGCGTCGAACGCCACTTTCTTCGCCCGCGCTCGATAAATTTCCAAGCACTGCGCGCACTCAAACGTCTCGTCGCACCGCGCGTCGCACCCAAAGCAAAGCGTCGTCGCGCACTTCCCCTTCTCCAACTTTTCCCCGTGTCTCCCGAACTTCACCTTGCTCTCCGCTTTATTCGGATCCAATCCCGCCCGCCGCATTTTCGCCGCGTTCTCCGCCGTCGCGCGTCGCCAAAACCCCTCCCACGATCGCTCGTCGACGTCCGTCGCGTCGCCCAGCTCGTCCTCGACGTCGCGCTCGAATCGCGCTCTCGCATCCCTCTCGCGTCGCTCGCGCGCGTCCTCGTCGCTGTCCGACGCGTCGTCCGGTTCGTACGGATCGTTCGCCATCTTCACCCCTCGCGCGCGCGTCGTCGCGCGTCGTCGTGCGCCGCCTCGCGCCGCGCGCGCCCGTCGCGTCGCGTCTCCGCGCGGGCGTTTTCGCCAGAAACGCTCCGCGCCGTCCACCGCGCCCGTAACGACGCGCTCGACGCGGCGTTCGCGCGCGCCGCGCCGACGCGGACGCGACGCGCGCGCGACTTGATCTGGCGATGTGTTCTTTATTGATTTTTTTCGCGTCGCGTCGCGCGGACGCGCGCGACGCGCCCGCGCGAAGACCGCGACGACCGCGCGACGCGCGGGTCGCGACGACTCAAAACTCGCCGACCTCGCGCGCGGCGCGGCGCGCTCGCGTCGCACTCGCGCGCGCGCCGCCCGACCGCGAACCCGCTCGAGCGCTCGATGGAAACGATGTCCGCGTTCGCCGACGCTTTGCTCGGCGCCGGCGCGCCCGCGACGACGCGCGCGGGCGACGCGACGGCGCGCGCCGATCCGATCGCGCGCGCGCCGCCGCCGGGCGTCACGCGCGTGACGTGCGAGCGCACGGGATACGTGATGACGAAACCGTTCGAGGCGAACAATCCCATGCCCGAGGCGTTCGATCAGACGTGCGAGTACATCGTGGCGATGCTGAACCCGGTGATCAAGCCGAAGGGGGAGGGGGTGCGGAAGCCCGCGAGCGACGCGAGCGAGGGCGGGAAGAAGAAGGAGAAGAAGGAGAAGAAGGAGAAGAGACCGGCGGCGGCGGTGGACGCGGATCCGATGGAAAAGGCGAAACTCGTCGTCGGACGCGTGATCGAGGTGGGACACGTGGAGAATAGCGATAAATTGTATCTGTGCAAGGTGGACTGCGGCGAAGAGA
>Ga0257114_1001994_pt1 | contig 14026 bp, 11 predicted proteins | sample SI112_10mmetaG_FD_190149 | JGI IMG/M metagenome (GOLD analysis project Ga0257114, IMG submission 190149) | Marine microbial communities from Saanich Inlet, British Columbia, Canada - SI112_10m | ecosystem: Environmental > Aquatic > Marine > Inlet | place: Canada: British Columbia | collected...
AAATTTGAATATTTAAATTTAAGAAATATTATTAATTAAGATGCTTTTATCAAAATCTTTTATTCCAATTTTAAAAAATAATCCTTCTGAGGCAAAAATTAAATCTCACCAACTAATGTTGAGGGTGGGAATGATCAAACAAGCGTCAGCTGGTATTTATTCTTGGCTTCCACTAGGTTTTAAAGTGATGAAGAAAATTGAAGCTATTGTAAGACAAGAGCAAGATAAAATTGGTGCACAAGAAATTCTAATGCCTACAATTCAATCAAGTGAAATTTGGAAAGAAAGTGGACGATATGATGATTATGGAGAAGAAATGCTCAGAATTAAAGATCGTCAGAATAGAGAAATGCTTTATGGACCAACTAATGAAGAACAAGTGACTGAGATTTTTAGATCTTCCTTGAAATCTTATAAATCATTACCCCAACTCCTATATCACATACAATGGAAATTTAGAGATGAAATTAGGCCTCGATTTGGAATTATGAGAGGTAGGGAATTTTATATGAAAGACGCATATTCATTTGATATTACAGATGAAGAAGCGTTTTATTCTTACAACAAATTTTTCTTATCTTATTTAAGAACTTTTAAAAGATTATCATTAACAGCTATTCCAATGGCTGCTGACACAGGTCCTATAGGAGGAAATCTTTCACATGAATTTATTATTTTAGCAGATACTGGTGAAAGTAAAATTTTTACTGATAAACGAATTTTTGATTTAACAAGTGAGGGCACTAATTTAGAAAAATCTTCGTTAGAGCAAATGCGCAAAAAATATGAACAGTTTTATTCAGTTACAGATGAAAAATTTAATAAAGATGAGTTTGAAAAAATGGTTTCAGAAGAAAATAGATTAATTACCAAAGGTATTGAGGTAGGGCATATATTCTATTTTGGTGATAAGTACTCAAAATCCATGGATGCTGCTGTTGATCTTCCAGGAGGCAAAAAAGATTTTGTTAAAATGGGTTCATATGGAATTGGTGTATCTAGATTGGTAGGTGCAATTATAGAGGCTAAATATGATGATAAAAATGAAATCATGAAATGGCCATTGTCTGTTGCACCTTATGATATAGCACTTATTCCTATGATAAATAAAAATGATTCATCTGCACTTGAAAAAGCCAACAACATAAATTCCGAACTATTAAAAAATAATATTGATGCAATTATTGATGATACTGATGAAAACTATTCTTCAAAAATAAAAAAAATGAATTTAATTGGTGCACCTTACCAAATTGTTTTGGGTAAAAAAAATGAAGGTGAACTTCTTGAGTTCAAAGAACTTGGCAAAGAAACACAAAATTTATCTATAGATAAAATTATAGAAATTATAACAAAACAAAAAGTATCCAATTGATTTCTACTTTAGAAAAAGAAATTACTTTAAGATTTTTAAAAGCTAGAAAAAAAGACGGCTTTTTAAATGTTATTTCAATATTTTCATTTATTGGAATAAGTCTTGGTGTAGCTGTTCTAATAATTGTTATGTCTGTTATGAATGGTTTTAGATCAGAGTTAATTAATAAAATTGTTGGTTTTAACTCTCATATAACGGTTAAAACATATGATAGATCGATAGACCAAAAAAAAATAAAGAATAAAAATCTTTCTTTAATCTCAAAGAATATTTTTTTAAGTAATTCCGGTGAAGCAATAATGTTAAAAAATAATACCTCAAAGGGTATTGTTTTAAGAGGTTATAAAAATAATGATTTTTCAAAATTAGATATTATCAAAAATGATAAATTTAAAGGTAATAAGACTTTACTTAAAGATTTTATATCAATAGGTAACGAGTTAAGTTTTACATTAGATTTGAAGGTTGGAGATGAAATAACATTAATGTCTCCTTCAGGTGTTGAAACGATAATCGGTAATTTACCAAAACAAAAAAACTTTATTATAACCTCAATTTTTAATAGTGGTCTAGCAGATTTCGATAACAACATAGCATTTATTAATTTAAATACTTTAGAAGAATTTTTTGGGTACGATATAAGGGATAGAAATTTAGAAATATATCTTAACAATCCTAAAAAGATAGAGTCTCAAAAAATGATAGTTCAAAAAATTTTTGATAATGAATTTGTATTTAGTTGGGCAGATATGAATAGTTCGTTATTTTCAGCTTTAAAAGTTGAGAGAAACGTTATGTTTATAATACTATCTTTAATCATAATAGTTGCAGCTTTTAATATTATTTCTGGATTAACAATTTTAGTTAAAAATAAAACAAAAGATATTGCTATATTAAAATCAATAGGTGTTTTAAATAAATCAATCGTAAAAATATTTTTTTTAATAGGTGTTATAATTGGTACTTCTGCAACAGCATTTGGAATTATGTTAGGAGTAATATTTTCAATTTACATAGAAAATTTAAGAGAGTTTTTGAGCTCAACATTTAATATTAGTTTATTCCCCGAAGAGATATATTTTTTGAGCAAAATGCCATCGGAAATTAATCTAACATCAATATTTTTAATTTCAATTTGCTCTATAATAATAACAATTATTGTATCAATATTTCCAGCTTTTAAGGCAGCAAAATTAGATCCAATTCAGGCACTAAAATATGAATAGTTTTTTAGAATTAAAGAATATTTCAAAAAATTTTAATACAGAAAAAAAAATTAGAGTTTTAAATAAGCTATCTTATAATTTTAAAATAGGTAAAGTTTATTCTTTAATGGGACCTTCTGGCTCTGGTAAATCCACATTATTGAATCTAATCTCTTTAATTGATAGACCAACAAATGGATCAATCAAATTTGACAACATTCAAGTAAACTTTAATGATAAAAATAAAAATGATATTTTTAGAGCAAAAAAAATAGGAATTGTTTATCAGCAAAACAACCTTCTTCCGGACTTTACTGCTTTAGAAAATTTATATCTTGCAAGCTTATCAATTAACGACAACAAAAAAATTGCCATGTTAAAGGCTGAAAAATTATTAAAAAAGATTGGTTTAATAAGTAGATCTGATCATTTTCCATCTCAGTTGTCTGGTGGAGAGTCCCAAAGAGTAGCTATCGCTAGAGCGATAATTAATGATCCAGATATAATATTAGCAGATGAGCCAACAGGAAGTTTAGACATGAAAACAGCAAAGGATATATTTGCTCTTTTGAATAATCAAAAAAAAAGAAATAGGTTAATAATATTTGCAACTCATAATAGATTCTTTGCAAAAAAAGCAGATTATCTCTTGGAGCTGACTAATGGTAGTATAAAATCTACAAATGCCTGAGTCATCATCCAAAAATTTTAACCATTTAAAAATACATACTCAATATTCAATATGCGAGGGAGCTATTAAAATTGATGATTTACAAGTTTTTTCAAAATCAAATAAGATTCAATCTTTAGCACTTTGTGATACGTCAAATCTATGTGGTGCGCTTGAATTTGCAGAAAAAATTTCAAAAGCTGGATCTCAACCAATAATAGGAACACAGATTAATTTTAAATATGCTGATACTATAGGATTGCTTCCCTTGTTTGCATTAAATGAAGAAGGTTATAAGAGAATTATAAAACTTTCATCACTATCTTATTTAGAAAATGATGAGCTTTCAGATCCACATATAAATTTTGAGGAATTACTTGAAGATAATGAGGGTGTTGCTTTGTTTTCTGGAACTGTTTTTGGACTTTTTGGTAAACTTTTTGATAAAGGAAAATTTAGTGAAATACATGACCTATATAGAAAAATTAAATCAATTTATAATGATAAGTTTTATTTAGAAATTCAGCGTCACAAAGATCAAAACGAACTAGGTTTTGAAAAATTTAATCTAAAAAAATCGTTAGAATTAGAAATCCCTATAATTGCTACACATGAAGTTTTTTATATCGACAAAGACATGCATGAAGCTCATGATGCATTGATTTGCATTGGTAACAAAACTTATGTTAATGAAAAAAATAGAATTAAATTAAGTAATCAACACTATTTTAAAACAAATTCAGAAATGAATGAATTGTTTGCAGATTTACCAGAAGCTTTAGAAAACAATTATAATTTTCCTTTAAGATGTAGTTTTAGACCATTATTTTCTAATCCAATTTTACCAAATATAAGCTCTGAAGAAGGTGGTAATGCTGATGATGTTTTAAAAAAAGACTCATTACATGGTTTACGAATTAAATTTGATAAAATTTTTGGAATAAAATCAAACAAACTTGAAAATAATAAAAAATTTATTGATTATAAAGATAGACTAGAGCATGAATTATCGATCATAATAGAGATGAAATACTCTAGTTATTTTCTTATTGTATCCGATTATATTAAATGGGCAAAAAGTAATGATATTCCTGTTGGGCCAGGCAGAGGTTCTGGTGCTGGATCACTCGTAGCTTGGTGCCTTTCAATTACCGATGTTGATCCTATTCAATTTAATTTAATTTTTGAAAGATTTTTAAATCCTGATCGAATTTCTATGCCTGACTTTGACATAGATTTTTGTGAAGAAAAAAGAGATCTTGTTTTTGAATATCTAACTAAAAAATACAAAGATAGTGTTGCTCACATAATTACTTTTGGAAAATTAAAAGCTAGAATGGTTATTAGAGATGTTGGAAGGGTATTGGGTTTACCATACGGATTTGTTGATAGTATTTCAAAAATGATACCTTTTGATCCTTCAAGACCACAAAGTTTATCACAATGCATAGCTGGAGAACCAAGACTTCAAAAACTTGTAAATGAAGACGCTAGAGTAAAAAAATTAACCGATCTTTCACTTAAATTAGAAGGTTTAAATAGAAATGTTGCAACACATGCAGCTGGAGTTGTTATAGCCGATAAAAAATTAACAGAAGTTGTCCCTTTATATAAAGATGTTTCAGCAAACTTGTTATTACCATCCACACAATTTGATATGTACTCAGCCGAAAATGCTGGCTTAGTAAAATTTGATTTTTTAGGATTAAAAACATTAACTGTAATCAATAACACTCAAAAATTGGTAAAAAAAATTGATAAGAATTTTAATATTGAAAATATTAGTTATGAGGACCAAAAAGTTTTTGATCTGCTTTCAAGTGGTAACACTGTTGGTTTATTCCAGGTTGAAAGTGCAGGAATGAGAGAAGCTTTAGTCCAAATGAAGCCCAACCATATTGAGGACATTATTGCATTAGTTGCTCTTTACAGACCTGGTCCCATGAGCAATATTCCAACATATAATGATTGTAAGCATGGTAGACAAACACCTGACTATTTACACCCTCTATTAGAAGACATTTTAAAACCGACCTATGGTGTAATTATTTATCAAGAACAGGTAATGCAGATTGCACAAAAGTTATCTGGTTTTACAGCAGGCCAAGCAGATCTTCTTAGAAGAGCCATGGGGAAAAAGAAGAGATCAGAATTAGAAAAACAAAAACAAGGCTTTATTGCTGGTGCGTTAAAAAATGGAATAGCTAAAGATGTGGCAGCTGGAATATTTTTAAAGATAGAACCATTTGCTGAATATGGTTTTAATAAAAGTCACGCAGCTGCTTATGCTATTATTTCATATCAAACTGCCTTTTTAAAAACTTATTACCCAAAAGAGTTCATTGCAGCATCAATGACAATGGATATTTCTAATCAAAATAAATTAAGCGAATTTTACGAAGAGTTAAAAAGATTAAATATAAAAGTTACCAGACCAGATATTAACGAATGTTTTGCTGATTTTAGGACAGTTGATAATAATTTTTATTATGCTTTGGGTGGCATTAAAGCAGTTGGATATGAAGCTATATCAAATGTTGTTAAAGAAAGAGCTAAAAATGGAAAGTTTGTATCTATAAATGATTTTTTAAAAAAAGTTAATCCAAAAGACATGAATAAATTACAATTAGAGGGTTTGGTTAAAGCAGGTGCTTTTGACAATCTAAATTCAAATAGACAATCACTTTTTGATTCAATACCAAACTTTATTTTAAAAACAAAAAATATTTTTGATAATAAATCAACTAACCAAATTGATCTTTTTTCTGTAGATGAAACTTTAGAAAATGAAATTGTAAATGACATTGAAGATTGGAATTTTGAAGAACGTTTATCTAAAGAGTTTGAAGCAGTAGGTTTTTTTATTTCAGATCATCCGTTAAATCAATTTACTGAAATATTTGATGATTATAAAATTAAAGATTACTCAATGTTTAATTTAAATGATGAAATTAAAGATTCAAATATTGCTGCCACATTACTAAAAGTTAATGAAAGAAAAACAGCAAAAGGCAATTCTTACGCTATATTAAAATTAACAGATTTAACAAGCGTTTTTGAACTTTTTATATTTTCTGATATTTTAGAGCTAAATCGTGAAATATTAAAAGAGGGTAATTCTTTAATTTTAACTTTAGTCAAAAGTTTTTCCAATGATGAAAATAGATATAAACGTGTAAATGTTCAAAAAATTGGATCATTAAAAGATCTTTTTAACAGCCCAATTAAAGAAGTTTTTTTTGAAGTTAACTCAGATGATGAAGTAAATGAGATTTCAAAAATATTAGATAAAGATGGAAAAACATCAATTAATATAAATTTAATAAACGATAATAAAATTCTGAATTTTAAACTCAAAAAAAATCGAAATTTAGATAGAAAATCGCTTAACCTTCTTAGAAAAAGAGAGATTTTAAGTACTATAATATAAATAAACACTTGTTAAATTGATAAAATCTTAGTAAATAATCCCTAAATTAAATTAACACGCACACAGTTTTTGGTTTTATACCTCCGGTCCTTTATTGGAAACTACTGTGGTGGCTTAACCGGGAATAAATATGAAAATACCTAACATAACAATACAACAATTATTAGAAGCTGGAGTTCATCTTGGGCATAAAACTTTAAGATGGAATCCAAAAATGAAAAAGTACATTTTTGGAAAAAGAGACTCAATTCACATAATGGATTTAACACAAACTTTAGAGCTTACCAAAGTTGCTTTAGAGAAAATTTATTCAACAATAGCAAATAATGGTAAGATTTTATTTGTTTCTACTAAAAAGCAAGCATCAGAGGCTATTGCTGAAGTTGCAAAAGAAACAGATCAATACTTTGTAAATTATAGATGGCTTGGAGGTATGCTTACAAATTGGGGAACAATATCAGGGTCAATAAAAAAAATGAAAAAATATGAAGCTGATCTAGTTGCTGAAAATAGAGGTTTTACAAAAAAAGAACTTCTTAAAATGAGTGTTAAAAAAGATAAACTTGAAAGATCATTAGGTGGAATAGCTGAAATGAAAAAAACCCCTGATTTGGTTTTTATAATTGATACTAATTATGAGTCATTAGCAATTGCAGAGTCTGTAAAATTAGGAATACCTATAATTGCAATTCTTGATAGTAATTCTAACCCAGATAATATTGATTATCCAATACCTGGTAATGATGATGCTCGTAGATCAATAGATCTTTATTGTAATTTAATTAAAGAAACTATTAATAATGCTAAGAGTTCAATCCCAATACCTGAACCTAAAAAAGAGGTTGCTAATGACAAGAAAGAAAAAAATCAAGGAAAAACTGTTCAAGAAATTGATAGAGAAAAATTAGAACAAAAATTTTCTAAGGATAAAAAGGAGACTTTAAATTAGTATGAGTGATATTGAAAATGTTAAGAAATTAAGAGAAGCAACTGGTGCTGGATTTAAAGATTGTAATCTTGCAATAAAAGAATCTGGTGGAGATATCGATAAAGCAATAGAGATACTTCGTGTAAAGGGTATTTCAAAAGCTTCAAAAAAAATGTCTAGAGATGCTAAAGAAGGAGTAGTTGCTGTAAGTGGCAATGAGTCCAAAACCTCAGTCATCGAAGTAAACTGTGAAACAGACTTTGTCGCAAAGAATGAGGATTTCACAAATTTTGTTAAAGAACTTAGTGAATTAAATAATGAAATAAACTCTAATTTAGATGAGCTTAAAAGTTCTAAAATGAAAAATGGCGAAACTGTTGATGATAATGTTGTTGCTTTAATTGCAAAAATTGGTGAAAAAATTACAATTGGAAAAGCAAAAACAATAAATAATTCTGGCACAATTAATAATCATTATCTTCATACAGTTGTAAAAGATAACATTTCTAAATTGGCAGTAATTGTTTCATTAGAAACTAAAGATAATTCCGACACTGTTAAAACTTTCGGTAAACAACTATCTATGCACATAGCTGCATCAAACCCTTTAGCTTTGTCATCAGATTTAATTGATCAATCGGTAATTGATAAAGAACAAGAACTGGTAACGGAGGAATTAAAGAACTCTGGAAAACCAGATGATATTGCAAAAAAAATTAGCTTAGGTAAGATGAACAAGTTTAAAGAAGATAATGCTCTTTTATCACAAGCTTGGGTTATGGAACCTAAGAAAAAAGTTCAAGATATAATTAAAGAGCTTTCAATAACTGATTTAAAGATAAAAGAATTTTATAGAATAAAGATTGGAGAATAGATGTTTGATGAAAAATCATACAGCCTCAAAATGGATAAAGCCATAGAGGTTTTCTCTAAAGAGCTTAGCTCATTACGAACTGGTAGAGCGAATGCATCAATGCTTGATTTAGTCAAAGTTGATGTTTACGGCCAACAAATGCCAATTAACCAAGTTGGCAGTATAACAACACCAGAGCCAAGAATGATTAATATTCAAGTTTGGGATGCTAACAATGTACCATTAGTTGATGCTGCTATTAAAAAATCTGATTTAGGTTTAAATCCGCAAATAGATGGACAGCTGATTAGGTTGCCAGTTCCAGAATTAAATGAGGAAAGAAGAACGGAATTAAAAAAACTTATTAAATCTATTGGTGAAAAATGTAAAGTTTCCATAAGGAACATACGAAGAGATGCAAATGATGAATTAAAAAAACTTTTAAAAGATAAAGAAATCAGTGAAGACAAAGAAAAATCCTCAGAAAAAATTGTTCAAATTATTACTGATGATCACATTAAATCAGTTGATGAAAAGGTTTCTTTAAAAGAAAAAGAAATAATGACAATATAATAAGATGAATCTGCTTAACCACGTGGCAATTATCATGGATGGTAATGGTCGATGGGGATTAAAAAATAAAAATTCAAGAAACGAAGGTCATAAAAAGGGATTAGACACCGTAGAAAAAATTATTAAAGAATCTTCAAAACAAAAAATTAAATATTTAACTTTATTTGCTTTTTCAACAGAAAATTGGAAAAGACCAAAAAAAGAGATAACATATTTATTTAATTTATTAGAAAATTTTTTAATTAATAAGATAGAAGATTTAAATAAGCAAAATATAAAATTAAAAATAATTGGCATAAAAAATTTTTCAAAAAAATTAAATTCACTTTTAAATCTTTCTGAAAAAAAAACTTTTAAGAATACAAGAATTCAAGTAAATTTAGCATTAAATTACGGATCAAAACTTGAATTGTTAAATGCTTTCAAAAAATTAAAAAAGAACAACGAAAGAATAAATGAAAAAAATCTAAAAAAATATTTACAAACTCAGAATATTCCTGATCCAGAAATATTGATTAGAACTGGAAATACAAAAAGATTAAGTAATTTTTTATTATGGCAACTAGCTTATACAGAAATATTTTTTGAAAAAAAATTATGGCCAGATTTTAATAAAAAAGACTTTGTCAAAATAATAAGAAATTATAAAAAAATAAAACGAACTTTCGGTAACATCTAATGAGTATAGAATTTATTAAAAGAATAGTAAGTTCAATAATATTGTTACCACTAATTATTTATTTCATAATACAGGGTTCATTTTTACTAATTTTTTTTACAGTCACTTGTTTAACCGTTGCTTGCTTAGAATGGCACATGATGTCGAAAAAAAAATCCTACTATATTTATGGGTTTCTTTTTTTAATTTTTTCGTTTTATACATTTTATGAACTTTCTATTGAATTGATTGACGTCTTTTATGTAATAATTATTTGTTCATCTACTGATATAGGTGGCTACGTATTCGGTAAAATATTCAAAGGACCTAAATTAACTAAAATTAGTCCTAAAAAGACTTATGCCGGAATGTTTGGTGGGTATTTTTTATCTTTGATAAGTTTATCAGTGATTATAAGTTTTTTAGATTATGATAGTTCATTAGTTTTATTTTTATTAACTATTTTAATCTCAACTGTAAGTCAGTTAGGCGATATAATAATTTCATACTTTAAAAGATTATCGAAAATCAAAAATACTGGAAAATTAATACCAGGTCATGGAGGTTTGTTAGATAGAATTGATGGTATGATTTTCGCTTTTCCTATCTATTATCTGATTAATTTAACTGGGTATTTGAAAATATGAAAAAAAAAATAGCTATTTTGGGATCTACAGGTTCTATAGGAAAAACATTATTCAATATATTATTAAAAGAAAAAAAAAATTCTGAGATAATTCTTCTTACAGCACATAAATCTCATAAGATTTTGTTAAAACAAGCAAAAGCATTAAATGTTAAAAATTTAATTTTAACTAATAAAAAAGATTATGAAATTTTAAAAGAAAAAACTAAAAATACAAATATTAGGGTCTTTAATAATTTTAAAAAATTAGATAAGATTTTTAAAAAAAAGATTGATTACGTTATGAGTTCTATTTCCGGTATAAATGGACTAGAACCTACTATTAAGATTATAAAATTTACAAAAAAAATAGCAATTGCAAATAAAGAGTCAATTATTTGTGGATGGAATCTAATCCAAATACAACTTAAAAAAAATAAAACTGAATTTATACCTGTTGACTCAGAACATTTTTCTATTTGGTATGGTTTAAAAAATTTTAAAAATGATAATTTGGAAGAAGTAATTCTCACAGCATCTGGTGGACCATTTTACAAAACTTCTATAAAAAATTTTAAAAAAATAAAAGTTTCTGATGCTTTAAATCATCCTAATTGGAGTATGGGAAAAAAAATTTCTACTGACTCTGCGACCATGATTAATAAAGTTTTTGAAGTCATGGAAGCCAGAAAAGTTTTTGATATTGATTATAAAAAAATAAAAATTCTTATTCATCCCAAATCATATATTCATACAATATTAAAATTTAACAATGGATTAACTAATATAATCGCTCATGACACAACAATGATGGTACCTATATTTAACACACTTTTCCTCCACGATAATCGAAAATTAAAAACAAATAAAATTAACATTAATATTTTAAATAATTTAAATTTGAAAAATGTAAAATCGACTCAATTTCCAATGACTAAGTTGTTAAATTTATTACCTAATAATCATTCTTTATTTGAAACTGTTATTGTTGCAGCAAATGATAAACTTGTAGAATTATTTTTAAATAACAAAATAAGATTCATCGATATTCAAAAAAATCTGTTTAAGATAATACAAAAAAAAGAATTTCAAAAGTTTAAGAAAAAGTTACCCATAAATATTAAAGATATAACCAATTTAAACGATTATGTTCGTTTAAAAATTGATAAAAACAATATATAAGATCAAATTATCTATGAGATGGATTAAAATTTTTATACTTGCTATTTTATTAAATTATTTTCCTTTGTCAGTTTCAAATAGTGAGGTTATTAATCAAATTAAGATAGAAGGAAACAAAAGAATTACAGATGAAATAATCTTAATGTTCTCACAAATTAACGTGGGTAAAGACATAAATAGTAATGCGATAAATGAAATAATTAAAAATTTATATGAAACAAACTTCTTTAATAATGTATCGGTTGTATTTGAGGATAATTTAGTTTCAATAATTGTCGATGAAGCACCAATTATTGATAAGATAATTTTTACCGGTTTAAAAGCAAAAAAAATTGAAAAAAAAATTAGAGATAATTTAATATTAAAATCAAGAAATTCTTATAATGAATTTCTAATGTCACAGGAAGTAGACACTATTGAATCAACTCTTAAAACTTTAGGCTATTATTTCTCTAAAGTTGAAGCACATATTGAGACTTTAGAGAATAATATGATAAATTTAGAGTATAAAATTGATATTGGTAGTAAAGCTAAAATTGGAAAAATCTCTTTTTTAGGAAATAAAATTTTTAAAGATAAAAAATTAAAAAGCATAATTATTAGTGAGGAGTATAAGTTTTGGAAATTTATTTCTGGAAAAAAATATCTACAAGAACAATTAACTGAAATTGATAAAAGATTACTTAAAAATTTTTATCTAAATAGAGGTTTCTACAATATTAAGATTAATACTTCATTTGCAAAGCTAATTAATGATGATGAATTTGAGATTATATTTAATATTGACCCAGGAAAAAAAATTAATTTCAATGAAATGAGAATTGTTTTTCCTGATAATTTTACAAAATCAAATTATAAAAATCTAGAAGATTTATTTGAGAAACTAAAAGGTGAAAAATATTCAATTAATTCAGTTGAAAAAATTTTAAATGAAATTGATAAAATCACAATTCAAGAAGAATTTAAATCTTCCAGAGCCTACATAAAAGAAAATTTGGTTAACGATGAGTTAAATATTGACTTTATTATTGAAGAGTCAACTAAGTTTGTTGTTGAAAAGATAAATATATTCGGAAACAATATTACACAAGAGAATGTAATAAGAAATCAATTGGAATTAGATGAAGGGGATCCATTTAGTGAAATTCTAGCCAAGAAAACAGAAAATAATATTAAAAGTTTGAATTTTTTTAAGAGTGTAAACACACAGATATTAAATGGTGAAAATTTAAATTCTAAAATAATTAATTTTAAAGTTTCAGAAAAACCTACGGGAGAAGTTATGGCTGGTGCTGGTGGGGGAACTGAAGGTGGAACTCTTTTTTTTGGTGTAAAAGAAAATAATTATTTAGGAAGAGGTCTTTCTGTAGATGCAAATGCCTCAATATCAGCTGAAACTTTTAAAGGCAAATTTAGTGTTCTAAATCCAAATTTCAAAAACTCAGATAAATCAACTTTTTTTAATATTCAAGCTATTGAAATAGACCAACTTAAAGATTTTGGTTACAAAACAAATAGAACTGGATTTGAACTTGGCACAGGTTTTGAATATCTTAAGGATTTAAATTTAAATTTATCTACAAGTACTTTTGTTGAAAAAATTGAAACAGACTCAACTGCTTCAACTAGACAAAAATCACAGGCTGGTAATTATTTGGATACATTTGCTAAATTTAATTTTGATCTTGATAAAAGAAACCAAAAATTTAAAACATCAGAAGGGTATAGATCAAACTATAATATTCAAATACCAATTATAAGTGACACAAATACTTTAACAAACTCCTACAATTATAAAATTTATTCAGAATTATTTGAAAATCAAATTTCATCTTTTTCATTCTTTGTTAAAACCGCAACATCAATTTCAGGTGATGATGTTAAATTAACAGAACGACTTTCAATGCCTTCAAACAAACTCAGAGGTTTTGTACGAGGAAAAGTAGGACCAAAAGATGGTAATGACTATATTGGAGGGAATTTTGTTACATCAGTTAATCTTCAGACCTCAGTCCCTATATTATTTGAAAACTCACAGAATCTAGATGCAGTAGTTTTTCTTGATGCAGCTAATATTTGGGGTGTTGATTACGACTCCTCAATTGACGATGCTAGTAAGGTTAGAAGCTCAATTGGTATTGGTGTTGATTATCTCACTGTAGTAGGTCCTTTAAGTTTCTCTTTATCACAAGTAATTTCTAAAAGTGATAATGATGCTGAAGAAACGTTCAGATTTAATTTAGGAACTACATTTTAATGAGATATTTTAATAGATTAATCCTAATTATTACTATTTTTTTTACTTTTATAAATGCATCAATTAGTAAAGAAAATATAGCTTTTGTTAATGTTGATTATTTAATTCAAAACTCAAATATTGGTAAAAAATTATTAGCCAACATAAATGATAAAGATAAAAAAAATTTAGATAATCTACAAAAGAAAAATAAAATATTGCAAGATCTTGAGTCATCAATAAAAAAAAAGAAAAACGTCATTTCAGACGAAGCCTACAACAAAGAAGTAA
>Ga0257114_1001996_pt1 | contig 14015 bp, 19 predicted proteins | sample SI112_10mmetaG_FD_190149 | JGI IMG/M metagenome (GOLD analysis project Ga0257114, IMG submission 190149) | Marine microbial communities from Saanich Inlet, British Columbia, Canada - SI112_10m | ecosystem: Environmental > Aquatic > Marine > Inlet | place: Canada: British Columbia | collected...
CTTCATGCTGTGTCCAATACCCCAGTTTGTGCGGTACATGTGCCCAGCGATGATGAAAAGTACACCAATTGCAAGGTGGTGGTGTGCTGTATCTGAAAGCCAAAGACCACCAGTTACAGGGTTAAGACCCCCACGGAATGTAAGGAAATCTGAGTACTCTGACCAGTTAAATGACCAGAATGGTGCAAGACCTTGCCCAAAACTCGGGTAAAGTTGTGCCATAAGTTCACGGTTAAGCATAAACTCATGTGGAAGTGGGATTTCCTTTGGATCAACACCAGCATCGAGAAGAGTGTTAATCGGTAAAGCAATGTGAATCTGGTGTGCCGACCATGAAAGACTTCCAAGTCCAAGAAGACCTGCAAGGTGGTGGTTCATCATTGATTCTACATTTTGGAACCATTCAAGTTTTGGTGCTGCTTTGTGGTAGTGCCACCAACCTGCAAAGAACATAAGACCAGCACAAATTAATGCACCAATCGCTGTACTATAAAGTTGAAGTTCACTTGTAATACCACTTCCACGCCAAAGCTGGAAGAATCCTGACGTGATTTGAATTCCTTGGAATCCTCCTCCTACGTCACCATTTAAAATTTCTTGTCCAACAATTGGCCAAACAACTTGTGCACTTGGCTTAATGTGTGTTGGATCACTTAACCACGCTTCGTAGTTCGAAAAACGTGCACCGTGGAAATACATTCCACTTAACCAAATGAAGATTACTCCAAGTTGACCAAAGTGTGCACTGAAGACTTTACGAGAAATGTCTTCAAGGTCTGTTGTGTGGCTATCAAAGTCGTGTGCATCGGCATGAAGATCCCATACCCATGTTGTTGTTGCAGGACCCTTTGCAAGAGTACGTGAGAAGTGTCCTGGTTTACCCCATTTCTCAAATGAAGTTGGAACGGGATCACGGTCTACAACAATCTTGACTGCTTTAACCTCGCGTTCTGGTGGGCTAATTGTCATCAATTTTTCCTCTGTATTTCATTACTTATACTCTTCACTCTAATCAAAAAATAGAGACTACCAAATTGTAGCTGAAGAAATAACGATTATCATATCACACAAAAAAAGCATATTTTACAAAATAAAATAGTGAATTCAAAAGTAATATGTATGCCTACGAACGTTATATACTTAAACGAAATTTAAGTGAACCTATAAATAATGGTTAGTTTGTAAGTATGGTATGCAAACTATACCAGAAGCACCCGCCCGGAAAAATTCGCCAGAAACAACACTTTATAAATAATTTTTTATAATTTAGATTACTTCCCTAGAGTGCAGGCACTCTAGGGAAAAAGGTTAAAAGTTAACTTTTAACTTATGACGCAGCAAAAATTGCTTTGTACTCAGTAATAGCTGTCTTTAAGATTTCTTCTGATTCTGGAGACATCTTTTTAGAGCTCGCTACATCGCTTACAAAGTTTTGCTTGTTTGACTTGATGTATCCACGAAGTCCTTCAAGGAACTTACGTACATCTCCAACAGCAAGATCATCTAAGTAACCTTGTACCCCAGTGTAGATTGTTGCAACTTGCATCTCTACTGAAAGTGGCGCTGATTGTGCTTGCTTAAGAAGTTCACGTAAGCGTACTCCACGTGCAAGTTGGTTTTGCGTTGCTTGGTCAAGGTCAGATGCGAACTGTGAAAATGCTTCAAGCTCAGCAAACTGTGCAAGTTCAAGCTTAAGTGTACCTGCTACTTGCTTCATTGCCTTAATTTGTGCTGCAGAACCTACACGTGATACCGAAATACCAACGTTAATTGCCGGACGAATACCTGAGTTGAAAAGGTCAGCCGAAAGGAATACCTGTCCATCAGTAATTGAAATTACGTTCGTTGGAATGTACGCTGATACATCTCCACCTTGTGTTTCAATAATTGGTAAAGCCGTCATACTTCCTTCACCAAGAGCATCGTTAAGCTTCGCTGCACGCTCAAGTAAACGTGAGTGAAGGTAGAAAATGTCTCCAGGGTATGCCTCACGTCCTGGAGGACGCTTAAGGAGAAGTGACATTTGACGGTAAGCTTGCGCTTGCTTCGAAAGGTCATCATAAATGATGAGTGTCGCACGACCAGTGTACATGAAGTACTCTGCTAAAGAAGCCCCAGTATATGGTGCAAGGTATTGAAGTGTTGCTGGCGCATTTGCGTTCTCAGCTACAACAATTGTGTATGACATTGCATCAGCTTCTGCAAGTGTAGTTACAATTTGTGCTACTGTTGAAGCTTTCTGTCCAATTGCTACGTATACACAAATACAGTCACCACCTTTTTGGTTAATAATTGTATCTGTTGCTACAGCAGTTTTTCCAGTTTGACGGTCACCAATAATTAACTCACGTTGTCCACGTCCAATTGGAATCATTGCATCAATAGATACAAGTCCTGTTTGAAGTGGTTCGTATACTGAACGACGTGCAATAATACCTGGTGCTGGTGATTCAATAAGACGAGTTCCGTCAGCTTTAATATCACCTTTTCCATCAATTGGACGAGCTAAACCGTCAACTACACGACCTAAGAACGCTTCACCAACTGGTACCTGTGCAATCTTTCCAGTTGCTTTTACTGAGTCACCTTCCTGTACAGCAAGACCGTCACCCATTAATACAGCACCTACGTTGTCTGACTCAAGGTTAAGAGCTACACCAATTGTTCCATCTTGGAACTCAAGGAGTTCTCCAGCCATTGCTTTCTCTAATCCATAGATACGAGCAATACCATCTCCAACGGAGAGCACAGTTCCAACGTTTACAACTTGTGCTTCTTGAGTGTACTGTTCAATTTGTTGGCGAATAACGCTACTAATTTCATCGGGGCGAATTTTTACCATGTGATCCTCGGTTCGATTCAATCTTTGGGATTAACTTTTCACGGATTAGTGGTGGCCAAAAGTGGCACACCGTCCCATTTCTATTGGGAGAGAATCAAGAAAGAACTCAGAAACTGAGTGCTTGAATCTCTAAATAATCAAAAAAATTTGATTACTATCTTTGTGGACCAAGCCGGTGTATCAATAAAGAAACAACCGTGGTAGGTCCAATTAAAGACGACTGCTCATAAGAGCAATTTTTGCATCAATGTATTTGCGGTGAAGTGAAGGACTCATACGTGATTTAATACCAGTGAGTGCTTTTTCAAACGCAACTTTAATGAGTTGTTGACGGAACTCGGCAATAACTTTTTCTTCTTCAAGACGAATTGTCTCTTCTTTAAGTGAAGAGAAACGTACTGAAACTTCAGCAAAGCGCTTTTCTTCTTCAAGACGGAGAGCACTAATTGTTTGGCGTCCTTCAGCTTGAATTTCAGCAACTTTATCTTTCGCACGAGCAAGCTCAGATTTTGCAGCATCAAGTTCTAATTGCGCCGCTTTAAATCGATCATCTGCACTACGGAGACTCGCGAGAATTTTTTCACGACGTGTCTCTAAAATTGACGTTAACGTGTCTTTCCCGAGTACAAAAACTGCAGGAACAACAACCGCAAGGTTGAGCACGTTCGTTTCAAGAATATTTGTATTGAATCCGAATCCTTCTGCAAGTAATACCATTCAAAACCTCCAGATGGTTGGAATTTGTAAATGTCTTTTTCAGTCAAAAACTGAGAAGACAATTTAAGAGAGATCTACGAAACAAAACGTCGATCAAACCAGTAGAACGGACTGGAAACCGTGTTTTCATGGCAGGACAAGACAAACGTGCCGCTGCCACTCTGAAAACATATCATCTCGACCGTATTTGGATACGCTTATGAAACGAATGGGTTTGCGAACATTAATGCGAGCGCAACTACGAGACCGTAAATTGTTAACGCTTCCATGAATGCTAATGATAAAAGAAGAGTACCACGGATTTTCCCTTCAGCTTCTGGCTGACGAGCAATACCTTCTACAGCTTGTCCAGCTGCAGTACCTTGACCAATACCAGGACCAATCGCACCAAGTCCAATTGCTAAACCAGCTCCAATAACAGATGCAGCACAAATTAATGGGTTCATTATATGTTTCCTTTTTCTAAATTGCTTATGCATTGCAAGATTAACAGGTTTTAGCCTTTTTTAAAACTTAAACGTGAAAAAAAAACAAAGAAAAAAAGCGAAGATAAAAAAAATGCAAAAAAAGTTTTTATAAATTCAATTTAGAATTGCCCTCACTACTTTTCTCCTAATAAACTCAGGAGAAAAGAGTACGGCCGATACTCACGTCGAGTTAAAAACCCAGAGTAAGTAAACAAATTAGGTTTAGTGACCTTCAAGTGCTTCCCCAATATATGCACCCGCAAGCGTTGCAAAAATAAGGGCTTGAATTCCACTTGTAAAGAGTCCAAGGAAAATAAGAGGAATCGGGATTACAAGCGGTACTAATGATACAAGTACAGCTACTACAAGTTCATCAGCAAGAATGTTTCCGAAAAGACGGAAACTTAATGATAATGGCTTTGTAAAGTCTTCTAAAACGTTAATTGGAAGTAAGATAGGTGTTGGTTCTACATACTTACCAAAATACTCTAAACCTTTCTTTTTAAGACCAGCATAGAAATATGTAATTGACGTAAGAAGCGCAAGAGCTACCGTTGTGTTAATATCATTTGTTGGTGCACCAAGTTCTCCATGCGGAAGCTCGATAAGTTTCCATGGAATAAGTGCTCCAGACCAGTTTGATACAAAAATAAATAAGAATAATGTTCCAATGTATGGAGTCCATTCTAAATAATCATGTCCAATCTGTGTTTTCGCAATTCCACGAATGTACTCAACAATAAACTCAGCAAAGTTTTGCCCACCTTCTGGTACTGGCTTTAAGTCTCGAGTTGTTGTTACTGCAATAGCAACAATAATTCCAAGAACAATCCATGAGTTAATGAGCACTTGCCCGTGCATTTGGAAACCACCAAGGGTCCAATAAAAATGTTGACCAATTTCAACATTCGCAATATCGTAAAGGAAATTCATCACTGTCTCCGTGCTTTGATGTCTCACAGTACCTATCATACCTTATTTTTAAAATAAAAAAATCTTGAAATTCAATTTTTTTCTAAAAATTTTAATCTACGTCCAAAAAGAGTCATACCACACCTAAAATAGCCGTGAGTGCTATTCTAAAACAAAGAAAAAAATCTACAAAATTCAAATGTGGCTGGAGGGAGTTGAACCCTCACGCCGTTACCGGCAGGAGATTTTAAGTCTCCAGTGTCTACCATTCCACCACAGCCACGGAATCTTTGGATTGGGCCGAACTGGATTTGAACCAGTGTAGGCAAAGCCAGCGGATTTACAGTCCGCCCCCATTAACCACTCGGGCATCGACCCATATACTTTATGCTCCCATAGAAATGGGGATTGTCTTAGAGAGGACTCGAACCTCCACGCCGTAAAGCACAAACCCCTCAAGCTTGCGTGTCTACCATTCCACCACTAAGACATGTTCGTAGTATATGCCAAAGGCAAAAATCATTCAAGTGCTTTTCTTCACCCAGTCCAAGAAGAGAAACTTCAAAACATGAAAAAAGAAAACACTTGAAGATTTAAAAAACACATTTCTGTCGAATGCTCTTTACAAAAAGTAAAGACCAAACGATTGAAATGCAAAAAAACCAAATTAACGCTTTGAAAATTGTGGCGCTTTACGAGCCTTTTTCAAACCATACTTTTTACGTTCTTTCTTTAATGCGTTACGCTTTAATAACCCTTCAGCTTTGAGTGCTGCACGGTATTCAGGGTTCATTAAGCAAAGAGCTTTGGCACAGCCAAGGCTAATTGCATCTGCTTGACCCGAAAGTCCTCCCCCTTGGGAACGAATATAAAGATCAAATGTTGGTTCTAATTTTACCGTTTCAAACGGTTTTAAAATAGTTGGGAATGCACCTTGTAAATACTTTTCGGCATCCACTTGATTTACTGTAATGGCTCCAGTTCCAGGTGAACAAATTCGTACTTGTGCAACTGCACTTTTACGACGGCCTGCTGCTGACCAAACTTCCATAGGTTGTCTCCCTAATAGTCACTCTAATTTTCACAATAGACACTCCGATACTCAGAGACTATTGATCAAAGATTTGCATTTACTGCTTTAATTCAATTCCATATGTTCGTAACGCAGCACGCACTTCTTCGGCTGACTTTTGCCCAAAATTGCGTAAACTTAAAAGATCACTACAAGATTGTTGGGCTAAATCTGCAAGCGTTAAAATTTGTGCACGCTTTAAACAATTATACGCACGAAGCGATAATTCTAACTGTTCAATTGGGATTGACTCAAATTTCGGTAAGGCTTCTGACTTTGTATATTGGACCGGGACCGTTGCCCCAGGTGTTCCTGGTTCAAGATCATCCGTTAAACTTGGCTGTAAATCAACACATTGTAAGCAAGCTCCCATCACTTTCATACAAACTTTTGCGGCTGATCGAAGCGCTTGTAATGGATGTAAACTCCCATTTGTCCAAAGTTCAAAGTAAATATATTCTCCTTCACCAAGATTTTCTCGAATAGTGAAATTTACACGTTTTACCGGCATAAAAATCGCATCAATTGGAAAAGTAGTTCCAGTGTGCGATCGGGTCGGTGGTGTAAAATCTTCAAAAAAGCGTTGACCCATGATTTGGGGTACCCCTGGTAATTTCTTCCAAGATTGATAACCACGGCCAACACTTAAAAAAAGATAAATCTGAAATGTTGCTGCGGCTTCCGGAGAAAGCAACGTAGCAACCGGTTGGGTTGGATCGACAATTTTAAAATCTTGTGAGTCTAAATCCCCAGCACGTACAACATACGGGAATGAGCTAATCGGTAACTTAGATAAGTCTTTTTTTAACTGGGCTGCTGCAAAAGGTTTTGCACCAGGTTCCAATTCTCCTTGACTTGGTGGTTCTTTCTCATCAGGTGTATAATGCGTAAAAACTAAATCACGCAAATTTAAAAAAATTTCCACCACAGATTCACGAACCCCAGGTAAGGTTGAAAACTCGTTATCAACACCAGCAATTTCCGCTCCGACAACGCTAATGCCTTTTAAATCATTTAAAAGGACACGTCGTAAAGTATTACCGACTGTCAGCCCTTGCCCAGGTAACACTGGACCAAAACTTAATCGACCATACCATTCAGTGGGAGCAAGTGGTTGAAATTGCAAAGAGTGTAACTTTGCCGAAGCTGTCATCATCATCTTTTCTCCGTTTGACTGCTGTTGTTGTTGTTAAATCCAATTAAATACGACGTTTTTTCGGAGGACGACATCCGTTGTGAGGTAATGGTGTCACGTCTCGAATTAAAGTTACCCCTAACCCAAGTTGTTGAAGAGCACGGATAGCCATTTCACGACCAGCTCCGGGACCTTTAACCATTACTTCAACATATTTAAGACCATAATCCATTGCTTTACGTACCGCTTCTTCTGAAGCTGTTTGTGCTGCAAAAGGCGTTCCTTTACGTGCACCACGGAAACCGCATGCTCCAGCCGAAGATGAAGCAATGACAAGACCCGAACGATCACTAATGGTCACTAAAGTATTGTTAAATGTTGCTAAAATATGCACTACACCGCGTTGAACTTTGCGGCGTGTTTTTTTCTGCACACTTTTACGCTGTTTCGTTGCCATATTAAAAATAATATAAATAGAAAATACTGCCCGTGAAAAACCTCGACTTAGAAACGAGAAGGATCATTTTTACGTAATCGATAAATGATACGCCCTTTTGTTAAATCATACGGGGTCAATTCAACGGTCACACGATCACCAAGAAGAATTCGAATAGAATTTCGACGGATTTTTCCAGAAATGTGCGCTAAAACAGTAAACCCGTTTTCGAGCTCAACCTGAAACATTGCATCTGGAAGACACTCTGTTACAACTCCATCAACTTCGAATTTTTCTTGTGCATCCTTCGTTTTTGAATTCATGCGATATTAAAGTGTAGATATTTGATTTGATGTTTGATCGAATTGATCTAAACAAATCACAATCATCACCGTCTCGAAAAGAGACGCTGTCCCCAAAAAAAGGGGAACATTGGTTACCAAATTTTACACAATACTTCGCCACCAATTCCTAAAGCACGAGCTTTACGGTCAGTCATTACTCCTTTTGAAGTCGAGATAACGGCCACGCCCATCCCATTGAGAACAGGTGGTAATTCTTTATGGTTTACATACAGACGAACACCAGGTGTGCTTACGCGTTCAAATTGTTTTACACCACGTTTTAGTGTAACTGTAAAAAAACCATTAGCTTCATTTTCAATAGGTCCAAGGAAGCCTTCTTGTGCTAATACTTGTGCAATATCTTTCACACTACGCGTTGCTTTTAATACTACAACCGTTTTTTTGGCGAGATAAGCATTACGTAAGCGTGTAAGCATATCGCTAATTGTGTCGTTTACCATGCGATGTTGAGATAATATAAATTAAGTCACAGGACCGTCTTTGAACGGCATCCCAAGTGCTTTTAATAAAGCGTGACCTTCTTGATCAGTATTTGAACTTGTAACAATGGAAATATCCATTCCACAAACTTGATCAATACTGTCATAGTTTAATTCAGGGAACATTAATTGCTCCGTTAAACCAAGGTTAAAGTTGCCATGTCCATCAAAACATTTTGGACTAATTCCTTGGAAATCACGAATACGTGGTAAAGCAAGGTTTACAAGACGATCATAAAAGGCATACATGCGCTCTCCACGGAGAGTTACACAAAGCCCAATCGGCATGTCTTCACGAACTTGGAAGCCCGCAATTGCTTTTTTGGCACGTTTTACCACAGGCACTTGCCCAGATAAAACGGTTAATTCGTTAGAGAAACTTTCTAAAAGTTTTGCATTTTGGGCAGCATCTCCAACTCCACGGTTAATGACAATTTTTGTTAAAGCAGGAACTTCATGTGTATTGGTATACTGAAATTGTTCCGAAAGAGTCTGACGTACACTTGTTTCGTACGTTTTATGAAGTCGTTGAATCATAGATCAAATTTAACTTAAAGAACTTCTGGTGCAAGTGAGACGATCTTCATAAAGTCACGATCACGTAATTCACGTGCAATCGGTCCAAAGACACGTGTCCCACGAGGGTTACCATCTTTATTAATAAGGACAGCAGCATTCTCATCAAAACGAATCGACATACCGTTATCACGTTGAACTGTATGTGCTGTACGTACGACAACCGCACGAACAACTTCAGCTTTTTTAACCGGCATATTCGGTAAGGCATCTTTTACAACGGCAATAATTACATCACCGATGTTCCCATACTGCCGATTTAAAACGTGGATACACATTAATTTACGTGCGCCACTATTATCAGCAACCTGAAGATACGTTTGTGGTTGAATCATAAAAATATAAATATAAAAACTGCACAATACTTCTTATCTCAATCAAGACAAAAAAGGCAAAGTGCAAAGCAATCAAAACCTTTTATACTGAAGGGGTAAACCCTTCACGAATAAGGAATTTTGTTTTTACTGGCATTTTATACGAAGCGATACGCATTGTTTGGCGTGCTGTTTCTTCTGGTACACCTCGAAGTTCGTAAAGAATCTTTCCAGGTTTCACAACAACTACCCAATAGTCAGGAATACCTTTACCAGCACCCATGCGTGTTTCCGCCGGGCGGGCAGTAATTGACTTATCTGGGAACATGCGAATCCAAAGTTGCCCACCTTTTTTCGCATAACGACTCATAGCACGTCGGCCAGCTTCAATTTGGCGTGAAGTAATCCACCCAGGTTCAAGCGCTTGTAAAGCGTAATCTCCAAAAGCAATTGTATTTCCACGAAGTGCTTTTCCTTTACGGTTTCCACGGTGTGGTTTACGCCATTTTGTACGTTTTGGACTTAGCATTTTTTCTCTCCTTTACAAACCCAAACTTTAATTCCTAAAATTCCATAGAGTGTTTGTGCACGAGCGGTTGCATAATCAATATCAGCACGGATAGTGTGTAATGGTACACGACCTTCACGTGCCCATTCATGACGGGCAATCTCCGCACCATTCAAACGTCCAGAAATTTGGATTTTAATACCATCCGCACCAGCCTTACGCGCACGTAAAATAGCCTGACGAATCGTACGACGGAATGGGGTACGTTTTTCAAGTTGTTGCGCAATGTTTTCAGCAATACAAATTGCTTCCATTTCTGGAAGTAATGTTTTTGTTACATATAAAGCAACGTTGCGGTGCATTGGTAAACGCTTCTTTAAAGCATCACGAACCGCTGTTAATGTTTCACCTTTTGCGCCAACAAGGGCACGGGGGCGAGCAGTGAAGAATTCAATTTCAATACGATCGACTTGACGTGAAATATTCAAACGTGAAATTCCAGCATCAGCAAGATTTTTCTCGACGTACTCACGAATAATTAAATCTTCTTTCACGAGTGTTGCATACTCATTTGGTTTTGCAAACCATTGTGAACGGTGGGTTTGTGTAACCCCAATTCGGAATCCGAGCGGATGAACTTTTTGACCCATAATAGATGTATAGTTGAAAATCAGACGATCTCTCTCTGGTCAAGTCTTAAAGCGTACAAACGCGTAAGCACAAGAGAGAATAGGGTTAGGCCAAGATTAAACTTTTTAATACAAAATTAAAAAAATTAACGGCGTGTTTTTTTATCAGTTTTGATGTGCCCACGGAATGTTCGTGTCGGCGAAAACTCTCCAAGTTTATGTCCAACCATCTGGTCAGTTACAAAAACGGGAAGATGTTCACGACCATTATGCACAGCAATAGTATGACCAATCATAATTGGCGTAATCGTAGAACTACGTGACCAGGTTTGAATCACAGTTTTTTCCCCTTTTGCATGCAAACGCTCAATTTTTTTCATGAGCTTATCCGCTACAAAGGGTCCTTTTTTAAGAGAACGAGCCATAGGTTAATTAAAAAATTATGAAACTTTGCGTCGACGAAGAATAAGGCTGTTGCTATATTTTTTACGTGCGCGTGTTTTAACACCAAGAGCAGGTTTACCCCACGGTGTCATTGGATGTGCGTGACCAATTGACGTTCGACCTTCACCACCTCCATGCGGGTGATCAGCAGCGTTCATTACACTACCACGAACCGTTGGACGGCGACCAAGCCAACGTGAACGACCAGCTTTTCCAAGAGAAATATTAATTGCATCAGCATTTCCTACTTGGCCAATTGTTGCCCAGCACTTGTTCGACACTAAACGTACTTCCCCAGAAGGAAGACGAAGCGTTACAAAATCACCTTCTTTAGCAACTAATTGAGCAGATGCACCTGCAGAACGAACAAGTTGTCCACCTTTTTTCGGATGCATTTCAATGTTATGTACTTGTACTCCTAATGGCATTGCCAGAAGTGGTAAAGAATTTCCAATTGAGTTTGTTGCCGTTTCACTTGCAACAATAGAATCACCAATTTGTAATCCTGTTGGGTGAAGAATATAACGTTTTTCACCATCCTCATATTCTACAAGAGCAATACGAGCATTACGGTTTGGATCATATTCAATGGTTTTTACCGAAGCTGACATATCATATTTATTACGACGGAAATCAATCTGACGGTATAAACGCTTATGTCCACCACCACGGTGACGACACGTGATCACTCCACGGTTATTACGACCTTTTGGACGGTGTAATGAGCGCGTAAGTGACTTTTCTGGGCGCGTCTTAGTTAATTCGGTACAGTCCGCAACCGAACGGTTTCGAGTTCCGGGCGTGTATGCTTTATAAAAACGAAGAGCCATATTAATCAAAAATAGGTAAAGAATCTCCAGACTTTAAGCGAATAATGGCACGCTTTGTACGTGGACGTAATCCACCAAAACGAGTCGTTCGACGCGGGAGACGGTGCGTATTTACGGAAACAACATGAACCCCATAAAGGTCCTCAACGAGCGCTTTAATGTCTGTCTTTTTAAGATGTACGTCCACATCAAAAGTGTAACGTTCAGACTCAAGAAGCGTTGTTGATTTTTGAGTAACAATAACGCGTTGGATGAAGTCAATCATAAACATTTGGGAATCCATCAAAAATGGATAAATACGTAGACAGCAAGATACTAAAGCGACGAATCAAACGATTCGTTTGAATGCTCTTTACTAAACCTTGCGGAAAAAAAAACAACAAAAGATACTAAAAATACTCGAACCTCTCATCGAAAAACAAGAAAATCACAAGCATTGTACTTAGTATAATACCTTATATAATGAGTATTTATAGTATAAATAATATAATATTTAATGCTCTATGCAATAAATCAATAGACCAAAGTAGACGTATCTAAATTGGCTCGAACGGGGATTGAACCTGTGACCTTAGGATTATGAGTCCTCTGCTCTACCACTGAGCTACCGAGCCTAATTACACTCTATAGTTTATCTGAATATGCATTTTATTCAAATCATTCTTTACAGAAGCACCAAGAATTATTCAAAAAAGTCACTAAGGAATTCTGGGCAAAAAAAGTGAAAGATGCTAATATGTAAACTAGCTCGAGGATTTATCTTTGCGCTATATTTAGTGACGTGAAGAACTTTAGTTATAGTGAATATACTAAAGCAGTACATAGTATCTCTATCGTACTTGAAAATCATTTTGTTCGCGAAATTATTTTTTACAAGAAATTAATCCTATGCTTGTTATCTTTCAACTTACACTCCTTGCTTTTATTGGACTCTCATTAGCACTTGTTGTTGGAGTACCTGTACTTCTTGCTTCACCAGAAGGGTGGGCAACTTCAAAAGGACTTGTATTCTCAGGTTCAGCGCTTTGGATCCTCTTAGTTTTCGTTGTTGGAGCATTAAACTCATTTGTATCTTAATTACAAACAAAGTTTACTTACCTTCGCAGCAAAATTTTCGCGCGGGCTCACGTGGTGGGCCCGCACGAACCGAGCTCTAACTAAAATAAAATAAATTAGCAATTTTCAAATGGTTTTCCGTAAAGCATATCTTTCAAAAAATGCTAAGAAGAAACCTTATTTAGCATGATGTCGCACCAAACATCCTCCATATAGAAGTCATCAAAAACTTCCGGAATATCCGGGTCAACCCATGGGAATGGCGTTGGTAACCGCATGCAGATATGAGGTAAATATTGGTGTATAGACAGACGCGCCTTCGTTAACGCCACTGTTGCAGGATCACAGCCGGTAAACATCTTCTCATATTCATCTGCATACGTTTTAGTAGTTAAAACGGTCCAGTCACCAGACTGAGGATTTTGAAAGCGATACTTAAAATCACTTACAAAAATGTAATCGTGACACTGGAGATCCCAAGAAGTAATTACCTTATGCGTATACGTAGACTTCTGATATTTACAAATCGAGTGAAAATACGAATAACGGTCAACTCCGGACTTCGCTTGTCGGTCCGAAAGGATAGAAAAAATGCGTGCACGTTCATTTGCCTCAACTTGGAACTGAGGTAAAATCGCGTTACGGGGCCTTAAGGTAATCCTTCTTTAACTCACGATAAATGCGAGCATAGCACACATTAGGATCAAGACTAAAAACTTCCTCCATGGGCGTAAACGAATAATTCTCCATTTCATAAAAACGAGCATAATAACCTTTTTTTGATTTAGACATTAAATTAAGTCCTCCTAATGATAAACAACTGTATTTAAATTAATTAATAAGGTGTTTAAAATATTGAATTTCATAAAATATTCATAACCATGGCGAAAGGGATATAGTTTACAGTTCGTGTATGAGCTGTCGCTAATTGGTTGTATACAAACATCATTTTTATACGATTGTTGATATATATATTGATCGTTGGCCTTTTTTTTGTATAAAAGTGCCATCATGTGTGCCCATTTAGCGTTTTGATCAAAAACGACTAAAATCTTGCAAGGAAGTTTAAATCTTCCAGATGGCGTTTAATCCAAGCTACTTTAGCGTTGAATTGTACGTGTAAATTTATTGAGCAGCTCGAATGCATGCTCTGTTTGGGCCTAGAAGAGGCCTTTGCTCCCCCCGAAGGGGGATACTTAATTACGCGTTGATAGAAGGAGCTTCTACAGATGC
>Ga0257114_1001998_pt1 | contig 14006 bp, 13 predicted proteins | sample SI112_10mmetaG_FD_190149 | JGI IMG/M metagenome (GOLD analysis project Ga0257114, IMG submission 190149) | Marine microbial communities from Saanich Inlet, British Columbia, Canada - SI112_10m | ecosystem: Environmental > Aquatic > Marine > Inlet | place: Canada: British Columbia | collected...
AATTAATAATAAACCAAAACATTAAAGGTAATAAAATTACCGATGATATCTTAAGGAAAACCCATTTTTTTGTTGCTAAATTCATATTAAATAAAATTTTTACCTATTAAATAAATCAAAATAGTTAATAAAAATGATCCAAAAATAACCATCAGACCTGATATACGAGTTGTCTGTAATTCAAAACCATAGCCCATATCCATTATTAAATGTCTGACCTCACTTAACATTTGAAAACTAAAAGACCAAACTAATCCCAATACAATAAATTTACCAAAGATAGAATTTAAGAATTGGTTTATAAAATTGTAGTTTGCTTCTCCCAAAACTAATAAAGAAACCCACATACAAATTAGGGTGATTGCAACAATGTTAATAATTCCTGTTATTCTGTGAGAAATAGATACTAAAGATGAGATGTGCCATCTATAAATCTGTATATGTGGGGATAGTGGGCTTTTATTTTCCATAAAAATTATTTTTAATTAATGTTTCTGCAATCTCAACTGCATTTAAGGCTGCACCTCTTAAAAGATTATCAGATACAATCCACATATTTAAACCATTAGTTACAGTTTTATCTTCCCTTATTCTTGAAATAAAAGTTTCATCTTCGCCTTCTGCCTCTAAAGGAGTTGAATAACCTCCATCAGTCCGTTCATCAATTACTTTACAACCTTCAAAATTATCTAAAGCTTCTCTAACTTTTTCTAATGTAAATGGTTTTTCAAATTCTATGTTAGCTGACTCTGAGTGTGAAACTAATACAGGTAATCTTACACATGTAGCTGTTAGATCTATATTACTATCTAAAATCTTTTTTGTTTCATTTGTCATTTTAAGCTCTTCTTTTGTATAACCATCATCTGCAAATACATCTATGTGGGGAATTGCATTAAATGCAATTTGTTTTGTAAAGTTTTTAGACTCAACTTTATTATTTTGAAGCACCTGCTTTGTTTGTTCTATCAATTCATCCATAGGAGCTTTTCCACCTCCTGAAACTGATTGATAAGTTGAAACAACTATTCTTTTAATTTTAAATAAATCATGCAACGGCTTTAAAGCTATAACAAGTTGAGCTGTTGAGCAGTTTGGATTTGCAATAATATTTTTCTTTATATTGTTTAAATGATCTGAGTTTACCTGGGGCACTATTAAAGGAACATCGGGGTCCATTCTATAAAAACTTGAATTATCAATTACTAAAGAATGCTTGGCTGCAATTTCAGCAAAGTTTTCTGAAATTTTTCCTCCGGCTGCAAAAAAGGTTATTTTTACTTTCGAAAAATCAAAAGTTTCAAGATCAATTACCTCATGTTCTTTTCCATTAAAATTAATTTTAGATCCAGCACTTCTAGATGAGGCTAGTAAATATAAACTATCTATAGCTAGCTCTTTCTTTTTCAGAACTTCCAATATTTTTCTACCAACATTACCAGTGGCTCCAACGATAGCTATATTCATGATTTTGTTGAAGTTTATACTAAATGAAAGGCAAATCGCAAACGTTTCCGGTACAGATATTACCGTTTATCTCAGCTTTTACGCTTTGAGATACTTCCCAATAAGGTTTTTTCATCATAGCTATTCCTATAACTTTTCCAAAATGTGGGGAATAACACGCTGATCTCAATTCTCCAATAATTTTACCATTATCATCTTTCAGATCTAATGATCCTGACATACTAATTTCTTTAGCATCTAATTTAACACCCATTAGTTTTTTTCTAATTCCATCTAATTTAATTTTTTTAAGTTTTTCTTTTCCTAGGAAATTAATTTCACTATCCAATGAAACATATTGATCAAAACCACACTCTAGAGGGTTATCATTATTATCAAAATCATTTCCATACGAAAGCAACCCACTTTCAATTCTTTCAATTAAATTTGGACAACCTGGTTTTACATTAAATTCTTTTCCTACTTCAAACAAGTGGTCGTACAATTTTTGCCCTGATTGGGTGTCTTGAACATATACTTCGAATCCTCCTTGTTTAGACCAACCTGATCTTGCAATTAAATGTTGTGATCCTTCAAAGTCAAAATAACTAAAGCCAAAAAATTTTAATTCTTTAATTATTTTTCCAAATACTTTTTCCATTAAATCAAAAGATTTTGGTCCTTGAACAGCTATAATATCAACAATTGGCTCAACAATTTTAACATCAAAGTTGTATCCAGAAGCCAAGCCTTTTGCGAAAAAAATTACATCTGAGTCGGCAATTGATATCCACCATTTATCTTCTGCTAACTTTAAAACTACAGGATCATTAACTAAATTTCCTGAGCCATCAATAATTGGACAATAGTAACATCTACCAATTTTTGATTTTGACAAATCTCTACAAGTCATTAATTGAACAAGTTTTGCAGAGTCTTTTCCTTCAATTTCAACTTGTCGTTCGGCTGCAACATCCCAAACTTGAACATCTTTTTTTAGATGTTCATAAGAGTCCTCGATAGATCCAAATGCAGCTGGTAATAACATATGGTTATAAACTGTATAAGCGGTTACACCCTGTTTTTCTATTCTGGAAGTGTAAGGTGTACTTCTGAGTCTTCTAGATTTTGCTATTGAAAAATTTTTCATTTTTGTAAAAATTCCAAGACTTTCTCTCTCATTTCAAAGGCTTTTTCAATCATAATCATGTGACCACACCCATCAATTATATGAGTACTTGAATTATCAACCATGTTTGCAAATTTTTTTCCAACCTCAATGTTAACCATTTTGTCTAGAGCGCCAAAAACAAACATTGTTGGACAATCAATTGTTTTTACGGCATTTGAACCATTCACATAATTATTGCAAGCAACAAGGTCTACTCCTAATATTTCACTAATATCTCTTGGAGATTGGATTATCCTTTTTATAGGGTTTCCACCTATAAATTTTTTTGAGCCCTCATAACACCACTTCATCATTAGTTTTACAGCATCTGTATCCCTATTTTCTGCTAAATCTATTAAGTCTTTATTTACAGGCATTTTATAAGATCCACCTATGAAAACTAATTTTTTCAATCTACTTCTGTATTTATTTGAGTATTCAAGCATCTCCAAACATCCTTGAGAATGACCAACCAAAATAACTTTCTCTAATTTCAATTTTATAAATACTTTTTCTAACCAGTCAGTAATCTCTTCAATTGTGTGTAGGCAAGGACCTTCTGAGTTACCATGTCCAGGTAGATCAATTGATAATACGTTAAAATTTTTGTTTGAAAAAAATTGCTCAACTAAAGACCAAACAATATGTGAAAGGCCACTACCATGAAGAAAAATAATAGTTTCTTTATTATAATCTAATTCTTGTCCAGCATTTGATGCATGAACACTTTTATTTTCTAGTTCGAATATCAAATAATTTCCTAAAACTGTTTTCTTAATTCAAATTTCTGAATTTTTCCTGTAGATGTTTTTGGCAATTCACAGAAAATTACTTTTTTAGGTACTTTAAAACCTGCTAGAGTTTCCTTGCAAAAATCTATTAATTCTTTTTCTGTAACTGGTTTATCTTGTACCATTTCAATAAACGCACACGGAACTTCTCCCCATTTTTCATCTGGTTTAGCGACTACTGCTGCGATAGATACTGACGGATGTTTTGCAAGTGTATTTTCTATTTCAATAGATGAAATATTTTCTCCTCCAGAAATAATAATATCTTTAGATCTATCCTGTATCTTAACGTACCCATCTGGGTGCATGACAGCTAAATCACCAGTATGAAACCAGCCACCAGCCATTGCTTTATCAGTTGCAGCTTTATCCTTGAAGTACCCTTTCATTACAATATTTCCTCTGATCATAATTTCACCAATAGTTTTTCCATCTTTGGGGGCTTCTTTCATTGTCTCTGGATCCATGACTGTAACCCCTTCAGTATTTGGATATCTAACACCTTGTCTTGCTTTAATTTCGTTCTGCTTATCTTCATCAAAACTATTCCACTCATCATTCCAAGAACATTGAGTAACGTGACCATAAGTTTCTGTTAAGCCATAAACATGCATCACCTCAAAACCAAGATCTTTCATTTTCTTAAAAATTATACTGGGTGGAGGAGCTCCTGCTGTTAACACATAAACTTTGTTTTTAAGTTTTTTTCGATCCACTTCTGGTGCTCCTGTAATCATGTTTAGTATAATTGGCGCACCACCAAAATGAGTTACATTATACTTATCTATTAGTTCAAAAATTTTTTTAACATCTATGTTCCTTAGACAAATAGTTCTTCCATTCAACATTGGGATGGTCCATGGATAACACCAACCATTGCAATGAAACATAGGAACAATTGTAAGGAAATTCAACCTATTTGGCATATTCCAAGCAACCGAACTTCCAGTAGACATCAAGTATGCACCTCTATGATGGTAAACAACTCCCTTAGGATTTCCTGTTGTTCCTGAAGTATAGCTTAAAGATATAGCCTGCCATTCATCTTCTGGCATTTTCCAGTCATAATTTTCATCACCTGTGTTTAAAAAATCCTCATATTCTAGAGTACCAATTTTTTCTAACTTCGATTGATCTGCATGTTCATCATTTATATCAATGACAATAATTTTTTTATTAATCTTTTCTAAAGCTTTTTTTACTTCTACATGAAGCTGTCTATCTACAACTAATACTTTAGCTTCACTATGATCTAAAATATAGGCAATAGTATTTGCATCTAATCTAACATTGATAGTGTTTAAAACCCCACCAGTCATTGGAACGGAATAATGTGCCTCAAAAATTTCAGGAGTGTTAAATGCTAAAAATGAAACTGTGTCTCCTTTACTAATTCCAATTTTTGACAATGCACTCGCAAATTTTACTGACCTTTTATAAACTTCTGACCAAGTATACTTTCTATCTTCGTAAACTATTGCTTCATAGTTAGGGTAAACATCTTTAGCTCTTTCTAAAAATGTTAATGGAGTTAGAGGAATATGATTGGCTTTATTTTTTTCTAAATTTGTATCGTAACTGCTCATAATTAATTGAATTTAAAATTCATAATATTTGAACTTCCAGAAATTGCAGACTTATAATGAAATTCAGCTCTTGGTAGCACTTTATCAAAATAAAATTTCGCTGTGTTTATTTTATCTTCATAAAATTCTTTATTAGTTTCATAATCAGCAAAACTTACTTCTAGTACCTTAATCCATGAATATGCTATTGATACATAGCCAAGTGTTTTTAAATAATCATTTGCAGCTGCACTAACATCATCTTTTTCAATTTTAATTTTATCTTCAATCCAACCCGTAAATTTATATAAAATATCTAAATAGTAATTTAATTCCTTAGTATACGGCTTCACTTTTTCATTTTTACTATCACACTCGTTTTTAACCATATCTAAAAATTTTTGAACAATATTTCCATTTTTATTTGAAAGTTTTCTAAAAACTAAATCAGCTGCTTGAACCGAATTTGTTCCTTCATAAATTGGGGTAATTCTATTATCTCTATATAGCTGTTCAATTCCTTGATCTTTTGTATATCCATATCCTCCATGAATTTGCATAGCATCATTAGTTATTTCCATAGCTAAATCAGTAAATAATGATTTTACAACAGGGGTCATTAGCGAAACATAATCGGAAGCCTCCTGTTTAATTTTATCATCTGGATGATTAAGACTAACCTCTGTTTGTTGTGAGAGCCAAAAACAAAGAGCTCTTTCTCCCTCAATTATAGATTTCATATTTAATAATGATTTTCTTATATCTGCATGTTCAATTATAAAATCTGCTCCATTTGTTGATTTTGTATTATTAGTTTTGCCTTGTTTTCTCTCTTTAGCGTAAGCCAGAGAGTTTTGGTATGCTATCTCTGAAATACCTAAGCCTTGAATGCCAACAACAATTCTCTCTAAATTCATCATTGTAAACATAGCATTAAGTCCTTTGTCTTTTGAGCCAATCATGTAACCTATTGCCTCATCAAAATTTAAAACACATGTAGCTGATCCTTTAATACCCATTTTACTTTCGATAGATCCTGTCGATATTCCATTTCTTTGCCCTATGGTTCCATCTTCATTTACAATAAATTTTGGAACTAAAAATAAACTTATACCTTTCGTTCCAGCTGGAGAGTCTGTTGATCTTGCTAAAACTAAATGAATTATATTTTCAGTTAAATCATGATCACCTGATGTAATAAATATTTTTTGACCACTGATTTTGTGAGTGCCATCAGATTGTTGTGCCGCTTTTGTTTTTAATAATCCCAAATCTGTTCCACAAACTGGCTCCGTTAAACACATCGTACCACTCCATTTTCCCTCGACTATTTTTGGCAAATATTTTTCTTTAATTCCCTCAGGCGCATGATGATTAATACAGTTGTAAGCTCCAATGCTTAGTTCACTATATAATTTAAAAGATAAACTTGCTGACGAAAGCATTTCATCAAAAAATGCACTAACTGTTTTTGGCATACCCTGCCCACCATATTTTGGATCACATGATAATGAAGTCCAGCCATCTTCTATATATTTTTGGTATGCCTCTTTATATCCTGGAGGTGTTCTAACTATACCATTTTCTAAAATAGCAGGATTTTCATCTCCTATCTTCGCAAGAGGTAAGATTAAATTTTGATTAATTTTTGCCGCTTCTTCTAATATATCTTTAACTAGATCTAAACTGACTTCGTTATATTTCTCAAGTTCATTATAGTTTTTGTTATCTCTTAATTTTTCAAAGAGAAATAACATGTCATCAACAGGTGCATTATAACTTGGCATTTGGAAACTTTAGAATAATTCTAGAATTATTGCAATTTTGAAATTATCGCATCACCCATTTCAGAAGTTGATGTCTCTTTCATACCTTCAGATAGAATATCTTTTGTTCTAAGACCATCATTTAGTACGTCTTGTACTGCTTTTTCTAAAGCATTTGCATCATTATCTAGATCTAATGAATATCTGAGAGCCATTGCAAAACTTAATATTGATGCAATCGGATTTGCTATTCCTTTACCTGCAATATCTGGTGCTGATCCATGAATAGGTTCATACATAGCTCTCATTTCACCATCTTTATTTTTTGCTCCTAATGATGCAGATGGCAGAAGTCCTAAAGACCCTGTAAGCATTGAAGCTTGATCTGAAAGCATGTCACCAAATAAATTGTCCGTCACTATCACGTCAAATTGTTTTGGGTTTCTTAAAAGCTGCATTGCACAATTATCAGCAAGCATATGGCTTAACTCTACATCTTTATATTCTTTATCGTGAAGCTCTTGAACTTCTTCTTTCCAAAGTTGTCCAGCCTCCATAACATTTGATTTTTCACAGGAAGTAACTTTGTTAGATCTTTTTTTAGCTAAATCAAAAGCAACTCTTGCTACCCTAGTAATTTCACTAGTTGTATAAGTGTGAGTGTTTATTCCTTTTCTTTCACCATTATCAATTGGCTTAATGCCTCTTGGCTCACCAAAATATATTCCACCTGTTAATTCTCTTACTATCATTATGTCTAATCCTGATACAATTTCTGGCTTTAATGTTGATGCATCAACTAATTGTTCAAAACAAATAGCGGGTCTTAAATTTGCAAATAATTTTAACTCTTTTCTAAGTTTTAATAATGCTCTTTCAGGTTTTTTTGAAAATTCTAAATTATCCCATTTAGGACCTCCAACAGCCCCGAGCATAACCACTTCACTTTCTAAAGCTTTGTAAAATACTTCATCAGTTATAGGTGTCCCATGCTTATCATAAGAACAACCCCCAGCAAGATCTTCATCTATTTCAAAATCTAAAGATTTGTTGTCATTAAACCAGTTAATAATTTTTTTTACTTCACCAATTACTTCTGGACCAATACCATCACCTGGTAATAAAAGTATTTTTCTTTTTTTTACTTTAATCATTAAAAATCCATGGTTTTTTGTTTTTTAAATCTGTTTCAAAGTTTTCAATTTTATTTGACTTTTTTAAAGAAAGGGCAATATCGTCTAACCCTTCGAGCAAGCACTTTTTCTTAAATGGGTCTACATCAAACTTAATTTCGTTATTTCCATAAACTATTTTTTCGTCATTTAAATCAACTGAAATTTCTTCTTTTCTGTTTGCATATTCTGATAGTTCTTTAATTTTTTCTTCCTCTAGAATTATAGGTAAAATTCCATTTTTAAAACAATTGCTATAAAATATATCTGCATAACTAGAACTAATTACACAAGTTATCCCAAAATCTAATAGTGCCCAAGGTGCGTGCTCTCTTGAAGAACCACAACCAAAATTTTTACCTGCTATTAAAATTTTTGATTCATTGTAAGGATTTTGATTTAAAATAAAGTCACTTATTTCTTTACCTTGATCATCATATCTCATTTCAAAGAACAAATTTTTTCCAAGTCCAGTTCTTTTAATTGTCTTTAAAAACTGTTTTGGAATAATCATGTCTGTATCAATATTTACTATCGGTAAATATGCAGGCACACTTTTTAATGTATTAAATTTTTGCATCAGTTTTGATACTTCCTCACATCATCTAGACTTCCGGATATTGCTGCCGCAGCTGCCATACCTGGGCTAACTAAATGAGTTCTGCCACCTCTTCCTTGTCGTCCTTCAAAATTTCTATTTGAAGTAGAAGCGCATCTTTCCTCAGGTTTTAATTTATCAGCATTCATTGCTAAACACATTGAACAACCTGGCTCTCTCCATTCAAAGCCAGAGTTTACAAATATTTTATCTAAACCTTCTTGTTCAGCTTGCTCTTTTACTAAACCAGAGCCCGGAACAACCATTGCATTTACATGTGAAGATATTTTTTTGTCTTTTAAAATTTTAGCGGCTTCTCTTAAGTCTTCTATTCTGCCATTTGTACAACTTCCAATAAATACCTTATCTATTTTAATGTCTTTGGCTGCCATATCTGGTTTTAAACCCATATATTTTAAAGCTCTTTCAATAGAGTTCTTTTTATCTTCATCGCTTTCACTTTGAGGATTAGGAACTTTATCATCTATAGTAATTACATCTTGAGGAGAAGTTCCCCAAGTAATCATTGGTAAAATTTCACCTGCATTTAAGCTCAGCTCTTGATCAAAACTTGCATCCTTATCAGTTTGAAGAGTATTCCAATAGTTTAGAGCTTTTTCCCAATTATCTCCTTTTGGAGACATAGGTTTTCCTTTTAAGTAATTAAATATTTTTTCATCTGGTGCTATTAAGCCTGCTCTTGCCCCACCTTCTATTGTCATATTACAAATAGTCATTCTCTGCTCAACACTTAAGGATCTAATTAAGTCACCAGCATATTCTATGACCGAACCTGTTCCACCAGCTGTTCCGATTTTTCCAATGATTTGAAGTATTACGTCTTTTGATGTCACACCTAAAGGTAGTTGACCATTAACATTTATTCTAAAATTTTTTGCTTTTTTTTGAACTAATGTTTGTGTTGCTAAAACATGTTCGACTTCAGATGTTCCTATTCCAAATGCTAAAGAACCAAATGCACCGTGTGTTGCTGTGTGACTATCACCACAAACTATTACTGTTCCAGGTTGAGTAAAGCCTTGTTCGGGTCCAATTATATGGACTATCCCTTGACGTTTGTCATCCATTCCAAAAAGCTGAACTCCAAATTCTTTGCAATTAGCTTCTAATGTATCAACTTGTATTTTTGATTCTACATCAGCTATTCCTTGAGTTCTATCTGTTGTAGGTACATTGTGATCTGCTACAGCTAAAGTTAAATTTGGGTGTCTAACTTTTCTATTTGAATTTCTTAAACCTTCAAAAGCTTGTGGACTTGTTACTTCATGAACTAAATGTCTATCAACAAATAACAAGGCTGTTCCATCATCTTGCTGATCAACCAAGTGATCATTCCAAATTTTATCGTAAAGAGTAGTGGACATTGAAAAAAAAATTATTTTTTTTCTGAAGAGCTTTCTGATTTTGGTTCTTCTTTTGAGGCCTCTTCTGCTGGAGCTACTTCTACTGCTGGAGCTACTTCTACTGCTGGAGCCTCCTCTTTGGTAGCTTCTACAACTGGTGCAACGTTATCCTCTGTTACAGTCTCAGGCTTTGCATCAATATCTATTCCAATTTTCTTTCTTATTTTTTCTGCAATTCTAGCTGATTTACCAGTTCTATCTCTTAAGTAGTAAAGCTTAGCTCTTCTTACTTTTCCTGATCTTATTACTTTAATTGAATCTATAAGTGTTCCATATAATGGAAAAGTTCTTTCAACACCTTCTCCAAAAGAAATTTTTCTAACTGTAAAAGAAGAATTTAAATCTCTACTTTTTTTGGCAATACAAACACCTTCAAAATATTGAATTCTTTCTTTTTTACCTTCGGTAATTCTAACACCAACTTTAACTACGTCTCCTGGATAAAAATCTGGAATTTTTTTCTCTGATAGTATTTTTTTAACGTTATGTTGGTTTATTTCTTCAATTGTTTTCATATCAATGTTTATCAAGTTAATTTTTCTTATATTTTTGCCATAAATCTGGTCTTCGGACGCGTGTTATAGCCTCAGATTGAGATAAACGCCAGTCTTTAATTTTGCTGTGATCACCAGATAATAGTACCTCTGGAACAGCCTTTTCCTCCCAAATTTGAGGTTTTGTGTACTGGGGATACTCTAATAACCCATTTTCAAAACTTTCTTCAACCCTAGAGTTTTCATTACCCAAAACTCCAGGCAAAAGTCTTAGAATACTATCAATCAAAACAAATGTTGCTGTTTCTCCCCCTGATAAAATATAATCTCCAATACTTATTTCCTCTATGTTTCGAGTAGATAACACTCTTTCATCAACTCCTTCGAAATGACCACAAATGAAAGATACTGATTTCTCATTTGACAACTCTCGAGCATAATTTTGATCAAATTTTTTACCTTTTGGTGATAAATAAATTACTCTTTCACCTTCAATTTTATTTTGATCTAAAGATTTTGCTAGAACATCTGCTTTTAAAAGCATTCCAGAACCGCCTCCGTAAGGAGAATCGTCAACTGTTTTGTGTTTGTCTTCAGCTGCATCTCTAATGTTTACAATATTTAAATTCCATAAATTTTTAGATAAAGCTTTTCCATATAGGCCTTTTGATAAAGGCCCAGGAAAAACTTCTGGATAAAGTGTAAACACTTGAGCTTGCCACATAAATAACTTTTGAATTATTTTTGTTCCTCTTTAGGAGCCTCTGCTGCTGGTGCTGCTTCTTTAGGAGCCTCTGCTGCTGGTGCTGCTTCTTTAGGAGCCTCTGCTGCTGGTGCTGCTTCTTTAGGAGCCTCTGCTGCTGGTGCTGCTTCTTTAGGAGCCTCTGCTGCTGGTGCTGCTTCTTTAGGAGCTGCCGCAGGAGCTTCTTCACCTTCTTTTTTTCTCTCCTTTTTTGGAATAGCTTTTTTAGGATTGTTACCATTTGCAGGCATAGGCATTAATTCATTTTCACCTAAAATTCTTGCAACTCTAGTAGTTGGTTGAGCACCTTGACCTAACCAATATTTAATTCTTTCAGCTTCAAGACCAACTCTCTCTTTTTTGTCTTTAGGAAGTAGAGGATTAAAAAACCCAACTTTTTCAATAAATCTTCCATCTCTTGCAAAACGACTATCTGCTACAACAACTTTGTAAACAGGTCGTTTCTTTGTTCCACCTCTTGATAATCTTAGTTTTAACATTTGTTCTCCTTTTTATTATTTTAATTGATTAAATAGCTCTGGCGGTATTCCTTTATCAGACATACCTTTCAGATTTCCTTTTGACATCTTCTTCATCATTTCAGACATCATTTTAAATTGCTTTAGCAATTTATTGATAGTGGCTGGATCTGTGCCAGAGCCATTAGCAATTCTTTTTTTTCTAGAACCATCAATAAGTTTTGGGTTCTCTCTTTCTCTTTTAGTCATCGACAAAATAATAGCTTCATTTTTAGTAATAATACTTTCATCAATTCCAGCTGAATCCATTTGAGATTTCATTTTTGAAACTCCTGGCATGAAAGACATTATTCCCTCAATACCACCCATTTTTTTCATTTGTCTCAACTGAGTTAAATAATCTTGCATAGAAAATTGACCTTTTTTTAAATTTTCTTCTGCTTTTTTAATATTTTCTTCACCTAAATCTTGTGCAGCTTTTTCTACAAGAGATACTATGTCTCCCATTCCAAGAATTCTATTTGCTATTCTATCAGGATGAAATACTTCAAGATTGTCAATTTTTTCACCTATACCTAAAAATTTAATTGGAACATCTGAAACATATTTCATACTAACAGCTGCACCACCTCTTGCATCACCATCTGCTCTTGTTAAAATTATTCCAGAAAGATTTACTGTATTTTTAAATTCTTTTGCAACAGATGCAGCTACTTGTCCTGTTAGTGAGTCTGCAACCAAGAATGTTTCTGTAGGATTTATTACACTTTCAATTTGCTTAATTTCACTCATCATTTGTAAATCAATTTGAGTTCTTCCAGCAGTATCAAATAGAATAATTTCAGCTCCATTTAGGTTTGCTGCACTAATTGCTCTTTGACAAATATCTGTTGGCTGTTGACCTTCAATTATAGGAAGTGTTAAAATATCATTTTGTTCCCCAAGTGATCTAAGTTGCTCTTGTGCGGCAGGTCGATAAATATCGAGACTAACCATCATTACTTTTTTCTTTTTGTTGGTTTCTAGATATTTTGCTAATTTTGCAGTAGTTGTTGTTTTTCCTGAACCCTGAAGTCCAACAAGCATCATTGGAACTGGCGGAACAGCACTAAGATTTATCTCGGTGTTTGACTCACCTAATAGATTGACCAGCTCATCATATACGATTTTTACAACCATATCTCCAGGAGAGGTTGATCTTATAATTTCCTGACCTAGGACTTTTGGTTTAACATTTTCAATAAACTCTTTAGCAACTTCAAAAGTAACATCGGCCTCTAATAAGGCCTGTCTAATCCCTCTTAAACCCTCGTCTACTTGAGCTTCATCAAGTGAAGGAGCCTTTTTTAAAGAAGAAAAGATTTCTTCGAATTTATTTGTTAAATTTTCAAACATAATTATTACGCACAGCAGTAACCGCACTAGTGGGCGAAGCCTCGCTGACTAGTGTCGATCTCTTTGTTTCCAAAGACACCGCAAATTTAATGTTTTTGCGGAAACGAGAACAACCTATAATAGAGGTTCAAAAAGTCAATAAATAAGTTAAATATCTACATATGGATATCAAAGCTTTTAAAATGGATGGTTTAGGTAATGATTTTGTGATTATTGACCAACGAAGTCAAAAATACAATCTAACCAAAAATCAAATAATTAAAATATGTGATCGAGAATTTATTGGATGTGATCAGTTAATATTTATCCAAAAAAGTGATGAAAAAAATGCTGGATTAGAGTTCTATAATTCAGATGGGAGTATTTCCGGTGCTTGTGGAAATGGTACTAGGTGTGTGGCCGATCTTTTGTCAAAAGAAAATAATGATAAAGAAATCTTACTTTGGACCTCTTCAGGCGTATTAAAATCAAAAATTTTAGGTAATAATTTAGTAGAAACTGAAATTGGAATTCCAAAAACCAATTGGGATGAAATTCCATTAAAGAAAAATCTAGATACAAAAAATTTGAACATCAAAATTGTTAATAAAAATAACATTGAACATGTAGGTGGTACTTCAATTAATGTAGGAAATCCTCATGTTATTTTTTTTGTAGATAGTATTGAAGATTATGATTTAAAAAAGATAGGACCTGAAATAGAAAATCATGATTATTTTCCAGAAAAATGTAATGTAACTTTAGCAAAAGTTATTGATAGAAAATTAATTAAAGTTAAGGTTTGGGAAAGAGGTGCTGGACTTACAAAAGCATGTGGAACAGCAGCATGCGCAACAGCTGTAGCAGCAAATATTAATGGACTAACAGATAAAAAAACTGACATTGAATTTGCATTAGGAAAATTATCAATAACAATAGATGAAAACAATAGTATTCATATGAAAGGACCTGTCTCTGATATTA
>Ga0257114_1002000_pt1 | contig 14000 bp, 9 predicted proteins | sample SI112_10mmetaG_FD_190149 | JGI IMG/M metagenome (GOLD analysis project Ga0257114, IMG submission 190149) | Marine microbial communities from Saanich Inlet, British Columbia, Canada - SI112_10m | ecosystem: Environmental > Aquatic > Marine > Inlet | place: Canada: British Columbia | collected...
CACGATGGTGTTCGCGGCGACGTCATCGTGCGCGCCGTCGTCCTCGTCGTCGTCGCCTGCGAATCCGTCGTCCGCACGCGCGCGCGTCGTCGGTCGGCGCGTGGACATTCGCACGTGCACTCGAACCGTCGCGCTCGGACGCGCTCGAGACGCTCGAGACGCGCGAGACGCGCGAGACGTCGACGCGTCGAGCGTGCGGGACGCCGCGACGTCGACTCGGGCGAGGGACATCGCGAGTCGAACGACGCGGCGTCGCGAAGTGTCGTACGCGCCGCGCGGCGGTTGGCGAGCGCGGGCGTCGCCGGCGGCGTTCTGCGACGGACGCGACGGGCGGGATTCGCGATGTGGGTGCGATTCACGATGTGTATCAACATAACATACACGTACGCCCACATCGCAAGGTGGTGAGTGGATGGCTAAGAAATCCTAAGAGACTGTGAACGAGCGCGAGCTCGCTCGTTTACTTCTTCGCGCCCTTCTTCTTCGCCGCTCGCGCCTTAATCTCACGGAGCGCCGCATCACGCGCCGCGGCGCGCACTTCCGGCTTTTCGTTACGCTTCTTCGCGAGCACCTGTGAAGTTGCGGTGATGATCACCACTCGTCAGTCTCTCGTTCGCGTCGGTTCGCCTCGCGATTTGAAACCCTCGCCGCGCGACGCGGCGCGTTCGTCGAGGCATCCATCGATCGCGACGGCCGCCCTGACCGTGCGTCGACGACCGCATCGCCTTGCCTCGCGGTCGACTCCACCCATCGTCATCGCGCGCCGTCCATTCGACGTCTCTCCGCGCGCGTCGCTCGTCGTCGACGCACCTCCAAGGAAGCCCCAACCAAAGATCGCGTGAACGCGCTCTTGTTCACCCGTCGCTTCTTCGTGCGAGTGCTAGCTTCGATGTCCTGCGTCGCGAAAACGAAATAATATCCAGTCAATCATCGACGTCACTCGATCGCGCGATCATCGCCGCGCGCGTCGGTCGTCGCGAACGACGATCGTTCGCCGAAGCCCTAACGACGATCGCCGATGGATGGTGCGCGCGCTCGCACGCCGCGCGCGCGTTCTCCCGCGCCTCGCGCGCGCGCGAGCGAGAGAGGTGAAATATTCGACATCGATCCCTCGTCGCGTCGTCCTCCTCACCTTCTTGTGCGCCTTGCGGTACGTCGTCGTCCACGCCAACTTGGCGGGTTTCTTCTTTTGCGCGTGCATCTTCTTCGACTTGCCGTTCAGGAACAGGAACGTCGTGGAGTCGATCTTCGTCAGGCGCGTGCCGTGGCCGGGGTAGATGCGCAGCCCGCTGAACGCGCACTTCTCGGTCTTGAGCACCATGACGTCGGCGGTTCGCTCGCGTCGCGGAGAGACGGTCGGGCGACGACGCGCGGGGCGTCCGTCGAGTGGTCACGTGCGCGCCTCGGGACGGGGTTTTGTGGTCCGTGTGGCGCGCGACTGGTCGACCGGTCGAGTCTCGCGCCGACCGACGGTTCGTCACCGTCCGTCGCGCGTCGTCGTCGCGCGCGCGCTCGACGTCGAATCGCGCGGGCGAGGCGCGAATGCGAGCGATCGCTCGAATGGTGCTCGCGGTGGCCGGTGCGGTGATCCTGGCGCGTCGCGCGAACGCGCCGAAGGGGCGAAGATTGTCGCGGACGCGGACGAAGACGCGCGGCGAACGCGCGGCGGCGACGAAGGAAAGCGGCGACGGGGGGGGCGAGCGAGGGCGAGACGACGACGCGAACGATGCGGAGGACGCGAACGCGCGGCGCGCGTACGCGGACGACGCGAACGCGCCGGAGAAACCTCGAGCGAGGCGCGAGACGCGTCTCGTAAAGTTTGGCGTCGTCGAGGGCGAGAACCGCGGCGAGGACGCGATGGATCCAGCGCGGACGATAGAGGACGATTTGTTTTGGTTGCGAGACGACGAACGGAAGAGCGATGAGATTTTAAAGCACTTGGAGCGGGAAAATGCGTACACGGAAGCGCACACTGAACATCTGAAAAAATTGGAGACGAAGATTTACGAAGAAATCATCGCGACGATTGAAGAGACGGATGAGGACGTGCGCTTCGCGTGGGGCGATCGTCACGAGTATTGGGTCAAGACGCAAAAGGGCAAGGCGTATCCGATCATTTATCGATGCGAGCGCGCGAGTGGAAAGCACGTGGAGAAGGTTTTGGACGTCAACGAGGTCGCCGCCGAGATGAAGTATTGCTCGCTCGGCGGGTTCAAGCCGTCGCCCACGCACGACGTGTTAGCGTATGCCATCGACGCCACGGGGTTCGAAACGTACACGGTTCGGTTCAAGGACTTGAATACGAATGAGCTCTTGGACGACGTCCTCGAGGGATGCGCGGGCGGCGTGAGCTGGGGAGGCGGCGTCAATCGCGAGGTGTATTACTCGACGATGGACGACGCTCATCGCCCGGACAAGGTGTGGCGCCACACCATGGGAACGCCGCAATCGAGCGACGTGTGCGTGCTCGAAGAGCCTGACGAGTTGTTTAACGTCGGGTTCTCGCGAACGTCGAGCGGACGATACATGATGCTCGAGTCTGAATCCACGGAAGAAAACGAGTGTTATGTCATCGATTTGGACGCCGCGGACGCGGCGCCGGATGTGCGTCTTGTGCAAAAGCGATCGCCACTCCATCGGTACTACTTGGAACATCGAGGCGATACGTTTTACGTGCTGACGAACAAGGACGAGAAGATAAATTTCGAGCTCTTGATGACGCCCGTCGACGCCTTAGGGCAAGACAACTGGGTGCCAGTCGTCGACGGCGCCGGCGCGCCGGTGTTCGCGTACGACGATAAACGCACGCTCGAAAGTTTCTTCGCCTGTAAGAACCACCTCGTCATCGATGGTCGCGAAAACGGCTTCAGCGCGATGTGGGTCGTGCGTCTGAGCGAGGAAAGCGGCGAGGTGGTCGACTGGCACAAGACGGAGTGGCCGAGCGAAAACGCCCTCGTGTACCCAAGCGTCGCCGGTGAGACGCTTCGATGTGTCGGCGCCAATCAAGTGTGGGACACAAACGAGATTTACGTGTCGTATTCCTCGCTCAATCAGCCGCGCACAGTGTACAAGTACGACATGAACACCAAGTCAAAGAAAGAGATGAAAAAGACTCCGGTGAAGGGCTTCGATACGAGTAAGTATACAACGATGCGACTCGAAGTCACCGCGCGCGACGGCGTCAAGGTTCCGGTGTCCATCGCGTTTAAAACGGATTTGCGAGCGCACCGAGGACCACTGTTGTTGGAGGGTTACGGCTCTTACGGTATAAGCAACGATCCGGCTTTCATGCGCACGGCGGTGCCGCTTATGGACCGCGGCGTTACCATCGCTATAGCGCACATTCGTGGTGGTGGAGAGATGGGACGCGAGTGGTACGAGAAGCAAGGCAAGTACTTCACTAAGCTCAACACGTTTCATGATTTCATCGACGTCGCCGAACATTTAGTGAGCACGGGGTGGACACAACCGAGCAAACTCGCGATTAGCGGTCGGAGCGCCGGCGGTTTGCTCATGGGGGCCACGCTCAACATGCGGCCGGACTTATTCCGATGCGTCGTTGCGGGCGTTCCGTTTGTGGACGTCATGGTGTCCATGTGCGATCCCTCGATTCCCTTGACCACGGGCGAGTGGCTGGAGTGGGGTAATCCGAACGTCGAGAAATATTTCGATTACATGATGAAGTACGCGCCTATGGAAAACATACGACCCATGGAGGTTGCCCCGGATGTGCTCATCACCGCGGGATTGTACGATCCGCGCGTCGCGTATTGGGAATCCGCCAAGTACGCCGCTCGTTTGCGCGATGCCGTCAAAAATGGTGCGCGCGTGTTGCTCAAGACAGATCTCAGCGCCGGTCACTTCAGCGCGAGCGACAGATATCAGCACTTCAAGCAAACCGCGTTCGAGCACGCGTTTACGCTCGAATGCCTCGGACTCGCCGGTAAGAACGTCGCCCCGAAATGGATCTCATCAAAGTAGGCCTATGTCATCGAATTGATTTATAACGCTATGTGTGCTATCGCGGCGCTCGCGCGTTCTCGTCAACCGCCGCCGAACCAACCTCGTACGCGTCTCTCCTTCTCACGCTTTCGCGCATCTTCCAACCACTGCGGTGTGTGATACAAAAACGGGTCGCGCGGTTCGTCCCCGACTTCGCTTCGCATGCACTTGACGAACAACGACCACGCCGGCGGCGTCGTCAGTAGAGGATTGCCCTCAAACAACGATTGCACCACGTCCTCGAGCCTATCGTTGCAACGATGTTGACGCGCGCGTTTGGTGGTCGCATACAACTCAACGCCGCCGCGATAACCGTGCGACGCTCGAGCCTTAGCACCGTCGTCTTCGGCGCTCGAACTCGCGGCGAACGCGAATCGAGACGATCGTCGCGGCTGCGACTCCGACGACGACGCGTCGTGCGCGGACGACGCGCGCTCGACGTCGATCACGCGCGCGCCAACGCTCGCCATCGCGCGATGTGTGACACCGCCGCGCGCTCGAATCGTTCGGATGCGCTCGGGAGTGAGGTGAAGACGAGCGCTCCGCGGCGGCTCGAGCGAGCCGTCGCGTCGACTCGGTCGAGCACGCGCGAGCTTAGAAGAATCGCAAATGTAATTTAAACACGCTACATACGTCCTACGCTCGCTTGACGATCGTCAGAAAGACGAAAGCGTCGAGGGAAGTGTCTGAGGCGTTCCGCGCCGGAAATCGTCGCGCTCGCGCGATTTATTGGCTGCGCGAGAAGAAGAGAACGACGCTCGTCAGTCAAAAGTGGTCGGGATTTCGCGCGTTCGCGTTCGCATTAACGCGCATGCCGTTTGCATCGCGCGCGCTCGAGGGAATGTGAATGTGTACTTACCAAGAAGCCTCGTACGCGGCCGCATCCATCATCGAGTCAGTCTCAGACGGATTGCTCATCTTCACCTTCATGAGCCAGCCATCCGCAAAGGCGGATTCGTTAACCATGCCCGGGGTGTCGTTCAAGTTTTCGTTCACTTCGATGACTTCACCAGAGATCGGGGAGTACACGTCGGAAGCCGCCTTAACGGACTCGACGACGCCGAAGGACGCCTTCGCCTCAACCTTGGAGCCAACTTCCGGAAGTTCGACGTACACGATGTCACCCAATTCAGCCTGTCGTCGAATGCGTTGCGCGAATGCGTCAGTTTACGAATGCGCATCGATTTATTGTCCCGTGCGTCGCGTTCGCGCGACGTCACGAGCGCGCGCGCGAGTGTTCGTTCGCCCGAGTTCGCCGCGATCGAGGCCCCCGTCGTCGTCTCACCTGCGCGTGATCGGTGATGCCGACCGTCGCGATATCACCTTCGACCTTGGTCCATTCGTGCGAAGGCATGTACTTCAAACCTTCAATCACTGTTCGCGCGACGCACGAGGCGCGCTCGTCAGTCATCGCGTCCACGGTCCCGTCTCCTCGCCTCGCCTCGGCGCGCGTCGCGCAAGGGGCCCATCCAAACATTCTATCCACACCGCGTCCCGCCCGTGGCGTCGTTTCGCGCGCGCGTCCGCGCTCGTGCGTCTCGCGCGACGTCATCGGTGCCACGAGCGCCGAGTTCGACCTTCATCGCGGTTCACACGCGCGCCCGAGCGTTCGATCGCGCGTCGGATGACGTTCGGACGTCCGCGCGCGGGCCATCGCATCACATCCGGGTCGTTCGTTCGCGTCGTCGTCGTCGCACCGGTGGAGTACGCGCGCGCGCCGACCGCGGTCACGCACATGGGCGCGAACGCGGTGGTTTGCTTCGTCCATCTCAAGAGCGCCGATCGCGCCGACATCGCGCAAAGTTCGTTCGTCGACGTGTGCGGACGACGCGCGCGACGACGCGACGGACGATCGCGCGCGTCGGCGCGTCGCGGGTGTGTGTTTTTATCACACAGATGAAAACATCACACGCGGGCTTAAACGGGCGTCGAATGCGGCACCGATCCGTCGTCGCGAAAAGCGACCGACCGACCGATCGCGCCCCGAAAGACGACGCCCACCGCACCACACGGACGGCGAAACTGCGACATCGCGACGACGACGACGACGACGGCGACGCGGGCGGGATTTCGACGCGCGCGGGCGACGGCGATCGCGAAGACGCCGCGTCGACGCGTCGCGACGCCCGCGTCGATCGATCGCGATGTCGACCGCGAGCGGCTCGACGTTCGCGCGCGCGTCGGACGCGATTCGACGCTCCGCGGGGGCGCTCGCGAGCGCGAGCGCGACGACGAGCGCGAGCGCGGACGCGGACGCGGCGGTGAAGGCGACGCCGCGCGTGGTCGTGGACTTCGCGGGGCAACTGCTCGGGTTCTTCGCGTTCACGTGGGAAGGCGCGTGTTGGGCGCTCGTGTGCGCGCTCGTCGTGGGGAACTACCTGGCGAGGAAGTGGCGCCGAAAGATGCGAAAGACGCTGGCGAGCGCGGAGATGAAACACTCGCTCGATTCACAGTTCACGACGGTGGAACACGGGGCGATGGAGTGGATCAATCACTTCTTGAGACATTTATGGAGCTCCACCGCGGGGACGTACGCAGACGCGCAAGCCGCGGACGTCTTGCGAGGAATCATCGAAGGTTTGGGATCGTCTAAGCCGAATTTCGTCAAGGAGGTGACGCTTACGGATCTCACCTTGGGCTCGACGCCACCAAAGATTCAGTTGTACACGGTGCGATACAACCCGACGCTCGATTACTTGCAGTTTGAGTTCAACGTCGACTGGTTCGCCGACGCGGCGCACGGACGGTTGATGACGAAGATCAAACTCGCCGCGGCGCTGCCGTCGCTGCGCGTGCCGATTCACCTGACCGATTTTGGCTTGCGTGGACGCGTGTTGATGGGCTTCCGGCTCACTAAACGCGTGCCCGGCGTCTCGGGCGTAGACGTCTCGTTTCGCGGCGCGCCGAAAGTCGACGTGTCGGTTCGCCCGGTGGGATTGCCCGTGGCCGATATCCCGGGCTTGTATCAATGGATCATGGGAAAGCTAGAAGAGGTGATTTGCAAAAAGTTTCTCGAGCCCAGACGTTTGTACATTGACGTCGAGGGGAAGTTTCTGCAAAAGATGGCGAGCGCCGATTTCCTCGGTCCGGGCGGTACTTTGGTGTGTCGAATCGTGTCTGTGAAGGGTATGCCGAAGAACACGGGCTCGGGGTACCCTTGGGTCGAAGTGTCGTTCAACGGAATTCGTCGTAAGACGTGCACGAGACCCGTAGCGAAGGTGATGGAGTACGGCGGAGCTATGGCGTTTCCTTTGCCCGCGAACACGAATTGGAAATCCACAGAGGATAGCACGATGAACGTGGGCACGGTGCGCGTGCGCATCATGGACAGAGCCGCCGTCGGTACAGACGTGTTCGTCGTCGGTGAAGCGGTGTTTGGGGCGCACAGACGATCCGACACCGGGACGCATCACGCGTCGCTTTCTCTTGGCTCGCACGCGGCCAAGTCTAAGTACGGCGTCAGCGGAAAGGTGTCCACGATAGCGCAAATAGAATGGGAAGTTCTCCCTCCAATCGAGCGATGGAACCCACTGAAACCTGCGGTGGTTGAGTCTCGTTCGTCGGCGCCGCTCAAGCAGCAAGACGACGCGTCTGAGGAGGACGACGACGACGACGATGAAGAATACGACGATGACGATGACGATGACGAGGACGAGGACGAGGACGTGGATACTGCCGACGTTTTCAGCGAAAGAAGCGCGATGAGCTCTGGTCACGGTGCGTTATCACCTGCATCGCGACAAAACAGCCTTGGGACGGCGAAATCAGACGACGAGGACGCGTTAGGATCCGCCGCAGAGCACATTTTCCAACTCGCGAAATTGAGAACGCTTCTCCAAAGCGAAAGGGATCATTCGCAGAGCGTCATAGAGAAGCTCAAAAGCGAATTGGCGATGGTCAAAGATACGGTCATGCTCGAACGCGAGCGACGCGCGCAAGAGTTGAAGCGTGCGCTCCTTGAAGGAGTGAAATTCTTCTGTCATACAAAAAACTCCAAAGCGGCGTTGAAGGCGGACGAGACGTATTACTTGCGTTACCACGGTTACAAACAAATATTCACGCTTCACAAGAAGCACGGGGTGAAATCCAAGCCCGTACACACCCTGAACATCGCGCACGTCGCGTTCGCCGCCGTAGGCACGAAGCACTTCACCATGGGCGTCACTCGAGAGCAGGATGCAAAGGAAACTACCAAGGCGAAGAGCGCCAGGGCGCAAGAAATTCATTCGCTGTCGGCGAGCAAATGTTTAACCATAGTCTTTTCCACGGAACAAGAGTTGAAAGCTGAGGCTGCGTCCATTCGTGAGGCGAAAGAACTCACGAAAAAGGTGAAATGCGCGACCGGCGAGGCCGAGGAGGCCGAGCCCGTCGTAGACGAGCCAGCCGCGTTTGCGTCGCCGGCGGGACTGGCAGGCACGGGATTGGTGGGGTTAGACTTGGAAATTCCTCTCAAAGGCAATGGGAGAAGCGCCAGGGAGTGGGTCGACGGTATCAACGCTCTGAAGCAAGTGTACACGGCGACGGAATATCCCGAATTGAAGTACCTCGAAAACGTTAGACAGAAGAGCTTGAAGAAAAGCGCGGACGAAAATCGAGACATGCACAAGAACGGACCGCCGGCGGTGTCGCCCGAGAAAAGTCAGCGTACGAGCGAAGTCGTGGCGGAGATCAAACGCACGCCGACTTCGTTCGCCTCCGTGGACGAATAGACGGATTTGCTCGGGCAGGTACTCGGCGTCCATCGACCTATTGATGGCATCTAGAGCGCGTGTAAGTGCGAGCGTACCTGCCATAGTCGGCGTGATGTCGATCTTCGAATCGTTCCCTTGTAATCGACGAATGGACGGGTTTGCCTCTCTCGGGGTTTTTGTCTGAAGTGTCCATGAAATCTTACTAGTTTAGTGGGATGGGACGTGTCTGAAATTTTTAGTGGGATGAATCAGACCGACCCGCTTCTCGCGCGCGCGCGCGCCTAGGGTTGTGCGTACTACGTCTTCACGCGCACTCGCTATCGTGACGAACGTATCGCCCTCGACGTCACCACAGAAAGTGTAACACCGAACGTGGGAATCGTATTGTGGCGCGATGATCGTTTCGTTATATTCGTCGCTCTGTTTCCTATCGTTGCTAGTCGCTATATTCGCCGTCTTTGAAGCACTCGTCGATGCGCGCGTCGATGTAGGTCCGCGGCGCGCTCGGACACGACGCGTTCACTGGACACGCCGCGCACGCCGGCGCTTTCGCGTGGCAAAATCGTTGTCCAAGCGCTATCAGTCCGAGCGTCGCGGCTTCCCATTCCTCTCTCTTGACGCGCGCCTGCACCGACATGCGCACACTTTCCACATCGTCGCCCGCTTGCGCCCAACCGAGTCTCTTCGCTACGCGTTTTACGTGCGTGTCAACGACGATTCCCGCGAAGCCGTCTTCGTCGCCGCCGTACGAAACTGACGCGACTAAGTGCGCGAGTTTGTCCCCTACACCAGGCAACGTCTTGAGTGCTCCCACTGTGCGAGGTACTTCGCCTCGAAACTTGTGCCGAATGACGTCTGAGCACGCTCGAATATACTTCGCCTTGACGCGGAACAAGTTTAACGTCGACAGATGTTGCTCGAGCTCGCGCGTCGACATCGCCGCGATCGCCTCTAGCGTCACTTCTCTGTCTAGCGTAGAATCTCGCAACGTTTCGAACGCTCGCAGCGCCACTTTGTCCAAACATTGCACGCTCATGAGCGCGGCGACGAGGCACTGCCATCGAGCTTGCGGACGCGTTCGCAGCGAAACCATGAACGCGTGAAACGCGTCGACGTCCGAGGTCGATGCGTTCTGCGCTCGCCACACCCGAAGTGCGTCGTACGTCGTCTCGAACGTGTCCTCGATGTCTTCGTCACCGCGAAAGCATTCCGTCGCCGCGTCAGCCGCGTCATCGTCAAACTCAACGACTTTTCCCGTCACCTTCACCGCTCGCCCCGCATCCATCCTGAACGCGTCCACCATGGCGAAGAAGTCGTTCGATGTCTTTCCCGCGGTGACCGTCATGTCGCGCCGCCGCCGACCGACCGACGCGACGACCTTTGCGGCGATATCCGGCGTTCGAGGGGAACAAGCAAGATCAAGCATCGTCCAACTTGGACGCGTCACTTCGCGTTCGCCGTCAGCGAGTCATGGGGTGGGTCACGCTCGCCACCGCGCTGTCGCGCAAGATGGGCTACAAGACGTCCAAGTTCGTGAAGATCATAGATTGGAGACTGGCGCTTCTGAACGTCGCGCTGCAAGCCGTCATCGTGTTTTACGTCGTCTATGCTCTGGTACGCGGGAAGACGTACCTGCGGACCGAAGTCCCGATCGGTCGAGTGACGAACTGGGGGAACGGGAACGACGACTTTTACACCGCGCAGGTGGACGCCGCCGCCGCCACCGCGGCGACGACCAAGACGTACACCGACGGGAAGACGTACCCGGTGCTGCCGTGCGCAAGCGCCGCGTCTGCGACGCTGAATTCGTCGTACGCGTTCAACTATGGCACTGCTTGGGTGTACGACAACGTCAAGTGCGGTTACTTGACGCCGGATGAAATCATCTCGAAAGAACCGGCGGGAGGTATGTTCATCACGACGCACGTGACCGAGACGATTACTCATCGCTCCCTGAAACCCTCTGGTAACTGCGTGGCTTATACCAGTTTTACGAACAGTGCGTCCGGCAGTGTAACCGTGCAACCCGTGAGCGCGGCTGGATCGAACGGCGTTTGCTATTATGAGAGCGTAACCGATTGGTTGACCATCGGCGCCGAGCACTCGAGCATCGGGATTTCTCATGAGTTTGACACGCTCTCAGGTCTCGCGAATGCCGCGAATCCGAAGACGTACGTGCGCCGACCCGGATCTTCGACGAATTTGAAAATTATCCCAGCCGGTCAGTACATCTCTCTCAAGCTGAAGGATATTCTCGACGTCGCCAACATCGACCTCGATAAGACGTACGAAGATCAAGTGGCGTTCGTGGGCAGAGACCCATCCGTGTTTTATGGGGAGGGCGGCAGCGCGAGCGTGACCCCCATGGCCCGTCTTGCTGGTTTGCGCATCAACGCGAAGCTTCAGTACTACAACTACAACCTGCACACCGCGAGCGCTTCGGACGACATCTCCGACGGCGATAGTCCGTATGCCGTGCTCGAAATCGAGCCTTCTATCGATTGGACGTCCAAGGGCCAGCGCATCCAGTACCGATCGACGATTAACGACCTCAACGATCCCATCGACCTGGACGATGGGAAACCGACAGGGACATTTATCAACATGTACGCTTACGGCGTTTTCATCGACGTCACCACGAGCGGTATCATTGGTTCGGTGAACTACGTGTATTTGATCAACGTCCTCGTTTCTGGTCTCGTGCTGTTGAAGGTCGCGGGCTCGATTTGCGATATCGTCGCGATGTACGGACTCGGTACGCGTTCACTCGTCTACTCCAACCACATGTTGGAGCCCGCGAGCTTTGAACGCGAAGCCGCAAAGTACGCCATCCAAGGCGCGATGGCGGTGAACGCCTTCCGCGCCGCGGACACCAAGCGTAGCGGCGACGGTTTGGACATTGAAGAAATCTACGAACTCCTCGTCGAGGCGTTCCACAGCGTCGACGGAATGTCTGTCGCCGAAAGGGGATCGGAAAATTTCGACGCGGACAAGTTCAAATCGCGTCGTCTCACGCTTGACGAGTGCAGACAAATGTCCCAATACATCATGCTCACCGCCGATCGCCACGCGCAAGAGCGCTACGCCAAGGGTTTGCCGCGAATGTCTTACAGTCAACTCAAGAACGTGAAAATCGATTTGGAAGAATGGGTCGAGTTGACCACTGAAGGTCCGATGGACAACGACATGCTGAGGAAGATCATCAGGATGGACAAAGAAGAGCAAGCGCTCGTGAAAAAGATGCGCGAGTACTTTAACGACGAAGACGGTAACGAAACTCAATAAATACAGCCATCCTTCTACAAGTTGAAATAATATAATTTACCGTTGCTAATTCTATCATTCACACGAGTACCGCCCATTCGCCGACGTCCGCGTCGTCGGATATTTTGACCGCTTCATCGCACCGTTCGCCTTGTGCATCCTCAGCGATGTCGTGCGGGCCATCGCGAAGAACGAGATAGTCCCGGAAGACGCGATCGTACGACCACGCGAACGACTCACACCCACACTGATTAACACTTAATACCGCTAATTCGCCTTCATCCGTGACTAGCGCGTCGACGTCGACGTCGGTCGCGCGTATCCTCGCCGCGAACGCGTACGCGATGAAAGCGTACGCGCCTTTCGCGTCCGCAACGAGGTACCGCCCGTGCGCGCGCGCGTTAGCCATGACGACGCTTACGAACGCGTCCGGAAGCTCCTCTGCGAGCTCCCTCTCCAACGTCGCGCGCGCCGTCGCGTCTTCTTTTTCAGCGTTGCCGCCAAATAAACACAGCGAACCGACGAAGTGTGCCGCGGGATATCCAGCCGTTTTCCGTTGAAACACGAACGTCGATGACGACGGATCGTCGCTCGCGTCGCACACCTCGATGATGACCACTGCGGCAGAACCTACTTTCGACGCCGCGCGCAGTGCGCTCGTCACCGTCTCGGCGTCCATGCCTGGCCGTCGGACCGTCGCGCAGTGACGAGTGATGGCTGGAGATTTGCTCAGTGCGCGACGCGCGATGAACGCTGACGGACTCACGGAGAATACGACACCCACGCCCGCTATGGATGCGCGCGAGAGAGATGCGACGACGCGCGCGATCGTGGAGACGCGAACAACATCGAGTCGGCAGAAAACATCCACGGCGGGGGCTCTCGTGCGCGCTTTGGGACGGTGGAAGCCGATGAAAACGCCCAAGACGACTGGGACGTTGATGTTGTACTGCCTGGGAATATACGTGGCGTTTTACGCGCGCGCCCCGGTGGAGATAACGCCGACGATGCAGCGGCGTTACGACGACGCTTTGCGACGCGTCGACGAAGAAATCGGCGAAGCGTTAAGACGGGTATCGTCGTCGTATTACGACGCAGAGCGCGAGTTGAGGGCGGTGACACCGTTTGGGTGGCGGTTCACGGCGACGCCCAGTCAGCGTTCGCGAATCGAGCAAGCGAAGAAACGTCAGAGAGACGCCGCTCGAGCGTTACGAGTCGAGGAGCGGAAACGGGACGCCGCGATGCGCGAAGCTCGTTCTGAGCTTGGTCTGTGGTCCGAGCTAGGCGTGGGCGACGCAAAGGCACTGTTTAAGCGAAGCTACGAGCGTGGGAAAGTGTTCGCGACGCGCTCGACTTTTTGGGACGGTTTACATTTGATGCTCCGCGGTAAGAGCGACGAATCGACGATATCGTTCCTGTTGCGATGGGCGTTTATCGCCGTGAGCAATTTCACGATGGGAATGCTCAGCGCGATATTCTCCTACGCATTTGCGTTGCCAGGGCTCATATCTTCATTTAGCACGTCGATTTGGTCCGGCGTGGCGTTCTTCCTCGTCGCGTTGGTTTCGGCCGTGAGCGTCGTCGCGAGTGTTCTCGCGCTCTTGTACGGCGGGGCCGCGGGCGGCACGTTCGCTCTCGTTAAATACGCCGGTCCAGCACTCGCTCGTCTTGACGAAGCGGAAGATAGACGCCGCGCTCGAATCGGGCAACGCGCGGCGTATGGCAACTACGCCCACCAGAACGCCCGACAGCGCTACCACGTTGATTGAAGTTGCGCGCTCAATAAAGAATATAACAAAAACGATCATCGCGCCACATTAGGCCTTCTACTCCTATAATATGAGTCCTGACACACTGTTCAAGCCCCGCGACAAAAGGCGACGGGACGGGACACCGCGGCGCGCGAGGGCTGCGTGATCGCGGCGAGATCTCGCGACTTCTCGGCTCGCCTCTCAGCGGCGGCCCGACACGCCGACGCGACCTCGCGTCAGCGCGTTCATCGTCTTCTTGTCTGCGTCGATCGCGTCGCGCGCGGAGGCTGTC
>Ga0257114_1002003_pt1 | contig 13989 bp, 9 predicted proteins | sample SI112_10mmetaG_FD_190149 | JGI IMG/M metagenome (GOLD analysis project Ga0257114, IMG submission 190149) | Marine microbial communities from Saanich Inlet, British Columbia, Canada - SI112_10m | ecosystem: Environmental > Aquatic > Marine > Inlet | place: Canada: British Columbia | collected...
AACTCTTAGTAAAATCTCCTGATATTCAACCAAAAGCAACTGAATATATACCAGAAATGATAGAGCTTATTGAAGATCTTATCTCGAAAGGCCATGCATATGAAAAAGATGGTCATGTCTTATTTCATGTACCTTCTTATGAAAATTACGGAAAGCTTTCCAAAAGGAATCGTGATGAACAAATTGCTGGAAGCAGGGTTGAAGTAGCGCCATTTAAACGAGATCCAGCTGATTTTGTTTTATGGAAGCCTAGCAATGATATTCAGCCAGGCTGGAATTCTCCATGGGGCTTTGGAAGACCCGGCTGGCACACAGAATGTTCGGCTATGTCAGAAAAAACACTGGGATTACCTTTTGATATCCATGGTGGTGGCAGAGATTTAACTTTCCCGCATCATGAAAACGAAATTGCTCAAAGCTGTTGTTCTTCAGCAAATATCAATGATCCAAAATCTTATGTTAACTATTGGATGCACAACGGTTTTGTGACTGTTCATGGTGAAAAAATGTCTAAATCTTTGGGCAATATTTCTTTAGTTAAAGATTTAACAAAAGATAATCATGGAGAAGTTATTAGATTGTCACTTCTTTCTTCTCATTACAGACAGGCATTAGATTGGAATAATAACGTTGTTCATCAAGCGAAAAAGCTTCTAGACAAGTTATATAAAATACTTGCTGATATTGAAGACATTCAGGCATCTAAAATAAATGATTCTTCGTTAGAATTTATATCACCTTTATTAGATGACTTAAACACTCCAGGTCTATTAGCTAACCTGAATAAAATGATTAAAGATTTTAGGTCTATTTCTGATGAGGGTTTACCAGAATTTAAATCTAAAATGTTGTTAGCAACTAATCTTATGGGCATCTGTCAAGAAAATTATTTAGATTGGTTTTCTCATAATGATAAAAATCTAGATACTCATAAAGTAGCTAAGCTTATTTCAGAAAGACTTGATGCAAAGAAAGAGAAAGATTTTGAAAAAGCAGACAAGATAAGACAAAAATTGGTAGATATGGGTGTTGAAATAAAAGATACAGAATCTGGGACTGATTGGAACTTAAAATCATGAGTATTCAGAATAATCTTGAGGGAGAATTACCTGACGAATATCATGAAATTTCTCAAACACTCCATAGCGTAGATTTAATATTAAGCAATGCTGTTGATAATGCAAAAACTCTTTTTCACACCCTTGCTGTATCTTCAATTGATAACAACAAAGTAGCAACCAGAATAATGGTGCTAAGAGAATTCAATCTTAAAGAGAGGTATTTAAGATTTCACACGGATTATAGAGCTGCAAAGATAGATCACTATAAAAATAATAATTCAGCAAGTGTCTTAGGCTATGACCCAAAACTTAAAATCCAAATAAAACTTCAAGGAACAATATCAGTTCATTATCATGATGATTTAACACGAACTGCTTGGGAAAGCTCCACAACGAGATCAAAAAAGTGTTATTCAGTAAAAGGCGGCTCAACACTTAAGATATCTGATCCAAAAGAATTCGATTTAAAAGATGGCAATATTGAAGATGGTTATATAAATTTTGCTGTTCTTAAATTTTCATTTGATAGTCTTGAATTTTTGCACCTAAAAAGCTCTGGACATAGAAGGGCATTACATTCTTGGAAGGAAGGATTTGAATCCTCATGGCTGGTGCCATAAAACTTTATTCTTTTTATTGTTTTAATGTATTATTAAAAATGATTAATTTTAAACAGGGAATAAAATGAATAAATATTTAAGCGGTCTTTTAATTATATTTTCCACTATCACATATGCCGACGGTCATACATCTGCTGAGAAGGATGTTCTTAAGGCTCTCGGTGAATACAATGAAGCAAGAAACACAAGAGATTTTAAAAAAGTTATAGCTATGTCCAGCAAAAGTGGAACGCTGGATACAAACTCTGATGGTAGTTTTCATAAATCATTAACCATGCAAACAATTCAAGGATGGGCAAAAAGTGGTGACGCAATTACTCAATATTTTTATCCTGAAGCTACTCAAATCTCTGATGATGTCGTTTATGTCAGATTTTATTCTGAAGGTATGGTTGGTTCAGATGGAAATATGAGTGATTATAGAACAAGAGTAACAATGAATTGGGTTAAAGAAGATGGAAAATGGGTTGTAAAAAGTGCTCATTATTCACCTGCAAGTTATGGTGGAGTGCATAAAACTCAAGCATCAGATTTCGAGGACTGATTATGAAAATTTTTTTAATATTACCTATTATCTCATTGAGTATTTTTATTCAAAGTAATCATCATGAAGAAGTAAATAAAAGCTCCATGAATCATGAAAATAATTTTGCCTACCTCTCGACATATACTATGCCTGCAGGATCAAACCCTGCAACCTTAGCTAAAAGTCTTATGAAGAATGTTGAAGACTTGAAAAAAGAAGGTTACAACAATTGTGGTTTACTGCGACATGCCTTTGGAAGTGATAGAGCTTTTTATAGCTACTGCTACTTTGATAGCTGGGAGCAATTTGCTGAAATTAATGACAATGTTGATAATGCAGATGTAAGACAGCTCTATGGCGATCATGAGGATAGATTAGTTGCAGTAGATGAAAAAAATTTAGGACCTTCAAAGTATCTAGTTATGGCAAATTATTCTTTTGGCCCATACTTAACTATGGCTGAAAGGGCAGAAAGAGCAAAAAAATTATTTGATGTTTATGATCAAGGATTTGGGGGCTGTAATATGATGTCTCATGTATGGGGTCCTGGCTTAGAGTGGCAGATTGTTTGCGGTTTTGATAGTTATGCTGATTTCGCAAAAAAAAATGCAGCTTTAGCTCCACTCATCGAGCCTCTAACAACACAAAAATTAGATATATTGAATCACTCTGACGATATAATGGTTCGCGTAAATTAGTTTTAATTTTTAAATAAAAAACCCTCTTTTTGAGGGTTTTTTTATGGTGCCCTCTGCAGGAATCGAACCTGCAACTAATCCTTAGGAGGGATCTGTTATATCCATTTAACTAAGAAGGCGATGCTAACTTTTGCAAATAAAGAAATAGCATTATGACCTGATACAGTTTTCTATTTACCTATATAATATACTCGATATGAATATTACTTTGCCAGATGGCAGCATTAGAAAGCTAAAAGAAGGATCAACAGGTTTAGATTTGGCTATGGATATTGGTCCAGGTTTAGCAAAGGCAGCTATTGCAGTTACTGTAAATGGCGATCAAAAAGATTTATGCGATCCTATTGAGGGAGATGCAAAAGTCTCTATTATCACAGTTGATTCATCAGAAGGTCTTGAAATCATGAGACATACTTTAACTGCCCAGGTTTTAGCAAGAGCAGTTAAAAACTTATATCCAGATACCAAACTTGCAATAGGACCAACAATTATTAATGGCTTTTACTACGATTTTGAATTTGCAAAACCTATTTCTCCTGATGATCTTCAAAAAATAGAAAAAGAAATGAGGAAAATCATAGATATAAAATCATCTATTAGAAAAACATTGCATTCTAAAGAAGATGCAATAAAGGTCTTTAAAGATAAAGGGGAGCTCTATAAAGAATCTATTATTCAAGAGTCTGACCAGGAAGATAACTTCCAACTTTACTTTCAAGATGATAATGAATTTGTTGATTTATGCAGAGGACCTCATTTACCAAACCTCAAACATATAGGCTCTTTTAAATTAACAAAGTTAGCAGGCGCTTATTGGAAAGGCGACTCTAATAATAAAATGCTTACAAGAATTTACGGCACAGCTTGGAAAAATGATAAAGATTTAAATGCTTATCTTCATTCAATTGAAGAGGCTGAAAAAAGAGACCATAGGAAGCTTGGCAAAGAAATGAACCTATTTCATTTTCAAGAAGAAGCGCCTGGAATGGTTTTCTGGCATCCTAATGGTTGGACCATATATAGATTACTGCAAGAATTCATTCGCAATAAACTTCAAAAATATGACTACAAGGAGATTAATACGCCTCAAGTAGTTGATAGAAAGCTATGGGAAGCTTCAGGCCATTGGGATAAATATAGAGAAAATATGTTTATAACTGAAATTGATGAAGAGCATGCAAATGAAAAGAGAACCAATGCGTTAAAGCCAATGAACTGTCCTTGCCATGTTCAAGTCTACAATCAAGGGCTTAAATCTTATAGAGATTTACCTTTAAGATATGCAGAGTTCGGCTCCTGTCATAGGTATGAGGCATCTGGCACTATGCATGGCCTTATGAGAGTTAGAGGCTTCACTCAAGATGATGGACATATTTTTTGTACCGAAGAGCAAATAGAGTCTGAAACAAAGCTTTTTATTCAACTTCTTTCTGACATATATAAAGATTTAGGCTTTGAAAAATTTGATATAAAGTTATCAACTCGACCTGAGATAAGAGTTGGGTCTGATGAGGTTTGGGATAGAGCAGAAAATGCACTAGAGTCTGCAATTAAAAAACTTGATTTACCCTATGAGATTCAAGAGGGTGATGGGGCATTCTATGGACCAAAATTAGATTTTGTATTAACAGATGCTATTGGAAGAGAATGGCAATGCGGAACTTTTCAGGCTGACTTTAATTTACCAGATAGGCTAGATGCAGAGTTTGTAGGTGAGGATGGTCAAAAACATATACCAGTAATGATTCATCGAGCTGTTCTTGGTTCTTTTGAAAGGTTTATTGGAGTGTTGATAGAAAACTATTCAGGCAAACTACCTTTCTGGCTTGCACCTATACAGGTTGCAGTTGCAACAATAATTTCTGATGTAGATGATTATGCAGAAGAAATAATTGAGGCCTTAGAAAATGCTGGAATAAGGTGTCATTCAGATCTTAGAAATGAAAAAATAAGTTATAAAGTTAGGGAGCATAGTGCTGCCAAGATTCCTATGATTATGGCTATTGGCGCAAGAGAGAAAGAATCTAAAACAGTTTCAATTAGAAGAATTGGAAGTGATAAAACTGAAAGTATGGGTTTTGATGAAGCACTAAAAGTCTTGACTGCTCAAAATTCTAATCCTCATAAAAATTGATAACTAGCGTTATTAAAAAAATATTTATTTTACCTATAAAGTTCTATAGATATTTTATATCTCCATTATTTCCACCTTCATGCAGGTTTACTCCAACGTGTTCTCAATATGCAATTGAATCAATAGAGGAGTTTGGAGTTTTTAAAGGCGGCGTTCTTGCAATTAAAAGAATTTCAAAATGCCATCCTTGGCACAAAGGCAATTAAAACAACTTAATATACGCACATATAAATATGTTTTATATAAATATATTTAATATATCTAAAATATATGTATATATACTGTAAATAATGATATAGTTTTTAGAGTAATTAGTTTAATAATGCCAATTAGGGGGGTTTATTATGAACAAATTTTCTAAGTTAACTTTAATATCAACCAGTTTTCTTTTTTTACTTTCATCCAATCTAATCTCTCAGGAAGTTGAAGAGGTTGTTGTAACAGCTACAAAGAAAGAGGAATCAATTCAAGACATTGCTTTATCTGTTGAAGCTTTTACTGCAGAAAGTATTCAAGAAAATATGATTGAAGACATGAGTGATCTTGCTGAGGTTGTTCCAGGGTTGATTATGGATAAAGGAATTGGATCTGGTGCAAGTTACTCAATTAGAGGAACTGGTTCATACGGTGTTGGTGCGGCAGTTATTGGAGCAGTAGTAACAGCTTCAAATGGACACAATTATAATTCATCATCTATTGCAGACATTGGATTTTTTGATGTAGAGAGAATAGAGGTATTGAAGGGTCCTCAGGGAACTAAGACGGGAAGGAATGCCGTTGCTGGATTGATTAACATGATTACAGCGAGACCAACATCAGAGTTTGGTGGATCTTATGCTATAGAGCTTGGAAATTTTTCAACCAATCAATTTAATGCCCACATAAATATGCCAATAACTGATTCTGTTAGATCAAGATTGGCAATAGTTTCAAAAAAAAGAGATGGCACAACTCACAATATCAATACAGGTAAAGACTTTAACGATATAAACACATGGGCTGCAAGATTTTCTTTGGATTGGGATATTGGTGAAAATACAACTTTAAAGTTAACAACCGAACATTTCGAAGGTGATGATAATAGAACAAATATTGGAACTATATATTGTGACCCTCATCCATTATTTGGGTGTAATCCTCTTACAAGAGGCCAACCTAATGCAACTTCTGATTCAAGAGGAAGTACTGCAGCATTATTTAATCTAGTTGCCGCATTAGACTATACTGCTGATAGAAACTCTTATGCTAATTCCATTACTCCAGATAGTTTTAGATACGCAAATCTTAATAGAGAACCTGTTCATCAACAGACTTCTCAACATACTACCCTTGAACTTAATCATGAGCTTTCAGATAGTCTTCTATTAAGTGTTAAATATTCCTACAATCATAGAGATTATTATCATATGAATGACAATGATTACTCTGTTGCAAGTGGGCCTTTTCCAGGGCTTTTAGCGCCACCACCTCCAAATGGACTCGGTCTTGGACCCATCTCATGGAATGCTTGTTTTGGCGGATATAGAGGTACTGGTTTTTGTGAAAATGTTGATTCGGATAGAACCTATGAATTTGCTGTTGTTAAAACATATGGTCGACAAGCTGAAATATCAATAATCTCAGATTTTGACGGTCCGTTTAATTACACACTTGGTGCGTATACTTTTGATTCTAAAAATCATAATGTGTATCAAGTTCAAACAGCAGCCTGGAATATGACTACTAAATTTGCACAACATCCATATAATTCTCTTTTATTTGGAGGCGCATTAACTGGTTACGGTGGAACTGATTTCTTTACTGCCCTTGTTTTAGGAGCACCAGGTTCATTAAGTCCAACAGGTGTTGCAGGGCTTATGCAATTACCAAAATATGAAGTTCCCACTGAGCTAAGCGGTTTTATAAATGATGATCATGTTCATACCAAGTCCTTTGCGGTATTTGGTGAAATGTATTATGACTTATCTGAAATAACAAAACTCACACTTGGTTTGAGATATAACGATGACTCAGTTAAAGACAGTATATTTTCATGCTTAACTGTATTCAATTGTGATGAGTATCCCTTATCACAGAGATTAACAGGTGAATATGGTTTTTATCCAACTCAAGTTACGGAGGCAGATGATGCACTGGCATACAAACTAGCCTTACAACACGATCTTACTGATGATGTGATGGTGTATGGAAGCTATACAACTGCTACCAAGGCAGGGGGCAACAACCCAAATGAAACTGGTACCCCAGATCCCTACGATCCTGAAGAAACAGGGGTTTTAGAATTAGGCATAAAGAGCATCCTGCTTGATGGAGCGCTTCTCCTAAATGCAGCAATATTTAGCAATAGCACTGATGGAATGCTTATTTCATCAATCGTTAATGCTGGCTCTGTTAATAACAATGTTGACGCTGAGATAGATGGGTTTGAGGGCAATATGGTATTTTTCTTGAGTGAAACAACTAGGTTAGATGCTAGTTGGTTATTTGTTGATACTGAAATAAAAGATTTCTCTCTTATCTCTCCTGTAAATATTAATAATATGACTGCTATATTATCTGCTCCAATATCTCTTGATCCTCAAGGAGTACTTAGATATGTTCTTACTGATAAAGGCCCGCTATTCAAATCAGCTGGGTATGTTTGTACAGTTGCTTTCAATCCTCTGGGCGGAGTTTTATGTCCTGAAGCAGGCTTAGGAACACCAGTTGATGTTTCAGGGAATCAGTTACCACAATCTCCTGAAAAGTCATATAGCGTTTCATTAAATCAAGACTTTAATTCCTCTAAAGGAAAAACTACTGCTAGGTTGACTTATAGGTATCAAGGTAAAAGAGAAGGAAATGTATTTAATTCTGATAGATCAAGAATGCCAGAACATAAATTCTTAGACTTAAAAGTGACATATCAGCCTAATGAAAAAGATTGGTACGCTTCTTTATACGTAAAGAATATTCGTGATGAGGTTTTTATAGGTACTTGGGCTGCTGCTAGTGCGCTTCAAGGAGGAGCACAATTTGCTACTTATACAGATCCTAGAACATGGGGAATTATGTTTGGTACTGATTTTTAAATAGCATAAAATTATCAATTAAAGGCTGGTTTACCAGCCTTTAATTTATATTCTAAATTTATATATAAAATTTATATGCAATTTATATCCAATATTTAAACTATCTAGCCTAACCTAGGCATATTAATTGATTTTATATAGGGGACTTTAATGTCAAAACTAAATGTATTACTAAAAAACGCAGTACTATCGAGTATAGTATTTTTATCATTTTCTGTAACTTCACAAGAAATTGAAGAAGTTGTTGTAACGGCTACAAAGAAAGAAGAGTCAGTTCAAGATCTTGCTATCTCAATTGAAGCTCTTACAGCTGAATCATTAGCAGACAACCAAGTTTATGATGTTTCTGACCTTGCAGAAATTACTCCAGGTTTAGAAACTGCAAAAGTTATTGGTTCTGGTTCTGGATGGGTTGTTAGAGGAGTTGGTTCTGGTGGGATTGGAGCTGGTGTTGTAGCTTCAGTTGTTACCGCTATTAACGGACATAGTGTTAATGATAGTGTTGTTGCAGATACAGGATTCATGGATTTAGAAAGAGTTGAAGTTCTAAAAGGACCTCAAGGAACTCTTTATGGAAGAAATGCTGCAAACGGTGTAATTAACTTAATTACTGCAAGACCAACATCTGAATTTGAAGGCAGTTATGACATTGAGGTTGGAACTTATGGAAAAGTTACTACTAAAGCAGTTGTGAATATGCCTTTTTCTGATTCAGTTAAAACAAGATTAGCTGTGATGTCTAATAAAAGAGATGGAATGGTTACAAATTTAGTAACAGGTAATGATTTTGATGACAGGAATGATGAAGCTTTCAGATTATCTGTTGATTGGGATATAAGTGATACTACAAGCCTTGAATTTACTTACGGTCAACAAGAAAGTAATGACACAAGATTCCAAGAAGAAATATCATATTGTGCTCAAGATCGTTTCTATGGCTGTAACCCATATCAAAGAGGTCTACCTAACGTAGCTGCTGATTCAAGAGGTCACATTGCTGGATTTTTTGGATTCTTAGCGCATTTACATCCTGGATCAATTATGAATGTTTATTCTAGTAATGCTGTACTTTATTCGTCAGATGATTTTAGTGAAATTAGCTTAAACAGAGAACCAACTCATGATCAAAAGCAAACTGTTGCAAATCTTCAGTTAAACCATAGTCTTTCTGATGATTTATTACTTACTGCTAAGGTTTCATATGAAACTAGAGAATTTTATCAATCTGGTGATAACGATCAAGCCTATACTGATGACCCTTTGTTTGGTTCAGCTGCATCTTTAGGCCAGCCTCCAATAACAGGTTACTTATGTTTTGGTGGCGAAAGACAATTTTGTGAAACAGTAGACTCTGATAGAACTTATGATTTCTCAGATGTAACCATGCACGGTACTCAAATGGAAGTTAACCTTATTTCTAGTTATGACGGAGCATTTAACTATACGCTGGGTATTTATCAAAATGAAACTAGAAACGATAATGTTTACCTAGCTCAAACAACTGGTTCACAATTTTTCAGAAGCTTTGACTTACACCCATATTCTAACCTTGTACAAGTACTTACTGGTAATGACTGGAGTTCAAAAGGTGGAGTTGGTTTCTATCAAGATATGCTAACTTGGTTAAGTCTTGCTGGTAATGCTCTTGGATGTGGTGGTTCTCTAGGGCCTGCAGCTCAAGCAGCATGCGATCCAACATTAATTCCAGCTTATGCTACTCAAACAGCTAAGCAAGCTAATTCTTTGGATGTAGTAATACCATGGGATCTAACAGGTGTTATTAACGATCAAAATGTTGATGATATTTCTAGAGCAATATACGGTGAAATGTATTTTGATCTTTCAGACGATACTAAGCTTACTGTTGGCGCTAGGTTTCAAGATGATGAGGTTGTATCTACACTTTATAATGACACAGCAGCTGGTTCATATTTAGCTTCAGGTTGTTTTATGGCTGAAAACAGAGATACTTGTTCATTTGTTGATGTTACTCCAGTTGCTGATGATGCTTTTACTTATAAGTTAGCACTTCAACACAATCTATCTGATGATGTTATGGTTTATGGTAGTTATACAACTGCTATAAGAGCAGCGGGTGTTAACGCTGGAGATAATCCAACAACGTATGACCAAGAAGAAAATTCAACCTTAGATTTTGGTTTAAAAAGCATCCTAATGGATGGCTCTATGCTTCTTAATATGAATGTATTCAATACAGTCACTGATGGATTCCTAGTAGCTGCTGTTGAAAATACAGGTACAACAAATACAAATATTGATGCTGAAGTTACAGGTTTTGAAGGTAATATGATGGTGTTTTTATCTGAAACAACTAAGTTAGAAGCTAACTGGTTGTTCTTAGATCATGAAGTAACATCCGACTCAATGTTGATTAATTATCTTAATCCAGCAGGAGCTCCAGTTGTTCAGTACCTTGGCGCTGTAGATCCTAATGGAACAGGGGTTGTTACAGGAGCGGTTCATGCTAATGGAAGAGTGTTGTTTAAATCAGCTGGGTTTAACTGTACGGTTGCTGGATTATATACTGATCGCTGTGCTACTGGTGAGCCTGGATGGGCTGAAAGTATCAAAGGAAATTCACTTCCTGGGTCTTCTGATAAGTCCTATGGTCTTTCATTAACTCAAGATTTTAATTCATCTAACGGTGTAACATCTGCAAGGCTTTCATATAGATACAGAGGATCATTTGATTCAGATATCTTTAATATGGATAGAATGAAGATTGATGCTCAAGATACTATGGATTTACTGATCAGTTATGAGCCTAATGAAGGTGATTGGTATGCTGGTATATTTGTTAAAAATATAAGAGACCAACAACATCTTCAAATTTTACGTCCTGCAAGTAATGTTCAGGGTGGACAATTATTTGGTTCGTTCTCAGATCCAAGAATTTGGGGTGTCCAATTCGGATCTAAATTCTAAGATATTAGCAATTATTAAAAAGCCCAGTTTACTGGGCTTTTTTTTTACCTCATACTAGGACTATGCAAAATCTTCCGTATACATCAGAGACAATAATAGTTTCTAAAGAAATGTGTGATCACAACGGGCATATGAATGTTAATTACTATTACAAACTTTTTGATAGCGTTTATAGTGAAATGTATTGTAAGAAGCTTGGTTTTGATGATGATTATCTAGCAAGTGGCCTGTCAACGTTTACGCTTGAAGACAGCATACGTTACCTTAAAGAATTTAAATTAGATGATGAGGTTTTCCCTTCATTTTATCTAGCAAATGTTAATAAAAAGCTTTTGCATTTTGTTGGTGTTTTGCAAAACAAAGATAATGAGATTTCCGCAATCTTTGAGACAGTTTTAGCACATATGGATTTAAATGCTAGAAAAGTTACTGAGTTTAGTCAAATAAAATTAAATCATATTCTAGAATATAAGAATAATAATACCCTTAACCAAGAACTTCCTTTTGAAGTGAAGCTAAAAATTAGGAATCTTTAATGCTTAAAGAAATTAAAATTATCTTTATTATTTGCCTGTTAACACCTTCTTTGAATGCTGAAACATTGAGCATTATGTCTATAAATGCTCAAAACTTATTTGATACCATTGATGATCCTAAGAAAGATGATAAGGCTTTTTTGCCTATTGAATTAAAGCAATCTGAGAATCATAAGAATGAGTGCAATAACATAAATGTAAAAAGATGGAGAATGGAGTGCTTTTTTCAAGACTGGAATAAAGAAACTAAGGATGCAAAGTTAAATAATCTTGTCGAGGTAATTATTTCATATGGAGGCAATGGCGCAGATGTTGTTGGCCTTCAAGAGATCGAAAATATTAATATTCTTGGTCAATTATTCCAGTTATTAAAACCTTATGGATATTTAGATTTTAAATTACTTGAGAGCAATGATAAAAGGGGTGTTGATACAGCTTTTATTTCTAAATATAAAATAAAAAATCCAAAGCTTCATTATGTAAATTTCTCACCAAACTTTGAGACCATTGATACTAGGCCAATTTTTGAAGTAGATATTGAAATCGATAAAAAAATTATTAAATTTTATAACGTTCACTTTCCATCAAACTTCCATCCCGCTCAAATGAGAATTGAATCTTTTGATAAATTAAAAAATCTTATAAGAAGTCATGATAAGCCTGCAGTAGCACTAGGAGACTTTAACTTAACAAATAAAGATGATAAAAAATTTAATATTTACAAGGGACAGGAAGACTTTTGGTATGTAGCTCACAGAGAGGGATGTAGCTCATGTAAAGGTACTTACTATTACGGAAAGGGAAAATCATGGGATTTTCTTGATACTATTATGGTTTCAAAAGACAGGGGTATTAATTTTAACCTCATGTCTATTAATGTTTTTAAGACAGAATTTAATACATACAAGGATACTGGAAAACCTTTTTGGTTTAACCCTGAAAACAAGCAAGGTGTTTCAGATCACTTTCCAATAGTTGCTGAGATTAATATTAATTAATCACTGAGAATAGAGATATTATTTTCTCCAACCGCCTCTATCAAATATTCTAAGGTAGGTAAGCTGATCATGCTCAGACAGGTTTATAACTTTACAGTAATCTCCTGACTGAACTAAAACAACATCACCGGCAGTTAAATCATACGAATCTTTGTGCTCAACTCCGTAGGATGGGTCAGATCCATGACCCTCATCTGAGTTCATGTATTCAACGACCTCCATAGAGCCACGTCCATTGGTGATTACGTAAACAACATCTGAGTCAATTAATTTATGTCCTTGAGTAGACTTACCAGGCTGAATGACTGTTTTACTTGCGATCACTCTCTCAAGAAGATCATTAGTCCATACTGCATAATCTTCATTAACATTACTTGGTGACCCACCAACTCTAAAATTGTTATATTTTTTTGCCATAATTATTTAAGATTGTTTTCTATAATTATAGTTATTTAAATTAAACATGCTAGTAAATACTGTCTTGGCCTGTTGTTATTGAGCGAGATAAAATATAATAGTTATGCGCTTTTTGATATCAGCTTGCCGGCGCTTAAAAATTGGCTAAAGAGAACTTGTAACTATCTTCTCTCAGTTGATGTTTTAATTAAACATAGGAAACATTATGAGCAAAACATATACAAACCCAGAAACTATTGGTCTTCACGCAGGGTGGAGAAAAGATGAAAATACTAATTCAGTAGCAGTCCCAATCCATCAAACTACCAGCTTTCAGTTTGATGATACAGAGCATGCTGCGAATCTATTTGCACTATCAGAGCTTGGAAATATTTATTCAAGAATAATGAACCCAACATGTGCTGTTCTAGAAGATAGAATAGCTGCATTAGAGGGAGGTGTAGGTGCATTGGCAGTTGCATCAGGACAGGCTGCTTCAGCATATGCTATCCAAAATATCGCTAAGAACGGGGACAATATCGTTGCATCAGCTCATCTTTATGGTGGAACATATAATCAGTTTAAAAATGTCTTTTCAGATATGGGTATTGAGGTTAGGTTTGTTGATCCAGCAGATCCTCAAAATTTTGCCAATGCAACAGATGACAAGACCAGAGCTTATTATGGAGAGGTTTTACCAAATCCAAGTTTTGAAGTATTCCCTATATCTGAGGTTGCAGAAATAGGAAGACCTCTTGGAATCCCATTGATTGTCGATAATACTGCGGCTCCAGTTATCTGTAAGCCTTTTGATCATGGTGCAGCAGTAATAATTCATTCAACAACTAAATTTATTGGTGGGCATGGAACATCAATCGGAGGAATTATTGTTGATAGTGGTAATTTTGATTGGGAAGCCTTTCCAGATAGACAGCCAGCATTAAATACACCTGATCCATCTTATGGCGGAGCGATATGGACTGAAGCAGTTAAGCCATTAGGT
>Ga0257114_1002007_pt1 | contig 13979 bp, 8 predicted proteins | sample SI112_10mmetaG_FD_190149 | JGI IMG/M metagenome (GOLD analysis project Ga0257114, IMG submission 190149) | Marine microbial communities from Saanich Inlet, British Columbia, Canada - SI112_10m | ecosystem: Environmental > Aquatic > Marine > Inlet | place: Canada: British Columbia | collected...
ATTACATATTGCTCATATTTCTTATATTAAAGAAATAACATATCGTAGAGCTATGAAAAGCTTTAAGTATGGAAGTACGGAAGTATGGAAGTATGGAATGATGGAATGATGGAATGATGGAATGATGGAAGTATAAAAGAGTGGCTTGGCTGCTCTTTTTTTAAAGTCAAAATCCAGTAAATTTGTGCTCATTCAGATAAGTAGAGTAAGACGCTGGAATATTCTTGCATAAGCTTTAATTCAAAAAAAATACAGAAAAAATAATAGAAAACATTCAAGGGGCTAAGATGATCTATAAGCGCTTATTACCACTTCTACTACTGCTGGCAGGAATCGCCAGCTGTTCTCCCGCTGATAATGAAACCGCTGAGTCTGGCGTACAGGATGGCGCTACCAATGACTCCTCTGCAGCATCATCAGGTGTGGCAGCAAACGTATCTCAGGATCGATTGCTGAATGCGGATAATGAACCAGGTCAGTGGATGATGGTTGGCGGTACTTATGATGAGCGTCATTATAGTCCTCTTGATGAAATCGACAGAGATAATGTCAATGAGCTCGGTCTGGCCTGGTATGCAGATTACGATATCAACCTCTCTCAACAGGGCACGCCACTATATATAGATGGCGTGATTTATGTTTCTACAGCCTGGAGCATGGTTAATGCTTTCGATGCCAGAACTGGTGAGCTGCTCTGGCACTATGATCCTGAAACCAACCGCGAAATTGTCACCAAGGTTTGCTGTGGCATTGTTAATCGCGGTATTGCGGCGTTTGAAGGCAATATTTATCTGGGCACTCTGGATGGATATATCGTCGCTATCAATGCTGACAGCGGTGAAGAAGAATGGCGCAAACTCACTGTTGACCCTGATGCCCAATACACCATTACCAGTGCGCCTAGAATTATCAAAGGCCAGGTACTTATCGGGAATTCTGGCAGTGAAAAAACCGCGCGAGGTTATCTCGGTGCCTATGATGCAAAAACTGGTGAAGATCTCTGGCGTGTTTATACCGTACCGGGCAATCCGGAACTGGGTTTTGAAACTCCTCAAATGGAACTGGCAGCAGCTACCTGGAGTGGTCAATGGTGGGAGCTGGGTGGTGGTGGCACTGTGTGGGATGCCATTGTTTATGATGAGCTGAATGATTTGGTGATTTTTGGTACGGGTAATGGCACACCCTGGGATCAGCGGGCAAGAGATCCTGAAGGTGGTGACAATCTTTTCGTTGCTTCCATTCTTGCAGTGGACGCTGATACCGGCGAGTACGCCTGGCACTATCAGACCACGCCGGGTGATACATGGGATTATGATGCCATGAGCCCAATGATGCTGCTGGATCTTGAAGTGGATGGCATTGAGCGTCATGTGGTTGCACAGCCTAACAAGAACGGTTTCTTTTATATGATTGATGCCGGCACAGGTGAACTGTTGAGAGGTTATCCTTTTACTGAGGTGAACTGGGCGACAGGTATTGATCTGGCCTCCGGACGCCCCATAGAGGTGCCGGAAGCGCGTTATGATTTTGAAAATATCTATAATTTGGCCCCCGGTGTACAAGGCGGCCACGGCTGGCATGCGAATGCGTGGAATCCTGACACAGGTTATATCTATATAGCCACGCAACGTGCTTATTTTGCCATGCAAAGTGATGCAAATTTTGTTCCGAACCCGGACGGTAACAATCTGGCCATTAATATGGGTGCCAACTTCACTTATTACCGTGATAACCCCGATGCTCCCCGCGAATTTGTTGGCTATGTCTCTGCCTGGGACCCGGTGTCAGGAGAAGAGATCTGGCGTAGTGAGGAAAATTCAGGTCCAACTGGCGGTGTGCTAAGTACTGGTGGTGGTCTGGTTTTCTCAGGCGGGGGTAACAATACCAATGAGTTTCGTGCCTATGACACCCAGTTTGGTGACAAACTTTGGGCATTTGATACCCAGACAGGCATGGTGGCTGCGCCTATTACCTATGAGCTGGATGGAAAACAATATATTGCTGCCAGTGTGGGCATCAATCAGGCCGGAAATTATTTCGCGCCAAATTATTCCAGGTTGCTGGTATTTACCCAGGGAGGGGATGCACAACTGCCTGAGCCGTTGACATACACTCCGCGTGAACTTAATCCACCAGAACTTCTAGCCAGTGCGGAAGTTGTTGCCGCTGGCGGTGAAAGTTATGGGCAGTACTGTTCAGTCTGTCATGGCATCGGAGGCCAGCAGCGTGGCGCAAATTTTCCTAACCTGATGGTTTCCCCCATGCTGCATAGCGAGGAAGCTTTCAAGCAGGTAGTTATCGACGGCATAAGAGCTGACAAAGGCATGGTATCTTTTGCCGATCAATTATCTGATGAAGACAGTGAGGCGATTCGATGGTTCATTGTCGCGCAGGCCATAGAGGCCTTAAATGCGACTCCTTTGGCGCCGCCAGAGGATGTCGATGTTCCTGAAGACCTTCATACTGAAGAAGAATAGCAGTATGAAATTATCAGAGCATTAAGAGTATGCTTGAGAGCATGAGAGCATTCTTATGATCGTTAATAACCATCGTTTCCTGAAAGGCATCGGTGGTTTTTTTTGGCAACAGGAAAGGGGTTGGTGATTTGATCCATGGCAACTAAAAAAACAATAACTTGCCTACAATAGACATCCTGAAATTCCCTTATATTCAGTGGCTTATAGTGGACAATAGCAAGGTTCTCACGCAGAATTTAACTGATCAAGACGATTTCATCGAAAATTTTGCTAAATCACCAATAAAATCAACAGGTCATGTAGTTGGAAGTAGATAGCATCAATAGATAACATGAAGTAGAAAGCATCAATTAACACGGCACATAACACGGCACACAGAATATGTATAAACGTTTTCAAAAACTTGTATTTCCCATAATCAGCTTATCAGTGGCTTGTTTATCAATAGCTTTACCGATGTCTGCCTGGGCAGCAAATGAGTCAAGTCAGTGGCAGGTAGTGGAAGATTACTGCTACCAGTGTCATAACGACGAAGACTGGGCTGGAAGCGTGGCATTTAACCTGATGTCTGCAGGGGAAATATCCCATGAAGCAGAAGTCTTCGAAGAAGCAATCCGCCGTTTGAAAGGCGGGCATATGCCACCCCCGGGTGCCGATCGACCTGAAGAAAGTGAACTCAAGGCGCTGGTAGCCTGGCTGGAAAACACTATTGATGAGGAGGCCGGAAACCCTCCTGCAGGTAATGTTCCCTTGCGTCGGCTTAACCGTCGGGAATATGAAAACGCAATCAGGGATTTATTGGCCTTGGAAATAGATGCGGGCGCGCTGTTGCCAGAGGATGATCTGGAAGGGGGCTTTGATAATAATGCGGCTGCACTTCAGGTTTCTCCCACATTTATTGACCAGTACCTGAATGCGGCCAGAACCATTGCGCATAATGCCATCGGCGATCGCAGGCCGATCCCCATCATGGAAACCTTTGGTAGCGAGGCAGATATGATTATTTCTTTGCCAGCCAGGGGCACACCCGGTACCGGCGTCCAGCAGAGCCACATGGCCGGCATGCCTTTTGGTACTCGCGGTGGCATGAGTATTCGTTACAACTTCATGGCAGATGGTGAGTATGAACTGAATATCGGTGACCTGGCGCTTGGCAGGGAAGTACCTAACATGGAGTTCAAAAATACGGTGATAGCCTTGCTGGACGGTAAAGAGATTTTCCGCACTGAACTCGGTGGGGATGATGATCACGAAGCCATCGACCAGGAACAGGCCGATGCGGTTTCAAGAATCAACCTGAGGCTGAAAGGTATCCGGTTTAATGCCACGGCCGGACAGCACATTATCACAGTAACTTTTTTGCAGCGCAGCTTTGCGGAAAGTGATGACAGGAGACCAGCATTAGCATTGGAAGGCGGGCAGAGCAGGATACATAAAGTGCATGCCCTGCAGATTCGTGGGCCGCTAAAAGTGACGGGCATGAGCGAGTCGGCATCGCGCAAACGGATTTTTGTTTGCTACCCAAGGGAAAGTGCCGAAGAAAAAACCTGTGCTACAGAAATCATCACCAACCTGGCGGAGCGTGCGTTTCGTCGTCCGCTGGAGCAGGAGGATGTAGATAGCCTGGTAGGTTTCTTTGAGAGCAGTCGCCTTTCCCGGGATTTTGAAGCCAGCGTCAAGGAAGCGGTCAGTGCCATTCTGGTCAGTCCCCATTTTATTTACCGTGCCGAAGGGGGAGCACAGGAAGGCGAAAGTATTTTATTGTCAGACCTTGAGCTGGCTTCACGCCTCTCTTTTTTCTTGTGGAGCAGTTTGCCCGATGAAGAATTATTAACGCTGGCTAATGAAAAAAAACTTGGTGAGCCCGCTGTACTTAAAGCACAGATTTCCCGGATGATTGCCGATGACCGAGCAAAAACATTAGTGGAAGATTTTGCCTTTCAGTGGCTGAACCTTGCCAAGCTGGATGAAATTTCGCCTAACGGAGGGTTGTTCCGCTATGCCAGTCGTTTCCTGGATCCCAGACCCATGTTCAAGCAGGAATTGAGTTTGTTCATTGATAGTATCCTGCGCAGCGACCAGTCTGTAGTAAGACTGCTGGATTCAGATTACACCTTTCTCAACGAACGACTGGCTGCCCATTACGGCATAGAAAATGTCAAAGGCAGTGCCTTTCGAAAAGTGAGCCTTGACGATGAATATCGTAAAGGTTTGCTGGGGAAAGGAGCTATCCTGATGTTGACAGCTAATCCCAACAGGACATCGCCTGTTTTAAGAGGGGCCTGGATTCTTGAGCGGATACTGGCTTCACCGCCACCACCGCCGCCGCCCAATGTAGAAACAGATTTAGCGCAGAAGCCGGGGCAGGCACCGCAGACATTGCGCGCCCGACTGGAACAGCATCGTGAGAACCCAAGTTGTTATACTTGCCATGGAGTTCTTGACCCGCTTGGTTTTGCCCTGGAAAATTTTAATACGGTTGGACAGTTCCAGGAATATGATCTGGATACGCTTTCTTTGATTGACGCATCCGGTGTTCTTCCCGATGGCACCAGGATCACCAGCCCCGGGGATTTAGTGACTGCACTTGTGACTCGCTCTGACGAGTTTGTACAATCCCTTACCGAGCATCTGATGACCTATGCTCTGGGCAGGCTGGTCGAATATCAGGATATGCCCGCAGTAAGAAAGATTGTGCGTGCATCAGAGCAGGATGATTATCGCTTTGAGTCCATCGTATTTAATATTGTCAGCAGCGATGCTTTTCGCATGCGTGAGAGTATGCTCAGTGCAAGTCAAGCAGATACACCACAACAGGCATCACTTTAATTAAATAATTACTAAGTTAGAAAGAAACAGGAAACGACCATGTTTATCAGCAAAAAACATCTTTCACGTAGAACATTCTTGAGAGGGACTGGAGCGTCTATTGCCCTGCCAATGCTTGATGCCATGACACCCGCCCTGGCACAAGCTGTTAACGGCTATCCACGTCTTGGCTTTATCTATTTCCCCCATGGTGCAGTTGAGCATGAATGGGCGCCGAAACTCACTGGCACTGATTTCGATTATTCGAACATCCTCAAGCCACTGGAGCCACTCCATGATTATGCCACTGTGGTTAGCGGGCTGCGCAACAAGGCCGCCGAAAATGGGCCGGCGCCTCACTCCATCACTGAGCAAACCTGGTTGTCATGTGTGGCTCCCGGAGACAGGGACAGAGGTGCAGCAGGCATTAAAGGTATGACTGCCGACCAGATTGCAGCCAGAATTATTGGTGAGACGACACCGCTGCCATCACTGGAATTATGTGGTGAGCCAGGAGGAGCGATTAACTATCGAACCCCCCAGCAGACTCTGCCGCTGGAGAGCAATCCCCGCAAAGTCTTTTACACCATGTTCGGTCAGGGTGACACATATGATGAACGCATCCAGATTCTGGACCAATCCCGTAGTCTGCTGGATTATGTCCGTGAATCCACTGCCAGTCTGAACCGCAAACTGAGCGCTGCTGATCAAATACGCGTGTCTGATTACCTGGAATCTGTTCGTGAAGTGGAAAGTCGTATTCAGAAACTGGAAGAGGGCGCGCGTGAACTCACTGGCCTGCCGGATGCACCCCTTGGACCGCCTGATGACTTCACTGAATTGTTGGATATTCAGTTTGAAATGATCGCTCTGGCCTTCCAGAACGACCAGACCCGCATTGCTTCCATGCGCATGATCAAGGAAGCCAGTATGCGAGTATTCGATAACCTGGGTATATCAGAGTCCTTCCATCCGCTCTCACATCATCAGGAAGACCCGGTCAAATGGGATCAACTGGTTCGCATTCAGCGTCATCAGACCGAGCGCGCGGTCAGGTTTGCCCAGCGCCTGAAAGAGATGGAAGACGTTGAAGGCAATATCCTCGACAACTCCATCATTTTGTTTGGTAGCAATATGGGCAACAGCGATGTGCACGGGGCCGACCACCTGCCATCTGCACTGATTGGCCATGGCGGGGGCGTCAAGGGTGGGCAGCACCTGCATTATCCGCAGGATACTCCTCATGCCAACTTACTTCATACCATGCTGGATCGTGCCGGAGTTCAATTAGAAGAGTTTGCTGACAGCACAGGTCCCTTTGCGGAAGTTTGATATGAATTTATTTCGAATTAGCGGCAAGGTGACCCTCGTCATCCTCGCGCTGGCTGGCACTACCTTAGTGTGCGCCCAGAATTTTGAAGCCCTGAAAGTACCCTCTCCTCTGGGAGAAATTGTGCGCAATCTGGATGTCGATGAGCGCGGTCCTGATGGCAGCACTTCCCTGCAATGGGCGGTGTATGATCAGGACGTAGAAAAGGTGCGCCAATTGATAAGTGCTGGTGCTGATGTCAATGCAGCAAACAACTTCGGTGCCAATGCCATGCAGCTGGCAGCAGAAGTAGCCCACGTTGATTTGATTGAGATGCTACTTGATGCAGGTGCTGATCCTGATTCAGCTAACCCGGAAGGCCAAACTGCGCTGATGCTGGTTGCCCGAACCGGTGATGTGGATGCCGCCAGAATGCTGGTCAGGAATGGAGCGACCATTGATGCCCAAGAGGGGTGGGGTCAGCAGACGGCATTGATGTGGGCTTCCGCGAGGCGTCACCCGGCCATGATGGATTTCCTTGTCCGCCAAGGGGCCGATATCAACGCCATCTCTGTGGTTCGCGATTACAATAGCCATGTCACCGCTGAGGGTCGTGCAAAACGTCTGGACAGCGGAGGACTGTCACCGCTGATGTATTCAATTCGGGAAAACTGCAAGTCCTGTGTTGAAGTGCTTCTTGATCATGGAGTAGATCTGGATCTGCCAGATCCTGATGGAGTTTCTCCACTTCTTCTGGCCATCATTAACACTAATTGGGATATAGCAAAAACTCTTATTGAGGCCGGTGCCGATGTTGAACAATGGGACAAGTTCGGCCAGTCTCCCCTGCTGGCTATAGCAGGTAGCCGAAATCAATCCGGTCTGAAGGTAGATGGCATACTTAATCAAAGCGATGGCCTGACCATCGCCAGAATGTTACTGGAGGCCGGTGCCAACCCGAATATGCAGTTGTTTTTTCGACCTGCTGGCGCACGCGGCGGCCCACTTTCCAGGGGCACTACTCCCTTGATCCGCGCCGCTAGCAATGGTGATGTAGAGTTGATGAAATTGCTGATGCAATCCGGTGCCCAGGCGGATATGCCCCAGGCCGACCTGCAAACACCTGTATCTGTATTGGCCGGTGCCCGGAGCAACCGGGAATTACTGGTGGAGGGTCTGGCAATGCTGGTGGAAGCTGGAGTAGATTTGAATGTCAGGGCGGTCCCTCATCATCTGCAGAGAGCCCGCGGAGGAACCCCCTTGCATTACGCTGTCCGGTCGAGGAATGAGCAGATGGTTAAAGCGCTGGTAGAAGCCGGAGCGGATATAGATGGCAAAGACATCGATGGGCTGACGGCACTGGATTATGCGGAGTCGCGTGGGGCAATTACTTTCACAGGTACACGTCAGCCACCGAATACTAAAATGGCTGAATTGTTGCGCAGCCTTGGTGCCAGTGAAGAACTGGAGATAACACCATTCTGGCCTAATGTTGGACCACCGTTCTTTTACCCCTGGAATATATTTCCACTGGATGCGGAAGCAGAGCGTCATGCCCTGGTACCCGGCTCCTTTGATCATCAGTAGTAAAATATAATGAAAGCAAATTATTCGCGCAGGAATTTTCTTAATACCGGCACCCGTGCTCTGGGTGCTGCCACTATGGGTAGCGTTTTTCCCCCACTGGTCAATGCCCAAACTGCAGAAACAGAAATTACCCTGGTCGAGCTAGGCTATGCATGGGTGTTGCAGGGGGCAGGTTGTAATGTATTTACGCTCCCTGGCATGAATGAAAACGGTGCCCTGATGATCGATGGTGGGCTGTCACAACACTCGGATGTCTTGCTGGATGCTGTGTACAACACTATTGGTCAGGATCGAATCCATACCCTGATAAATACCCATTGGCATCCGGAACAAACTGGTTCCAATGAGCGGCTGGGGGCAGAAGGGACCGAGATAATTGGCCATGAAAAAACAGCGATGTTTCTGAAGAATTCAGTAATGTCTTCACTATATGAGGGGCGTTATGGCCCTATGGCTACTGCGGGTCTTCCTGGCAAAACACTTCGTAACACCGGCACCATGAAGTTTGCGGGTCAGGAAATCATTTATGGGTATTTACCAGCGGCCCATTCGGACAGTGATATTTTTCTTTATTTCCCCATGCTGGACACGCTTGTTGCAGGTGGTCCGGTTACTTCTGGCCAGTGGCCTGTTCTTGATATTCGGCATGGTTCCTGGATGGGCGGTTTGTTGCGTGCTTATGAAACGCTCAGTTCAGTGGTTAGCTCAGATACCGTGGTTATTCCTGCACATGGACCAATCATAAGTGGCACCGATATCCTGCGCATGCGTGCCATGTATACCAACCTGCACCTTGACCTGGCAGAGCAACTGAATCTGGGGATGGGGCCAAAAGATATCGTCAACATGGGTCTACTTGATCCATATATTGAGGATTTTGGCGATCCTTCCCGCTTCCTGGATCATGCCCATCGCAGTATTCAGCAGGCTTATGTGCCGGATTGAGTAATCAGGGTCTAACTTTTCTTTCGATTAATGCTTCAAATCCCGGTTTTATCCACTTTCCTTTCTTTTGGCCCGGTCGGGACTGTGAGTTCCTTCACAGTTTAGGTATTTGCTCTTGCACTAATTTCTATTGTGAATTCGTTGTTTTTCTGTTTACTATTAAAATCAGGTAGTTATACTTCGCGTCTTGTGATTTTTGTCTGTCAGGCTAATATCAAATGCACGCAAAATACACCAAGTTTTCAGGCAAAGCTCTCCAGAAACCCTCTTTCCTGAATCGACTTCTCTTTTTACCAGTTCTGATGGTACTGAACATTCCTGTGCTCACTGCACAGGAAGTGGGTTTGTCTTCAGATTCCGCTAACCCAGGCAGAAAGCGCATAGAAATTGTCCGTACAGATCTGGCGCCTGAAATTGATGGCATACTTGATGATGAGATATGGAAATCAGCCACGGTAATCTCTGACCTGCACCAATTTTCACCAGTAGATCAGGGTGAGCCTACTGAACGTTCCGAATTTTACCTGGCTTATAGCGACAGCTATTTTTATGTGGGGGCCAGGCTGTATGACAGCGACCCTTCAGGCATCAGTGCCCGTCAGCTGGTTCAGGGGCAGGGTATGCAATTCGATGATGCCTTTGAATTCATTCTGGATACTTTTAATAATGGCCGAACTGGCTACCAGTTTCAGGTCAATCCCAATGGCATACGGCGTGAAGGCGTTTATGATCAGCCTAATAATCTGAACAGCGACTGGAGCGGAATCTGGCTGGTGGAAAGCCGGATTGATGACGAGGGCTGGACTGCAGAAGTCGCGATACCTTTTATAACACTCAACTTTGATCCAACTACTGAAGACTGGGGTTTCACTATTGCGCGTACCATCGCCCGCAAGCGTGAAGAAATAGCATGGTCTTCTTTCAACCGTAATATCAATCCGACAACTACAGGGCTGATTACCGGCATCCGTGACATTCGACAGGGAAAGGGTCTGGATATTATTCCCTCACTTGCCATGGCGACTGGTGAAAATCATGTCAGTGGCGTCAGCGATAATCGCGTCGATCCCTCACTGAATGTGTTTTACAAGATCACACCAAACCTCACCGGGGCGGTGACACTCAACACAGACTTTTCTGCCACTGAGGTGGATAACCGACAAGTAAACCTGAGTCGTTTTTCCCTGTTTTTTCCTGAGAAACGTGATTTCTTTTTGCAGGATGTGGATATCTTCAGTTTCGGTGGTCTGGGTGGCGGCGGGAATTTTAATAATAATCAAAATGGTATTCCCTTTTATTCCAGGCGCATTGGTTTGAGTAGTGCAACAGGACAACCGGTTGATATTGATGCCGGCCTCAAAATGACTGGTCGCGTAGGGCAATGGAATGTGGGCGCTTTAGCGGTTCAGCAGGGGGATACTCCGACTCTTGATGGACAGTCTTTATTTGTGGGAAGAGCTGCGGTGAATGTGCTTTCCGAGTCCAGCGTTGGTGCCATTGTGACTCAGGGTAATCCCAATAGTATTATTGATAATACATTGGCGGGCATGGACTTTCGCTACCAGAACACCCGTTTTTCGCGGCGCTATACCATGCGCGGCAATGCCTGGTACCAACAGACAGATACGGATGGTTTAACTGGCGACGACAAAGCTTATGGCGTAAGAGTTAACCTGGATACCCAGGGCAATGGTTTTGGCGGGAATGTTGGCTATACCTATATCGGTGAAGACTTTAATCCTGCTCTGGGGTTTGCCAATCAACGTGGTATTGAATCTTTTTCCTTGATGGGTAGATTCAGGCATTTTCTGGTCGACCATCCACTTCTTCGCACCTACAATATTTTTGGCCGTTTCACTCAGGATCGCAACCTGGCTACAGGTAAGCTGGTCAGCGAAAATTTGTTCACCCGTTTTATTAATCTGAATACCCATCGTGGTGACCAGATAGGACTGGGTGTGTCGAGAAACCGGGAAGGCCTGAACAAGGATTTTGAAATCCGTCCCGGGATTGTCATTCCTGCTGGAAAATACAGCTTTACCAACCTCAATGCTCAAATACAGGTGTCCAATCAGCGCAATTTTGCCCCCTCCATAGGAATTAATATCGGGGAGTTTTATGATGGTGACCGAAGTCAGTTTGAATTTGGTATGCAATGGCGCCCTGATGAACATTTTTTCCTGAATTTGAGTTACAACTATCAGGATATTGAATTGCCACAGGGAGATTTTACAGTACGGCTAGTCAGTGCTAATGCGAACTATGCTTTCAATTCAAAATGGTCCTGGGTCAATCTGGTGCAATATGATAATGCCTCCAGTACGGTAGGAATTAACAGCAGATTGCGCTGGAATCCGCAGGCCGGCGAGGACCTTTTTGTGGTGATCAATTATAACTTTGATTCTGAAGGAACATTTTCCCAGTTAAGCCGGGAAAAGTCCGAGATAGCACTTAAATATACAAAAACATTCCGTTTCTAGGAGATTCCCCTAGATCAAATTTCACTTTTGGGCTAAAAAGGTTTAATGATTTGTAATCCTTTGCCTTATCTATGCTGAAAATAATTGCTAAAACTGATGTTGGTCTGGTTAGGACAAACAATGAAGATTATTTCTTCACTGATCCTGACAACAGACTTCTTATTGTTGCGGATGGTGCCGGTGGCTATGAGCACGGTGAAATTGCCAGCAGGCTTGCGGTGGAAAGTTGTTTTCAGTACCTGACTCGTGAAGATTATCTTCAGGATACTTCCGATATTACTCAAACACTCATCGACAGCATCACTTTTGCCAATCAGCAGGTAATTGAATACAAGAAAAATCATATGTCCGGTAGCAAGATGGGTACTACGCTTTCCTGTGTCTATATCGATGAGAGAAAAGCTTGTTTTGCCTGGATGGGCGACTCAAGAATTTATCTGATTGACCGTGGCAAAGAAAAAGTCACTCAGCTGAGTACGGATCACACCCTTTATCAGGAAATGCTTTCCCGGGGAGAAGTGGGGCAAAGTTATAAAAAAAGTATTCTGAGTCGTATGCTTGGCAATAATCCATATACCAGACCGGATGGAGAGGAAGTTGATATAAAGCAAGACGATTTGCTGCTGGTCTGTTCAGACGGTTTCAGTGACCTGGTCACTGAAGAGAGAATGCTTGCGGCGCTTTTGGATTCAAGCAAGGATCTTGATCTAGGGGTTCAAGCATTGATTGATCTGGCGAAAGGACAGGGTGGCAGGGACAACATTACTATAGCCCTTGCAGAAATTGCCTGAACTGAAGATAAACCCGGATAGAGCAAGGCTTTAATCCAGACGGATAGTTTCCTGCAACAGTCGCAGCATTTCTCCCATAGTCTGGACTCTTTCGTCGGGATCTTTTTTCAGACACCTCATACATACTTTTTCCAGAATTTCCGGAATGTAATAAGCAACAAAAGCGGAAGGAGGTTCGGGGATATCATCCAGGGTACTTCTTACCAATTCATCCATGGTTTCACCCTGGGTCGCTGTCTTGCCTGCCAACATTTCATAGATAATAGCCGCCAGGCTATAGATGTCAGTTCTGCAATCAATTGCCGGGTCTTTTTTGATTTGTTCCGGTGACATATAACAGATTGTGCCCTGTAACTTGGCCTGCCCGGTAATGGAAATATCCTCTGTGTCGGGGAGAAGCCCATCTCCCAGACTCTCCTGTGTGCCTGCAATATCCCAGACCTTTGCGAGTCCCCAATCCATCAGAATAACTTCTCCAAATGGACCAACAAGAATGTTCTCAGGTTTAATATCGCGGTGCAGGACGCCATGTGAATGCGCGTATTCCAGTGCGTGTCCTACCTGAATGATGACATCAATTAGCTGGGTCAAATCATAGCGATCACGGTAGTCGAGAATTTCACGCAGGGTGTAGCCATGGACCAGTTTCATGGTGAAATAGTAATGACCATTATTATCGCGACCCAGTTCATAGGTAGGCAGGGTATTGGGATGCTGAAGCATTGCCGAAACCCTTGCTTCACGCAATAAACGTTGCTGTTCAATGGGGTCGTCGGCAAATTCCGGTTTCAGTGTTTTGTAACATACTACGCGACCAAGATTCATATCCTTGCATGACTTGATCAGGGATTTACCGCCCTTGGCAATGGTGGAGAAAAAGGCGTAACGCAGATTCGGATCGATTTTTGCCGGTAAGGGCTTGTCGGTATCTTCCTTGTAGACGTTTGCGTATTCTTTAACAGTAAGTTCAGGAAAGTCAGGCATAAATTTCCGGCATAATTTCAAGTATGATAGATGAAGGTGAAATCTCTCGGAGCAAAGTAATATTGACGGTTTTATTTGTCTTCACAATGCCAGCAGGGTGTATTTTGACAGAACAAAACAAGAGTGTCTTCAGTAATAATCCAGCAACAAGTGCACCAAAGCTGAGCCAGTATGCATCATAATAGTGCAAATTAATTGTTATTGGAGTGCATTGTTGAATTTACCCAGGTAAGTGACAAAAATTCTTCTTTGATCTTTTGATGCACCTTAAGTGCCCTGAACACGAGGTTTAATCGTATTTTTTCTTTTTTACAGAGAATTGCTGAGGTACACTTGAGCACTTTTCTGCACCGTTATGTGACAAAACATTAGTCAGGTACACAAATTGCATAACTGAGAACTCAACCTATAAAAACATGTTAGGAGTAAAGAACATCATGAAATCCAAGTTGGAATATATCTGGCTCGATGGCGACGTGCCAACACAGGGCCTTAGAAGCAAGACAATGGTAAGGTCTGACTTCGGTGGCACTCTTGAAGAATGCCCTATGTGGTCATTTGATGGCAGCTCAACTGGACAGGCGGAAGGCGGCGATTC
>Ga0257114_1002010_pt1 | contig 13965 bp, 7 predicted proteins | sample SI112_10mmetaG_FD_190149 | JGI IMG/M metagenome (GOLD analysis project Ga0257114, IMG submission 190149) | Marine microbial communities from Saanich Inlet, British Columbia, Canada - SI112_10m | ecosystem: Environmental > Aquatic > Marine > Inlet | place: Canada: British Columbia | collected...
CCGCGCGTCGCGCCACGTCGACGCGCGCGACATGCGGGACGACGACGACGACGATGCGTTCTGTGACGTCGACGCCATGATCGCGGCGCAGGACGACGCGATCGCGAGCGACGAGGGGGGGTTAGATTTGAATTCGAACGCGCGCGACGATGGATTTCATTACCCGGACGACGACGACGACGACGACGACGACGACGACGACGACGACGACGCGGCGACGAAACGACGACGGGTGGAATGCGAACGCGCGCGGTCGACGCGCGGCGCCTCGGACGCGCGCGGGGAGAGAGAAGCGAAAATGGAGACGGGACGGGGGACGACGAGGACGACGGCGACGACGGCGCGTTTAAACGACGACGACGACGAGGGAGAGGAAAACGATAAGGAAAACGAAGACGACGAGGGAAAGGGACGAGGGAAAACGATGAGGGAAACGATGAGGAAAACGTTCGACGCGCGAGAGACGGCGAGAGCGGTGACGATGGAGGAGAGGGGGACGGCGAGGCGAGGGACGCCGCGAGCGCGGGCGCGGGACGAGGCGCCGAGGAAGGACGCGGCGGATATCGAGGGGGAGTGTCAAGGGATAACGCTGGGCGATGGGCGTCGGGTGTACGTGAAGAAAGAGCCGAGCGATAAGCCGATCGTGAGTTTGGAGGAGATTTACGCGCGGGCGTCGGAGGACGCGCCGTTGTTGACGCGCTCGATCGAAGACATGTTGGACGAGTACGAAGAGGAACGGTATCGAAGAGCGGTGGAAGAGGCGCGCGCGGTGGAAGAAGGCGACGCGGCGACGACGCCGATGGATGCGACGACGACGGCACCGCGCACGGAGGGTCAACTCAAGGTTGAGCGCTTGCGAGCGAAAATGGGCGGCTTGTTGTGGGCGCAGCGCCACGCTCCGCGAGCGTTTACAGATTTATTGAGCGTCGAGCACGTCAATCGAGAGGTGGTGCATTGGATCAAGGGTTGGGATAAGGTTGTTTTCGACCGAAATCCTCCGCCGGCGACGATGAAGAAATTTTACGCCGATCGATACGCCGAAAAAGCTGGGTTGAAGAAGCGAAGCGGCACGACGGAGACGCACGTGCAGCTCGACCGCAAGCAACGTCCGATGGAGAAGATTCTTCTTCTCTCCGGTCCACCGGGCGCGGGTAAGACGACGCTGGCGCATGTCGCGGCCAAACACTGCGGGTACGAGACGATTGAAATCAACGCGTCCGATGACCGAAGTGCGTCCACGTTAAAGTTGAAGCTCGCGGACGCGCTGCAAACGCGAAGCGCCTTTGAGAAGCAAAAGCCAAAGTGCGTGATCATCGATGAAATCGATGGTGTACACAACGGAGGCGGCGGCGGTGGAGCCATTTGGACCGTGATGCACGCGTTAAAAGATGTCAAAGGTCAAGCGCCGTTGTGTCGACCGATCATCGCCATCTGCAACGATTTGTACGCCCAAGTGTTGCGACCGCTCCGCGACGTCGCCAAGATTATTCGAATGAAACCGCCGCAAACTTCACATCTCACGGCTCGCATCAGAGACGTGTGCTTGAAGGAAAATGTTGACATCGAACCGCGCGCGATAGCGCTCGTCGTTGATCGCGTTGATAACGATATTCGCGCCGCATTGAATTCGATTCAACTCATCGCCAAGACGAGTTCGTCGGTGACGCTGCGAGACGTCGTCAGCGCCGGCGGTGGATCGAAGGACAACAGGCCTCAAGCTTTCTCCATGTGGCAAGATCTTTTGCGCGGTCGTCACACGTTTGCAAGGTCGCGTGTCGACGCCGAGTCTGGGATGACGCATATGGACATGATGCGCGAAAAGATTGAAATTTACCAAGACAACGACGCCCTTCTCGACGGACTATTTGAAAACATTCCAAACGTGCGCTTTCAAGATGGTAGCATGAGCCGCTTAACGCAAGCTGTGAGCGCGGTGATCGATGGTTCGATGTTTCAGACGAAATCGTTCACCACCGGTGATCACAATTTGCGTCGATACGCCGAGGCGTGCATCATGGCGGTGCACTCCACCGCCACACACGCCGGCAACCTCGGCGAGTCTTTGGAATGGCCGAAAACGGGTCGGGCGATGAAAGAGCGAAACGCTCGCATGGCTGTGCTGAGCAGTCGACGCGACGCCATGGACTTGAAAATCATTCGTCGTTCACTCACGTGCGATGTCACGGAAACTTTGCCTTATTTGAACACCATTCTAGCTCCGGAACTTCGTTCTGTCGGCACGAGCTTCATGACGGAGGACGAAAAAACCAAACTCGCCGACGTCGTGAGTCTGATGCGAGCGCACGGTCTGTCGTACAAACCGTCCGCGAGTAAGTATAACGAACAATCTTGGAGAGCGGCGGCAAATTCCTTGGTACTGCAACCGCCGGTTGATGACTTCGTCAAGTTTGGTGCGGGCGTAGACGCTTTGAAAGCCGTCGAACGGTTAACGTGGCGAGAGCGTCGCGAGCGCGAGCGCGAACCCGAGATGAACCACAACGCGCCACAGCACATGAACTTGGTACCAAGGCGCGCGGTAAACAATAGTTTACGCTCCATCATCGCGAACTCGCTCGTCACTGACGCTGAAAAGCGTTCAGGCGCGCGAGACGCCGCAGCCGCGGCGGACGCCAAGCAGCGAAAATCGGATCAAAAAGCGCGCGTGGCGCTCGGCGTCGCCGGTGGGAATTTACACAAAGCTCGTAAAAGTTTGAGCAACGCCCAAGGCGCGCAATTCAAGTACAACGAAGGATACACCACGGGCGTTCGTAGAACCGTCTTGATGCGGGATCTTTTCCCGCAAAACAAAGCCTAGTCGCCGGCGTTTGTTCGACGTCGCTAAAATTGTAGTCTGGAAGAACAGGTTGAAACAGTCTTTCGAGCGAGCGCGTCGCGCGCCACTCCGACGCGCTCTCGGCTCGCGAACTCGCACCTTTACGTCGATCGATCATGTCGCTCGCATCTCGCGCCGTCGTGGACGTCTCCCAAGCCCCGCGTCGCGCGCGCGACGCTCGAACGCGCGCGACCGGACGACGTCATCGAGTTATCCAAAAAGCGTCGCCATCGGACGCCGTCCAGCGCGCCAAGGGCGGGGATTACAACGCCGCCGCGGCGACGTTCGTGAATTCATTCTTTTACGATGGAAACGTGGACACGCGAGACGTGGAGTATAAAGGGCTGACGCGGGCGTGCTCGAGCGATATGAAGAAGCGGTACGCCGGGGACGGAAACGCTTTAGTGGTGATTCTTGATGAAGACGACTCACGAGAATGCTTGGCGTGCGGAGGAGTGGAGGTTAGAAAATACGTTGGCGCGGTGGATTACGAGACGTACGTGAAGAGTGGGCGCGGTGGGATGGATGTGGAGGGAAAAATTATCGAGCGACCGATTGTGGCGAATTTGGCCACGGCGCGAGCGGCGAGGAGGAAGGGCTACGGGAAAGCCATCATGGGGGCTTTAGAAGACATCTGCGCCGAGAATGGATTCGATGAGTGTTGCTTAGTCGTAGAGGCGCGGAATAAGCGCGCGCAAGGGCTTTACAGAAAGTTGGGGTACAAGGTGATCGGGAGCGATGCCAAGGCGGCGGCGCTGGAGGTTGTCGACGGACGATCGAGAGAAACGACCACGAAGACGCTCGTGATGCGGAAGAGCTTGACTAATCCAGGCGCAAACGTGGATACGGTGACGATCGGCGCGGCTGTGCTAGCTTTGGCGCTGTTAAGCGCGGGGCAACAAGCGTTGGTGGATGCGTTGTACGTCAACTTCGGCATCGATCTGTTTTAGAAATATTTTAAAATGATATTCCTCGCTAATGTTGTTGTGTCCGCGAAGGCTATTGGCTTCAAAGCCTGTCCTAATTAGTTTCTGCGCACCGATGACCCTCATCGATCACGCGCGAGCCATTTGTTCTTTCGCCCGCTGGAAATCAGACAGCGTGCGGAATTTCGTATCCAAAAGCTCCTTGATGTCTTCTCGGATGACCGGCCTGTTATCACCACGGTAGTAGTAATGGAACGCCCAGAACTTTTCCAGTCCGTACAGCGATCCAGACTTGTAGTCTAACATGGTAAACTCTTCAAAGTCGCGGTAGACGGCTTTTCTGAATCGCTTTTCCAAACCGTAGCTGTAGAACCGGAAGAGGCATTGCAAACCGTAGTGGTAGTTGTGTCGAGCATCCTCTTCGGCTAAACGGCAGAATTCCTTGTACATCTTGGCGTTGAACGTGCCTCGCAAAAAATAACTCCAAAATCTAAATAACGTATTCATCTCTTCGCTGTTGCCGCAGCCCAAACGCTTGCGCTCGTCGACGGCGCGCTGATGAAACGCCTGGTACTTTTGCTGCTTGAATCCGTTGTCGTCGAGCAGCGTGTGCGAAGGGTGCTGAAATTCAGGGATATCCCGAGGAGACGCGTGATGAGACAAACGGCCTGGCTTCTGAGAAGGCGATGCGCCCATCGCAGCGCGATCTGAGCCGACAGACGAGCCAGCACCTGTGTGCCAGTTGAACTCACCCTCCGTCGGCGTCGTACCCAGCAACCATCCGACGTCGTTACCTCCTACAGTACCTTCACCTTTGGGCACCGACGAAGGGAAAAAGTGCGTGCGATCTTGCGAGCCGACAGAAAATCCTCCACCGCGCTTCCAGGACCCGGCGGCGCCGCGATCGCGCCAGCTCCCGGAGGACGCACCTTGTGATCCAACATGCGAAGATTTCTTCCCTTTGAGATCTTTTTGATAGAACGCAAGACCGTCGTTGATGACGGTCGCGACATCGCCGTTCGCTCCAGACGGTGGGCGCCCACCTCTGTTCTGACCGCCTCGACCCGGACGTTGGGACACAATCATGAGACGGCTCACGTCGACATCCGTCATGTCGTCTTCTTCGTAGTCATCATCATCGTCATCGTCATCGTCATCGTCGTCATCTTCCTCCTCCCCGAAATCTTCATCCATCTCAAACATTTCATCCTCGTCCTTCTTGAGCTTTGACTTTGATCCCTTCTTTTCCGAAGACTGCAAAGGAGAGCCGACGCTCGCCGCCGCCATCTGTTGCGTGACGTCGGCGGCGCTCGCTGGCGCTTGCATGGGCGCAACCTGTTGCGGCTTACCGTCTGCATCTAACAACCACGCGTTCCAGTCACCCATTTTACGAATCTTGTCGTTGCCGGCGCTGATTTCCACCGTCTTAGAGCCAACGAGAGCGTCGTAAATCATGGCTGGATCCGGAGTCATCATGCGAATGCGATTGAAACTCGCGATGACGGACAAGGCGATCCATCCCTCCTTGGGGTCCATCTTAGATCTCAAAAACAAATCCTTGCACAAATTCTCCACGCTGAAGTAATACTCCACCTGCTGCTTCACAGCGGAAAGAATTTGATCTCGTTGCGGCACTTGCGCCGGCATGATGTGTTGCGGAGGGTAATACATTTGAGCGCCCTGCGGCATGTAATATCCACCCTCGAACGGCGCCTGATACGAAGAATCAAAGTTCTTGTTACCCCGTCCACCTCGACCGCCCCGACCTCCTCGTCCCGCGGCGTCGTACTGGAAACGACCGTCGTACCCGTGTCCTCTCGCCCAAGTCTTGTCGCCTTCGCGTCCGCCCCGTCCGCCTCTTCCGCCACCGTTACCGCCTCTGCCACCGTTGTTACCGCGCGCGCCGCCACCACCTCGATTCCCTCCATTCTTATCACCACCATTCTTCGCGTTCTTACCCTTGCCGTTGCCTCCCGCCTTGCCGCCTTGCGAGCCCGACGTCCCTCCGCTCTGTTGGCCCTCGCCCGTCCTCGCCCTCGAAGGGGGCACGGTGTCGGGTTTAAGATCTGGATTTTTCGCATCGCCCAAAGTCGGCCAAGTCACGGGTTTCACCGCCGCGAGCGCCGCGGCCGCGGCCGCATCGCTCGCCACCGTCGGTTTCCCCCACGCCGGCTTTGTCGGTTCCTCTCGCGTCCCGCCCTCGCTTCTCCGCTTCCCCGCCTCCGCGCCGTCTCCCGATGCCCCCGATCCTTCACTACCTACTCCACCACCACCAGCGTTCCCTAGACTCCGTCCCTCTCCCGCGCTCGACGCTCGCCTCTGCGTTTCATTCGCATCCTTCCCGCTCGCGCCCTCGCTCGTCTGGCTCGCCCTCCCTCCGCTCACGACGCTCGCCCACGCGCTCATGTTCGCCGATCCACGACCGAGTTCTTCCCGTCACCTGTCGTCATCGTCATCGTCGCGTTCGTCAGTCTTCCCCTCTTCCGCCCTCGCCCGTTCCTGTCGCGTCGCGCGTGGCGCGCGTCTCCTCGCGCGCCGCGCCCTCGCGCCTGCAAAACCCTCCAACCGCCCGCCTCGCGACGCATTCGCCCTCTCCGCGCGCGCGCGCGTCATCACCACGCGTCACCGTCGCGCCGATCGCGCGTTAACTTTCCCTCGATCTCCTCCCGCGCGCGTCGCGTCCCGTCGCCGTCGCGTCGCGGCGTCGCGCGTCGCGCGCGCGCGTCCCCGCGCGCGCGCGCGAAAAGTGGTCGTCCGTCGTCGTCGTCGCGTCGCGCCCTCGCGGTCGCGCGCGTCGCCCTCGCGCGTCGCGCGTCGCGCGCTCGAATTTATTCGCACCTTTTTCGCGCCGCGTCGCGCGCCGCGACGTCGCGCTCGACCGCGGTCGCGCGCGATGTGACGACGCGACGAGTCGACGGCGTCGCGGGCGGGTGCCATCGGTTGGTTGTTTTCCAAAACCCTATTGACTATTTACCCATACCCGGTCGGTCGGTCGGTCGGTCGGTCGGTCGCCCGTCCGCCCTCGCACCGGTCGCGTCCGACGATTGAGGCGGCGATGGCCGCGGCCGCGCGCGCGGTTTAATCGGACTCGACGCTCGGCGGTGCGCGCGGACGACGACGACGAACGCCCGCGCCGCGTTGAGTGGCGAGAGATTTACGCGATCGACGCGCCGGAGATGGGTCGTCGTCGTCGGGGGGGGCGTCGGCGGCGTCGGCGGGCGCGCGCGCGCGCGGAGACGCGCGAGACGGCGGACGAGCGGCGACGCGAGCGCCGGCGACGCGCGCGACGACGGGGGGGGACGGGGACGGTGTTGACGGTGTTGACGGTGTTGACGGTGTCGAAGGCGTTGCCGGTGATGGTTCGAGCATGCCGTATCCGGTGCGTCGAACGGGGGCGGGAGGTTTGGGGACGGAGGCGCCGACGGATTTCATCTCGGGCTTGAACGTGCCGTCGGGGTGTCGCTGGCTTTCGGCGCCTTGAATGACGAGACGCGAGCCGTCTTGGGCGACGGAGACGTCGTCGTCGGCGAGTGCGCGGATGTGAAAACCAGACATGCCGGAGTCGGACATGTCTTCGTCCGAGGCGACGTCCATGAGCGTGAGACCGGCGTCGTCGTAGAGCGTCTTGGCTAAAAACGCGGCGCGTCTGCCGGTGGTTCTCGTCGCGGACTCCTCGTCGCACACCTGTTTCCAATCGTACCACGGTATGAATACCGTGGTCCAACCGTTGGTGTCGAGGTAGTGATAACGAATGTTATACGTCCCCGTGCCGTCGGGTCGCTTCCCCGACATGCGGCGGTTTTGGATGTTTCTCGCAAAGTGCGACGGACCGTCCACCTCGATGGCGAGCTTTTTACCCTTGAGTGCGATGTCGAGGGAGAACAAACCGTCTTCGGTGATGTATTCAATTTCGTGTGGCACGCCCATGTTCGTCAGCGTATCGCTCACCTCGCGATGAAACTGACTGATGACAACCTTGCTCGATCCGCGCTTCCACGCCGATAACATGTCCTCAATCATCTGCGGGTCGGTGACGAGCGGTCCGTAGGGCGAACACTTTTCAAACAAGTAATTCGCTTGGAAAAACTGCGTCAAGTCGATGTCCGAAATCGTGGTGGAGTAGTACATTTCCACGATCTTCGCCCTGTAGTTGTCCACGACCCATTCATCCGGCCAAAACCCGAGCGTGGCAAAGGCTAAAATCGAATTCGTCACGCCTTGGGTGGGGAAATTCGTCACGCGAGCGCCCAGCTGACTCGCGATTTCACTCATTAACTCCGTCCCTGGATTCACTCCGAGCTGACCGTACGCCCAAATCGTGTTGCACAACCCTTGATCGGAGAATCTTTCGTCCTCGCGCAATTCTATGAGCGCGCGCTCTCTAAAGGCTTGGAGAAATTCATCCCCGGGAACGAACCTCAGCGTCGCCAACGACCACAAGATGTTCGCCAAGCTCTGCGTTTGCAAATCTGGATCGCTCTTGAAGTGTTTGATCGCCACTTGAAGGACGCACTCCACGATGCTTGGATCCTCGGGAAGCCAACCGAAATTTGCCCACGCCCACAAGGTGTTCGAGACTTGCGTCAACGCCACTTCGTCGTGCTGCCCGACGCGAAGGTACAACTCTGCGACTTGCGTGAGCACTTCATTTCCTGGGTTGAACCGCAGGCTGGCGTACGACCAAAGCAAATTGCTACACTCACTGATGTACACGTCCGTCGCTAACGCGGACCAACGCGCCGTGGCGGCTTCGAGCATCTTCATCGAAGGCGTGTACTCGAGCGTCGCCAGCGCCCACAGCGTGTTCGCCAAACCTTGACAAACAAACGTGTTTGCCTTACGCTCTACGTACATGCACAGCGTGTTCAAGTAATCGCCGTGGCGAGCTCTTAATTTGTGCGGTTCTCCGTCGAGCGTGGCGATCGCCCATAAAGTATTACTCACGCTCTGTGAGCTCCACATGTTTGGAACCGCCTTGATGCTCGCGTGCATCTCGTCCAAGAGTTCGTCGAAGACTTCTAGTGGGTCTAAATGCGTCTTCATCGTCGCCAGCGCCCAAACGACGTTTGAGAACTCCATGGATTTAAAATCTTTCAGCTGTCGCCTGATCGCCTGCGAAAACTTGGCGATGGTCTCCGGTTTAAGCGTGTACCCCAGCGTGGCGAACGCCCACAAAGAGTTGCTAATCCCTTGCGGGGCGAAGTCGTCCATGATGAGGTCGCACCAATATTCGCACTTTTGCACCAGCTCCACGTCTATCTTCTTCGACGTGTGCATCGTCGCGTACGCCCACAATACGTTGCTCACGTTCTGCGCCGGTGGGTCGTCGTCGTCCAAGTTTGCGATTCGCCTCACCACGAGAGCGACGGTTGGGTCGTCGTCCGACGTCGTGATGCCGCAGTGCGCGGAGCCCCACAAAATCGCGGACAGTTCGCGAGCGTTGAACCGCCCCAACCCCTTCCCGAGCGGCGATCCGTTTTGCGAAGCGACGAGATACTCGCGCAATTTCTCAAACAACGCGCGAAATCGCGCGTCTTCCACCACCGCGGGATGCCTCGTCGCCGGCGCCGGCGCTCCGGCTTCGTTCCTCGTCCGCGTCGAGTTCAATTTCCCCACCCGATGCGCCGCCGTCGCCAAGTTCACCACGTTCATGATTTCCAAATTCTCGCTCGCGAAATCTAACACGTCCTCGACGTCGTCAAACTTGGCGATGATTTGATTATTCTTCACGTACATGTCGCTCCGCTCGCGCTGTCGCACGTTCGTAGGTTTGTCCCCTCGCGTCCGCTTCTTCGAGTCCGCCGACTTCGATCGCGCCGCGCCCCTCCCCCGCGCGGTCCCACCCCTTCCTCTCCCCCCCGTCCTTCCTCGCGACGCCGCTTCCCCGTACGCCCCGCTCGTCTCCGCGTTCATCAACCATCGCGCCGCGCCGCCTCCGCGTCCCGTCCCGCTCGACGACGTCGTCGCCTCTCCCTCCTCCTCCTCATCCATCCCGTTCGCCGTCGCCCGCGCTCGCGTCGCGACGCACCGTTCTCGAGGCGTCGTCATCCATCGCTCGCGCGTCGTCCCGTCGCTCTCGCGCGCGTCTCGCCTCGTCGTCGTCCCTCGTCTCGCCGTCGCCGTCGCCGTCGTCGTCGTCGTCGTCGCGCGCGTCCGAGGTCGTCGTCCCGCGCGCGCGTCCCGCGTCGCGCGCGCGTCGAGCGTCGCCCGCATCGCGCGACGTCACGAATCCCCGTTCGTCGGTCGAACGACGCTCTCTTCGCGCGTCGGCGTCGACGAATCGACGAAGGCGCGAATCGAATCGAGCGCGGTGCGTGCGTGAATGAATCGACGCGAATCGACGCGAATGAACGTCGCGCGCCGTCGCGACGCCGCGCGCGTCGCGCGCTCGACCGCCGCCGCGCGCGACCGCCGCGCGTCGCCTCGCGATTCGCGCGTCGTCGCGCGCGCGCGAGTCGCGCCGTCGCGCGCGCGGTGGCGCGGTGTGGTCTACTTTTACTATTTCTACGCCTTAATATACGCTATATACAACGCATCATACGTACACAATCCACCATCACGACATGGATCACGCGTGTCATCGTATACGTAACAGTGTATGTCCACACCCGTATGTCCGAATTCTCCACAGACCCCGCGTCGCGGCGTCGTCGCGTCGGCACGCGTCGACGCGCGCGACGACGCGATGCGAGCGATGCGGTGCGTTCGAGCGCGATTCGCGCGCGATTCGCGACGCGAGCGCGCCCGCGCGGCGTCCACCGGACGCCGACCGTCGCGCGACGACCGCGCGTCGATCGCGTCGCGCGGTCGCGGTGCCGACCGCGCGATGGATTCGAGGCGACGCCGACGGTCGACGACGACGCGACGTCGACGACGCGTGTCGCCGAGGACGCGATTCGAAGATTCGACGTCTCGCGCGCGCGCGGCGCGCGCGCGCGGACGGCGCGACGCGCGCGCGCGGAGACGCGCGACGGAGGAGGGGTCGCGCGCGCGAGGGGCGCGCGGACGCGCGCGAGACGACGAGGGGCGGCGCGGAGAAAAAAAATAAAACGCCGACGAGCGACGCGGCTCGAGGACGAAAGAGACCGAACGGGGCACGGGGAAGAATGAGACTCGCGCGCGATGACGAAGAGATCGGACGAGGCGATGACGGTGAGACTGACGAGCGACGCGAACGCGAACGGACGCGCAGGGCGACGAGGACGGCGACGGCGAACGCGGCGGCGACGCGACGCGGACGCGCGCGACGAACGACGAAGACGCGCGCGGGCGGCGCGCCCGTGGGAACGGAGAAACCGGTGCCGATCGTGATCATAGATAACAAGAGCGATGCGTTCGCCACGGTGGTGGAGGTGTCGTTCGGAAACTACCTCGGCGAGCTGCTCGACACCGTCGCGGCGCTGAAAAACCTCGGCTTGGACATCAACAAGGGGGACGTGCAAATGTCCGGGGATTCGACGAAGACGTCGAAATTTTACGTGCTCGATCGCGAAAACGGTGAGAAGGTGACCAAGAGCGAGCGCTTGGAGGAGATTCGTCAGACAATCTTGACCAACATGATGGCGTTTCACCCGGAAGCCGCCGAGTACATTCAAGCCAAGGCGCCGACGCGCGCGGGGGGCGAGGGGGTCTTGGGTAAGGTGAAGAAGAAGGTGCAAACCGGCATCAAGTGCGCCCCGGAGCGGTACCACTCCAAGCTCGAGATCGAAACCACCGATCGACCGGGGTTGTTGGTGGACGTCGTGCGCACGCTCAAGGATTTGAGCCTGTGCGTCGTGAGCGCCGAGGTGGACACCATCGGAGATAAGGCGAGCGACATCATCTACGTCACCCATAAAGGTGGGCCGTTGTCGCCGCCGATGGAACAACTCGTGGTGAACTCTCTGTCTTACTACTTGTCTCTGACCGAGGAGGAAAGTTACTAAACGGTTCTGAGAATCTTACGCGTTGACGCGGGTCTCGACGACGCCGCGAGGGGTGCGTTCGCGAGGCGGCGCTGTAGTCTCGAACAAACTCCAACAAAATGAAATGCTTACTGATCATACCTAACTACACGAACATCGCGCTTAATTCGACGACTAGAGGAAATTTTATCAAAACGCTCGGTTCGGGGCGCGCTAAACGCGTCAGACGCACGGACAAATGTTTGTGCAGTCGGCGTGCGCCGCGGCGTACGTGCACGACGCCGGGAGATGGCCGTGAGACGGGCTCAAGAAGCACCGTCCAGAAAGCGCGGAAACGCCACCGCAGTGCTGTGTCTCGTCGTTGAGCAAGATTTCGTCGCACGCCACGATGTTTCCAGAGCCGTCTGCGCTCGTCGTCCTGGAGATGACGTCGCGGAAATCATTCATAGTGCTCGGCCACACGTGTTCGGCGCACGTCTTCTGAACCTCGGCGCATCGGGATTCGCACGTTTGCAACGATCCAAACTTGGTTTGAATCCACTCGATACCGTTCGCCGTGAGGCGTTGATCGGCCGGGATCGCCTCGACCGGGCCAGATTCTTCCATGGCGCCCATGCCGGCGGCGGCAAACCGGTTAGGATCGACGTTCGCCTTCGGCGGTTGCGGCGGTTGTTCCACTAGCACCGGCTGTTCCATCAACACCGGTTGCTCCACTTGCGCCGGTTGCTCCACTTGCTCGCCGTAATGATCGTTGTCGTATTCGCGATCTTGGTATTCGTCCGTCGCCTGCACCACCGGCGCCGTGGACTCCAACGTCGGCTGCGTTTCCACGGGCGGCATCACCGGTGCCGTGGACGACGCTTCTACCGGGTTCATCGGAACTTCGGGTAAACCGCCTTGTTCGCACCCGGTGACACCGTAATGGTCGCACACGCACTGAGTGCACGTTTCCCATCCGTCTTCGTAGCTGATGGATGGATCTTGGTGATCCGTCTTGCAAAATCGACAAGCGCTGTCAGCGTAGCAACCTTGGCCGCCCTCGGTCAGGCATCGCTTATCGTACATCAAGTACAAAATCTTGCTATCGCACGTGTTATAGTTGCACGTGAGACCTAAAGCGGCGGAAGCAGTGGACGACGCCGTCAAGAAGCTCGACGCCAGTCCTTCGTCTGTCACCTCCGCCACCTGCGGCTCGCTCGAGAATTGTTGCGCAGGCGCCGCTTGCGGTATGTCTGAGAATTCATCATACGCTTGCGCGGCTTGCACCGGCGCCGCTTGCACCACGGTTGAGGATTGCTCGAGCGTCGGCGTGGCTTGCACCGGCGCCGTCGTTGGCGCGGCTTGCACCGGCGCCGTCGTCGGCGTGGATTCCAAACCTTCCGGCGTCGGCATCCCCGCGCATCCAGTGCTGAAACCATAATGCTCGCACACGCACGGGTCACAAAGACCCATAGAGTCCGGAATATCGTTCATACCGCCTTGTTTTTCCATCCCGAGCACGCGGCAGAACCGGCACCCGCTGTCGCCCACGCAACCGATGCCCCCGTTCGCGCACGCCGGATCGACGTGCTGGAACTTATCTGGACACAAAGCCGCGTCGCACGTCGCGCCTTCGGCGATCAACGCCGCGGCACCGTCGACGCCTGAACCCGCGATGGGCGTCGAGACGATGCCTGAGCCGACGGCCGCCGCGCCGCTCGCCGCCGCGCCGCTCGCCGCCGCGCCGCTCGAGAAACCGATCGACGAAGACTTAAAATTCTCCGCCTCATCCTTGAAAAACTGCGGCACGTCGCCGAGCGCACCGCTGTCCACGTCGTGCGTTCTCGACACCCTCCTCGATCGCTCGGATTCGCTCGCCGTGTTCCACGCTTCGCCCTCCAACAGCGGATTCGACGCCCCGAGCTCCGTCAGCGCCCCGTCGCGTCTCGCCCCGCCCAACCGCGCCATCGTCTCCTTCGCTCGGTACCGCCGCGTCAGATCATCGCGAGTTTTCTCATCCAAATCCAACACCGTTCCCTCGTACGCCGCTCCCTCGACCCGTCGCACGCTTCGCTTCCCCAGCGCCGCGTTCGCGTTCGCGTTCGCGTTCGCCGTCGTCTCCCGCCCCCCCATCGCCGCCATCATCGCCATCATCCCCAGCGACGCCATCGCCGCGCTCGCCATCGTCCGTCGGTTCATCCGCAGTCCCTCGCCCGCGCCCTCGCTCGCGCCTCGCGCGTCTCGCGCGTCGTCGTCGTCGTCCTCGCGTCGTCGTCGCGCGTCCCGATCGTCGTCGCGTCGGCCCAGCAGCGACGCCGATTCC
>Ga0257114_1002015_pt1 | contig 13959 bp, 9 predicted proteins | sample SI112_10mmetaG_FD_190149 | JGI IMG/M metagenome (GOLD analysis project Ga0257114, IMG submission 190149) | Marine microbial communities from Saanich Inlet, British Columbia, Canada - SI112_10m | ecosystem: Environmental > Aquatic > Marine > Inlet | place: Canada: British Columbia | collected...
GAGCGCGATTATCGGCGGCGCGTCCTCACACATCGACTCGCGAGACACACATGAGTGAAGTTCAGGCGCGTTTGAGAGCCGCGCTCGTGGCAATCGCGGAAGAAGACGTGGACTGGTTGTATAGAAAAATAATTGAGGATGCTATCGCCACCTTGGACGACGGTATACGACCGGAAGAGGATGCGGAAGAGGATGCGGAAGGCTCTGTGTCTGCTGCGTGCGCCGCCGTGGGGAGGTTGGACCTTCTAAGGACGGCGCGCGCGCTCGGGTATCCTTGGAACGCGAAGACGTGCCATAATGCCGCCTATTATGGACATTTGGAGTGTTTGAAGTACGCGCGCGAGCACGGGTGTCCTTGGAACGAGGAGACGTGCAGTTGGGCCGCCGAGAATGGACATTTGGAGTGTTTGAAGTACGCGCACGAGCGCGGGTGTCCTTGGGACGAGGAGACGTGCTTGTATGCCGCCCTGAACGGACATTTGGAGTGTTTGAAGTACGCGCACGAGCAAGGGTGTCCTTGGCACAATTACACGTGCTGGTATGCCGCCGAGAAAGGACATTTGGAGTGTTTGAAGTACGCGCACGAGCGCGGGTGTCCTTGGGACGAGAGGACGTACAATTGGGCCATGTCAAATGGGAACATGGAAGTCATACTCTTCCTGATTGAGAGAGAGCATCCACGCACGCAGAGTCTACGACTCACCTGGGAAAAAGTAGCGATGCCGATTCTCCCGGACGCCGACGCGGTAATCGGTCTCGAAATCGCACTTTCTCGACATCGGCATCGACACGACGCCGACGGCGGGCACGTCTCCCTTCGCGAAATCTTGCCTTTCTGGCGAGAGCACAGACGACTGTATGACGAAGCGCACAGAGCGGCGCGCGTGGACGCGTTGCTACCGGAGATCGACGAAGAACGGCGACGGGTCACAGATGCCGGATGACGACGATGACGACGCGATGATGTAACGTGCACCTCCCTACCTACGATTAGTTTAGTTTACAACCCGTGATCGACGAACATTTCGCGCGCCACGCGATGCAAGACTGCGTGACGACTCGCGAGCTCATCTATATCCGGTGAGTACCCACCCCCGACGACCCCCGCGAGGGGAATGCCGGCGCCGAGCACGGTGTCCATCACCATGCGCTCGCGTCGATACAGCCCTTCGACGGTGAGATCGAGATGTCCGAGTGTGTCGTTCGACGTCACGTCCACGCCTGCGTCGTAAATCACCAACTCTGGCCGAAAATCTTCGAGAGACTCTCGCATCGCCGCCGCGACGACGGCCATGTACGCGTCGTCCGTCATCCCGCGCGGCAGCTCGACGTCTCGCGTGCTCTGTTGCTTTCGCGCCGGAAAATTAGACTTCGCGTGCGCCGAAAACGTAAACACGCCCGGTTCGTTCGCTAAAATCGCCGCCGTCCCATCGCCTTGATGCACGTCTAAATCTATAATCATCACCCTCGACACCGCCCCCGAATCGATCGCCCTCAGCGCCGACACCGCCAAATCGTTGACGATGCAAAACCCGCTCCCCCTATCGCGATGCGCGTGATGCGTCCCTCCCGCCGTGTTCACGCACAATCCCACCTTCATCGCCAAATCCACCGTCAGCATCGTCCCCGAAACCTCCATCAGCGTTCTCTCCACGAGCGCGTCGCTCCACGGCAGTCCGATTTCTCTCTCGCGCTTCGCGTCCAGCGCGCTCGCGCACACGTCTCTCACGTAATCTTCATCGTGCGCTCGACACAGCTCGTCCACGCTCGGCGCGCGTCCCGGGACGAAGCAATTCGTCTGCCCTCTCGCGATGACGCCCTCTTCGCGCAGGATGTCGTGCACGCGCTGGAAAACAGTCATCGGAAATCTGTGCCCGCGCGGCATGACTGGTTTGCTGTAGCTCGCGTGATGCACCACGGGCACCGCGCCGTTCGCCCCCGGCGCGTGCCGCGTCGCGGAGTAATTCACCATCGACGTCATCGCGCGCGCGAGCGTCGCGCTCGCGCGTCGCAGCCGCCGCGCGACGCGCGTCATCGTGACGTCGCGGTGTCCCGGATAAAGCGTCACTTCGCGACGTTTCGCCGCTTCGACGTCGTCATGTCCGCGCTCCGCGCGCTCGCGCGGCGCGGATGCGAGCGACTTCGCGCGCGCGTCGTGTACCGCGCGTACGCGTGACGAAGCGCGCTCGGGAACGCGCCGCCGAGGACGATTCACGTCGAATACGACGAAGGGAAGCATTTAAATGCATTTCTCGCCGTCGCCGACGCCGTCGAGGACGCGTTCCCGCGATTGATGGTGGACGGCAACGACGCGCGCGTCGTCGGCGACGCGGGACCTCGACCGGGGGCGTTCGAGGTGGTGGTGTGCGACAGCCTGGACGATGGGTCGGGAGAGGCGGATCTCGAGGGGGCGCGCGCGAAGGACGCCGCGTTCAGCGCGCTCTCGCGAGGCCGACCGCCGAGCGCGCTGGAGATCATCGAGGCCCTCGAGCGCGAGCTGAGCGCGGATGATTTAGGATTGACGGGCGACGCGTCCTCGGGCGCCGGATGCGGGTGACGCGAGCGACGCGAACGACGCGAAGGACGACTCGCGCGACGGCGCGACGATCGAGCGCGGCGAGGTGACGCTCGCGCGCGTAAAGTTTGTTCGCACGGCTGACGCCGCGAACGCGCGCGCGGGTCGACGACGACCGCGCTCGATCGTCGCGTCTCGCGAAGCGCCCGCGTCGAGTGTTACGATAAATTTGTATGATATCGCCCTTCGTTCCGGTCGACGCGCCGCGGCGTCGGCGTCGAAGTGTCTGTTCGTCTCTCGGCGCGTCAAACTCGCCACTCATCGACGCGCGCGGCGCCGCCGACCGCGACGCGCCGCGCGCGCGCGCGCGCGACCGAATCGCGCGCGCATGACGCTTCCCGGACGACACGCGGCGGAGATACAGAGCCGAACGAAGCGCATCGATGGGTGTCGCGAACACGCCGCGCGCGCGGTCGAGCTGATTCGCGAGACGAACGCCGCCGACGACGACGCCGCGCGTCGACGCGCCGAGGTGCGCGACGCGATCGCGGACGATGATTCGAGACGAACGAGCGCGCGATGGTCGCCGCGAAGGCGCGCGGCGGCGCGTCGGTGACGAGAGGGTCGGTCAACGGCGACGAGACTGACGAGAGAAATCGCGTCGAATCGACGAACGAACGGGCAGACGGAGTTGACTCGAGAGATCGCGCGCCTGCGCGACCTCGTGCGGGAGTTGATGGAATACAGAGAAAACAATGACGTCGACGACGCGGTGACGGCGAAGATCGAGGACGCGATGCGGGAGTGCGCGGCGGATATCGGGTGGTTTGAGAGCGTTTTGGCGGCGGACGCGACGAAGGACGGCGACGGCGACGATGAGGCGGGAGCCGAGGCGAGCGAGGCGGACGTCGAGCGTTTGGAAACGCCGGGGAAAGATGGCGCGATGCGAGCGGCGGTAGATGAAGCGTCGACGTCGGGGACGTCGACGCCTTCGACCCCGGCGGAGGCGCAGGCGAAGAAGCCGAAACGCTCGGAGGACGGCGGCGACGAAGGCGCGGCGGTAAATCGTTTGCAGGCGAAATTCGAGGCGACGTCGCCGAAAAAGTCGTCTGCGTCGACTTCGCTCGCGAAGGTTACGACCGGGATGCATCCGGACGCGTATATTTTCGATTTACCCGGGAATGGATTGTTGAGCCTGGATGAACTGTCGCGCGGCGGACACGCGTACGGTGAGATTTCGCCCGAGAGCGGCGGTGCCATGGCTCTCGAACACGCCGACATCCCATCGGGCGTGTCGATTCGCGGCGTCGTTATAAATGACCGACATGTCAGCCATCGCTTGCTCGAAATCGCGTGCGCCAAGCTTCCGCGCGAAGGACTCAGCGCGGATGCGAATTGGCGGTTATCGAGCGAGAAGAACGCAAAGAAATCCGCGTCGGCGCCGCAAAAGAGTAAAATCGCGACGCCATCGTCGTATCCGCGATCACCTCGAGACATACCGCCCGGATGCCAGTTGGACAACCCGGCGCTCTTCAAACGTCTCGATAGCGACGCCTTGTTTTTCACGTTCTATTACGGCAGAGACAGACTCAAATTGCTCGCAGCGAACGAGCTCCACGCCTCCTCGTGGCGTTTTCACAAGATTCTCGGCACGTGGTTCGCGAGACTCGACCGTCCGAAAATCATCAACGAAAAAGAAGAGTTCGAAACAGGATCCGTCATCTACTTCGACAACAACATCGTGGTCAATCCGAGCGACAGCAGTTCGAGCGGGTGGTGCCAACGCAGCAAGAGCGACTTCACCTCGCGATACGCCGATTTCCTCTAGCGACGCACGTTCGCACTCACCGTAGCTATATCAATCGAGAAACGCACCGCACCGATCGACCGTTCGAGCCGAATGTCCGTCGCTTTCGATTTCAAACGCCGCGCCCCAGCTGTCGTCCCTTCGCGTTCTCCATCATCACTCCGCCGCGCGGCGCGCGCGGCGTCGTCCGCCGCGCTCGGCCGCATCATGGGCACGATGCACTCGTACACCATCACCGTGCCCGCGGACGGGGTCAAGATCGCGCACAAGCGCGCGTTCACGGTTGACTTTCCGTTCGAAGCGTACGACAATCAGCTCGTTTTCATGGAAAAAGCACTCTTGGCGATGTGTCGCGGCGAACACGCGCTCTTGGAGTCGCCCACGGGCACGGGGAAGACGCTGTGCTTGCTTGCGAGCGCGCTGGCGTTCGTGCGGAGCGAAGGACGGGCAAGGAAGCGGAAATTTAGGGAGGAAGTGAGAGATGGGCGAGGCGGCACCGGAGACGCCGACGACGTCGCGGGGACGTCGGGACGGGAATTCGTGGATGACGTGGAAAAAAAGGAGCGCACGCGCGCGCCGGTGATTGTGTACGCGACGAGGACGCACTCGCAGGTGGATCAAGTGGTGCGAGAGTTGAAATTGTTTGATTCGACGACGCGCGCGACGACGCTCGCGAGTCGGCGGCACGCGTGCGCGCGGGACGACGTTCGAGCGTTGAATGGGACGGAACAGAAAAATAGATGCGCTAAATTGGTGCAGCAGCAAAAGTGTGGGGCGAAAGTGACGCTCGATCGGGCGCTGCAGGGGCGGGATGGGCGATTCGATTTATTCAGCGACGGCGTGCAAGACATCGAGGATTTGGTGTCCAAGGCCAAGGCGAGGGGGCCGTGTCCGTTTTATCTCGCCCGCACGAAGTGCGCGGAGGCGGAGATAATTTTTATGCCTTATAATTACCTGCTCGATGAGAGCGTGCGCAAAGGATTGGAAATCGCGTGGGAGAACGCGGTGATTATCGTGGACGAGGCGCACAACCTCGAGTCGAGCGCTTCTGATAGCATGAGTTATTCCCTCACCGCGGCGAAATTGGCGAAAGCCATCAAGGAATCGGAGAGAGCTTACGAGACAAAGTTGACTTTAGAAGACACTAGCGGGGAAGGAATCGTGAGCGAGGCAGATTTGCAACTTTTTAGCAGAGGGATGGACAAGGACGCTGCGGCGTTCAAGGGTGAAGATTTTAAAATGTTAACGGGCGTGTTGGTGCAACTCGAAGGGTTGCTCGATAGTATTTGTCGTGAGGCGGCCAAGGCGCCGAACGCCAAGCACGAAGGAGGTCTCGGCGAGCGTATTGGTGACGGCGCGTTCATCTACGTTATTCTCGCCGAGTTGAACATCACGGCGGATACTTACGAGCACATCACAAAGCTCATTAAGAGCGCTTCGCGGACGGTGCAACTCGGGAGCGATTTCATGGCGCAGCCGACACAAAACGAAACACCGTTAATGGAAATCGGTAATTTCATAGAGAGGATATTCGTGCATCGATATGAGCAGTATTTCGTCACGAGACTTGGGCCGGATATGGAGAAGTTTAAGACAAGCAATCGCGCGCGCGCCGGGCCGACGTTGTCGTACTGGTGCTTCTTTCCAGGTCTTTGCCTCAAGGCACTGATCGATAAAGGCGTTGGAACATTTTTGCTTGCCTCTGGTACGCTCTCCCCCATGGAATCTTTCGCGTCAGAGCTTGCATTGGATTTTCCCGTGCGCTTGGAGAATCCGCACGTGATCAAAAGGAATCAAGTTTGGGGCGGAGTCGTCACGCACGGGCCGAATAACGGCGTGCTGAACAGCTCATTTAGATTTCGCGATACGCGCGAGTATAAGACAGAGATAGGGAGCGTGATTTTAAGTACGGCAAGAATCGTACCCGATGGATTGCTCGTGTTCTTTCCGTCGTACGGCGTCATGCACTCGTGCGTCAATCACTGGAGATCGACTGGGCTTTGGAACCAGCTCGAGACGAACAAAACGTGCTTGGTTGAGCCAAGCAATGCAGATGAATTTCATGCGTGCTACGATAGCTACAACAAGGCGCTTGAAGAGGATTCGAGGCGCGGTGCGGCGTTCTTCGCCGTGTGTAGGGGTAAGCTGAGCGAAGGCATCGATTTCGCAGACAAGGCGTGCCGTGGCGTGATTCTCACTGGTATTCCGTACGCGGGCGCGAAGGATCCACTCGTGATGCACAAGCGAACGTATTTGGATAAGCGAAAAGCGGACAACGGGGGTGCGTACTCTGGGAACGAGTGGTACTCTCAAACCGCGATGCGCGCAGTGAACCAGGCGCTTGGGCGTGTCATTCGCCACAAGGATGACTTCGGCGCCGTTATCCTTGCCGACGAGCGTTTCGCGAACGAAAACGCGCGAAATCAACTTTCACTTTGGCTTCGACCGTCAGTGCAAGTGCACTCGGTGTTTCACAGTGCTGTGCACGGCTTGAAGGAATTCTTCCAAGAGCACGCGAGAGCGGGCGCAAAGGTGAAAGCCGCCGCGCCCGCCAAATTCGTCGATATCGCGCAGGTGAAACCAAAAACCTCGGGCGCTGCTTTCGTGAAAAAGTCACAGAACAAACAAGATTTCACGCAAGCGGGTACGTCGATCACGTCGCTCGTTCGTCAATTCACGAAGGACCAAGGTGGTGGCGAAGACGAAGTGGCTCGCCAAAAGTTTATGCTTGTGTCAAAGCAAAAAGTCCCGCTTCAAACGACGGCAGCAGAAATCTTCCGCGAAAAGCATGGTAAAAAAACGCAAGAGGCGATGAAAAGGTCGACCCTTCTCCTTCAGCTCTCAAAGACGAGTGGGCAGCAGAATGAGAAGGACTCGGCGAGCGCGAGCGATCAAAACGAGGCGCCGCCGAGCGCAGATCGTACCAAGCTTTTTATGCGTCGTGCGCGTCTTGAACTCTCGTGTGATTCCTACGACGAACTCATCGCCGAGCTTGACAAAGTGAAGACCGAGGCGTTCGATATTGGTGACCTCCTTCGCGTCGCCAGTCGCGTGCTCAAGGCGCCGGAGAACCCGAAAGGCTTGTACGCCCTCTTCGGCGAATTCGTCCCTGCGGCGCACAAGCCCATCTACGAAAAGCATCGCCGCGCTCTGATAGAGCGTCAAGAAAAAGTCAAGGCTCAGAAATCCGCCGCTGGCGCCCCTCCCGGCTTGGCTGTCGTCGCTCCTCCTCGCGCGTGCGTCGCCTGCGGCGCCACGTGCGACAAGCCCTTCGAGGCGTCCACCTGCAAGCACATCGCGTGCTACGCCTGTTGGCTTCGTCTCGTCAAGCCAAAAGGTCCTGGCAAGTGTCCTTCGTGTTCATCCGAGGTTTTAAAGCGTCATCTCGTGAAGAAGTTCTTCTGAGCTTTGTTTCGCGTTCGCGCGCGCGCCGCTTCCATAGTGTAGACTTTTAAATAGGACTTTCGGCTCGCGTGACCTAGGCCAATTCGCCGCGATTTCGCCGCCGCAGAGCGCGCCGCGCGCGACGGCGCCGCGTCTTACGCCGCGAGCGCGTCTGCGAACGTCCGATCTCGAGTTTGCGCTCGCACAAGACCGTTCGTGCGCGCGCGTCGACGCGTAAACGCGAGATTCTCGCGTGCGATCGCGCGCATTCGGCAATTTGAAGCGAAATCGCGGCATCGCCGTCGTAGCGCTCGACAGAAGCGCGCTGTCGAGGACGAAGCGCGATGGCGACTCGACAGACATCGTTCAGGGCGCGACCTATCGATATCACGTCGCAGTTGGCCCTGTTGCGCGATCCAGATGCGATTAAGGATGAGCAGGTGGTACAACGCGAGGTGACGCACGCGCACAAGGCGCTGGATAAAGAGAACGAGGAGGTGCTGACGAAGGAAACGACGACTGGGGTGAGTGAAATTCCTATTCCTGAGATTTTGAACGTGTCGTCGTACGAATCGGATTATCCGACGAATTATAAGCAGCCGGATTATTACTTGCGCTCAAAATTGACGTGCGGGCTGCCGCCGACGGAGACGACGAGTTACGTGGAGTATGATTTGGATAACGAGGATGAGGATTGGTTGGAGAATTATAACGATGGCTCCGAAGTGCTGAGCGCGGAAAAATTCGAGGAGATGCTGTGGAAGTTGGAATTGGCGTGCGCCGAGGCGAACGAGAAGATCATGAAGGCGAACACGGCTATGGCCGCGGCGCGCGGGCAAGTGATCAGCTACCAAGAAAAAGTGGACGCGCTGGGTGTCGTGACAAACCTACCCAAAGATAAAGCGTTGGAGTTGCTTCAAGAAATCAGTGGCAAGCAAGCCATTCTCACGGCGGTGTACGAGTACTGGACGGACAGGCGCCAGCGCTTGAAGAAGCCGCTTCTGCGTCGGTTACAACCGCCACCGGCACCGAACGACAGTAACCCGTTCAACGTGTTCCGGCCGCGCGAGAAGATTTCTAGACCGCAGACTCGTCGACGTCGCGAGAACGACGTGACGAGCTACGACAAGCTTCGTCAGCTGCGCAAGTCGCTCGACATTTCCATAGGCGTGCTCGAGCTCGTAGTGAAGCGTGAGAAACGCAAGAGCGAGTTGCTCACCGTCGAGCAGGAGCTGCAAAAACTCCAAATCAAGCTTCGACACGAGCCCAAGGCGTCGCTCGAGGCGATCGAGCAAAAAGTCATGGAGGCGGACAAGAAGCGCTTCAAGACGGAGACGCCGGAGATTCCGCCGAACAAGAACATCGTCCTCGCCGGTGGCGCGGTGGAACTCATCAAGAAACCCGATGGACAATACGTCGTGTTGGGCGACGACATGGGCGATCTCGCCGGACGCAAGCGTCGTCGCGAGCTCGGTCTTGCCGCGCTCGGCGGTTACGCGCCTCGCCCGAGAGTCCAAATTCCCGTGTTGCCGTATCAACCGCCGCCGGAGATTCCAGACATCGAGATGCTGTTCACCAAGTCTCCATCCATGGCCGCGGTGCGACCGTTCTTGCTTCCGCTCGGCGTCAATCTCAAGCAGTGTCGACCCCGTTACGGTCGCAGCGGTCGCATAATCTTCGACAGGAAGGATCCTATCACTCGCGAAGCGTTCAGTGTCGATAGCGACGACGAAATGGACAGCGACGACGACGGAAACAACCCATTCTTGATTCGCTCCGCGTTCGCGGTGGCGCATTGACGCGTGAGGGATGAAAAAAATGAAAAATAGTTTAGTTTGACGTGTAAATCACCGACGCACCAGTGTAGAAATCAACTTTCGTTTCGTTTCAACGCGCGCTACATTCGAATCAATCAATCGCAGAATCGCAGATTCGCGGATTCATTCATTCGTCGTCGGCGTCGTTCCAAGACGCGAACATCGCCCGTCGCGCGTCGTCCGACATCCCCTTGGCGGTGACTCGACCGTCGTCCTCCCCGTCGTCTCTCTCGCGCTTTCGCCCCGGACTCCGCTCGCCCTCGCGTCGTTCGCGTCGCCCTCCTCCCAAGTACCGTCCGTACAACCGCTTCCGCATGCCTCGTCCGATCGGTTTCAAGTGCATGAAGTTGCAGTACCCCCCCCGCGTGCACGAATTCTCCTCGTACTGCCTGCACGTGCTCTCCCTGAAATCCGTCACCGGCGAAAATTCCACCGCGATCGGTCGTCCGTCGTAATACCTCCCTCTCAATTTCTCCACCGCTCGACCCGCCGCCTCCTCCTCGACGAACTTCACGTACACGTTCCCCATCATGTGATCCGTGACGTTATCGCACACGTTCACGCCCTCGATCTCTCCGCACCCGTCCAGCTCCTCGAAGACGTCCTCGACGAACGCCTCGAATCCCTCCTGCCCTCGCCCCGCCCGGCTCGCCGCCCCGCTCGTCGCCGCCCGCGGGTCCGCCGCCACCTCGACGTCCGGACGGTACAGATTCGTCAGCAGGATCGTCTGCGACGCCGTGGGCTTGTTGTGCAGCCGCGAGCAGCGATCGCCGTGACGACACGCGCCGATCTTAAAGTAAAACGGACAGTTCACGCGGTCCTTTTCCGTGCCGAAGATGCTCGCCAGGTGCTCCGCCATGGCGTCCGAGACGCGCGACGGGGTCGCGGATCGTCCGGCGGACGCGCGCGCGATGAATCGCGACGCGCGGTGAAGTGCGCGCGCGATCGATGCGCCGCCGCCACTCGATGCGCGGGCGACCGGCGACGTCATTCCGCGCCGCGCGTCGTCGCGCGCGCGTCTCTCGTCGCGATGGCGCCGAAAAAGCGCGCGTCGACGTCGGTCGCGTCGACGGCGGCGCGTCGCGGGATTCGAGACGGCGCGATCGCGCTGAACGCGTCGACGAACGACCCGAACGGCGCGCTGGCGCTGCTCGGGACGCTCAGGGATCCGTCGCGGCGGCCGCGCGAGGACGTCGCGGACGCCCTCGTCGCGCTCGAGCGGTTCTTCTGCGAGCGCACGGCGGCGGGCGAGCTCGCCGAGTCGCGGGCGCGGCGAAAACGGGACGAGGGAGGGCGAGAGGAGGGCGGCGACGACGACGCGAGGGACGCGTACTTGGCGTGGTTCGCGAAGCATCGAAGAGTGTTCGTCGAGCGGTGCGTGGGGTGCGTCGTGGACGGCGAGCTGGACGAGCGCGCGCGGTGCCTGGCGCTCGGGGTGATCATGGAGTGCGCGCGGTGCGAGACGCCGGGGAAGTTTTCGAATGAATTGTACGAGGACGCGCTGCGGCGCGCGACGCGGGCGAAATCGTGGAGCGAGGCGCTGCTGGGGACGCTCAAGGCGAGGTATCTGACGCGCGTGGACGTGCGGTATCACACGTACGGCGCGATGCGGAAATTGGCGGAGGAATTGAAGACGTACGCGCCGGGCGAGGGGGAGGCGGCGGCGGTGGACGTGGCGAGGAACGTGTACGACGTGCTCAACGCGACGCCGCGCGCGTTTGACGATTATCGAGGCGACGAAGCGGGAGCCGAGGACGAAGACGGACGCGCGGATTTCGCGGCGATGCTGGCGAAATTGCGCGTCGAGAGCGTCGATGATGAAGGCGAAAAGAAGCGAGGACCGTGGTGCGAGGACGCCGAGGGGAGCGTGATCGATCTCGAGGCGGCGAAAAAGAAGAGAAAGACGTCGGGCGGCGGCAAGCCAAAGTGGACCGAGGGCGCGCGGCATCGACGCGCGTTCAGCGACGCCTGGCTCGCGCTGTTGCGCGCAGATTTTCCCGAGGATATTTACCGAAAAATTTTGATGCGCCTGCACGTGGACGTGATGCCGCACATGGTGAATCCGCAGTTGTTGAGCGATTTTTGCGTCGATTCCATCGACGTCGGCGGCCTCACGGGGATGCTCGCGTTGAACGGGTTGTTCATTCTCATGACGCAACACGGGTTAGAATATCCGACGTTTTACAACCGTTTGTACGAATTGCTCGACGCATCGTGCTTTCACGCCAATCACCGTCGCGGTTTCTTCTCCCTCATGGATGTCTTCTTGAAATCGCCCGCGTTACCGGCGTACTTGGTGGCGAGTTTCATCAAGCGCTTTGCGCGACTGGCGCTGTCGGCGCCGCCGGCGGGCGCGATGGTGTGCGTCGGATTCATTCATAATCTCTTGCGTCGGCACAAGTCGTGCGTGGTGCTCGTGCATCGCGAGCGCGTCGAAGGCGAGGCGGCGAAACTCATCGACGCCGACCCGTTTGACGCCGACGAGCGCGATCCGGCCAAAACGAACGCGTTGAAGAGTTCGCTGTGGGAGGTCGAGACGCTCCGAGCGCACTACTTTCCGCAAATCCCTAAAATGGTAGCCTTGCTCGAGCGCGACCTCACCGACCGCGTGAAAACGAAAGAATTAGAGATGGGCGATTTGTGCGGCGCGAGCTACGGCTCGCTCACGGCGGAGGAGTTGGACGCGCGGGTGAAAAAAGTCCCGCTCGCCAGTCGCGCCGAGCCTTTCACGTCCATCTTTACCACGAGCGAAATGTCGAGATGTTTCGACACCTTCGAGCGCGTGAACGCGTAGCTGACTAGACAATCATAGATGAAGAATACGACAATACTTTTCCTAGCGCTACGCCGCCTTCAAAGGCCCGAGCGCCCTTTCAAACGCCGCGGGATTGAAGACTTCGTACACGACGGTGATGGGCGCGCCGCCGCTCCAAAAAATATAATGCCGCCCCCAAAACGGCCCGCGCTCGCCGAACGCCGCCTCTAAACCCTCGCTCTCGCCGTAATACACCTCTCGAATCTCTCGGTGCAACTCCACGTGCCGCGTTCGCAGATTCGCCCACATCGACGCGTCCTCGTCCGGCAGATACGCCGCGAGCGCGTCCTCGTTCCACCACGACGCCGCGTACACCGCCGGTCGCCCGTCCGCGCCTCGCACCTCTCCCGCGCGCAGGTACACCTCTCGACGCACGATCGGTCCCCGCAGCATCGCCTCCACGTCGCTCGGTCGCGACGGTCGTCCCCGCGCGCGCGTCCCGTCGTCCCGCGCGCTTCGCCGCGTCACCTCCACCTCCGTCCTCTCCGCCCGTCCCAGCACGCTCAGGTGTCGCGTCACGCTCCCATCGCTCAGCAACAGCATTCGCCACGTCGGCGAGAGCGCGCCGAGCGCGTCGTCGCGCGCGCTCGCGCCCGCGAGCGCGTCGACGTCGCGCGTCGAAAAGTGCAATTCGCCCAGCCCGAGTTCCCACGGCTCGTGCGTCGCGCTCGACGCGTTTCGAGCGACGCGGGACGAGCGACGCGCGCACGACGCGCGCTTCGCGTCGTCGCGCGTCGTCGCGCGCGCGCTCGCCGCGCGAAGCGCGCGCATGTCGCGTCGAGATGTGCCGCGCGCGCGTCGTCGGTCGCACACCTCGGCGCGCGAGCGCGCGCGCGCGACGCCGCGACTCGCGCCGAGCGCGCGCGCGACGCCGCGCGCAACCATCGCGCGTCCCGCGTCGCCGCGCGTCGCGCGCGTCGCGCGCGCGCGCGCGCGAACGACGCGCGAACGCGATTCGTTTCGAAATCAGTCACACGACGACGCTTTCGCGTCGCGACGACGCGCGCGCGGCGCGTCTCGACGTCCGCGCGCGTCGACGATGTCCGCGCGCGTCGCGCCGGCGCCGATCGAGGTGCGCTGGCGACGCGAGGACGAGCTCGGGTCGGCGCTCGCGCTCGCGCGCGCGTGCGGCGGCGACGCCTCGCGCGGCGTCGCCGTGCGCTCGAGCGACGACTTCGCGACGGCTCGCGCGCTGTGGAAGGTGTACGACGTGGTGTCGGCGATTGATCCGCGGCGCGAGGTGTACCCGGTGTTCGAGGGACGCGGCGGCGGCGACGACGTCGGGACGCGGGGCGACGCGCGCGAGGACGAAGAGGAAGACGAAGAGACGCGAGACGACGACGCGGACGCGGAGGTCGAGCGCGCGGTGCGCGCGCGCGTCGCGTCCTGGAGCGCGCCGAACGCGACGACGCGCGATGACGGGAGCGATGGGACGATGGATAAGGTGAGCGTGGGCGGGACGTTCGATCGTTTGCACGCCGGGCACCGACTGTTGCTCGCGTCGGCGTCTCGCGCCGTCGCCGGCGGCGGCGTTTTGTACGTCGGCGTTACGTCCGCGGAATTGCTCGCGAATAAGGCGTACGGCGCGCTCGTGGAGTCGTACGCGGATCGCGCGGCGAAC
>Ga0257114_1002017_pt1 | contig 13955 bp, 14 predicted proteins | sample SI112_10mmetaG_FD_190149 | JGI IMG/M metagenome (GOLD analysis project Ga0257114, IMG submission 190149) | Marine microbial communities from Saanich Inlet, British Columbia, Canada - SI112_10m | ecosystem: Environmental > Aquatic > Marine > Inlet | place: Canada: British Columbia | collected...
GATCTCACCGACGAATCGCTCGATCTCACCGACGTTTCGCGCGTCTCCCACGGCCACGCGGCGCGTCTCTGGCGCGCGTTCGCGAATCGCGCCCGCGACGTCTCCATCGAACCCATCGCCGCCGCGGTCGCCATCAAGCGCGAGGGCTGGACCGGCGGCTCGATACAATCTTCAGCTTCGTTCGCCGTCGCCGACGACGCGCGCGATTGAGCGCGTCGTCTCTCAATACCTCTCCAGCGACGCTCGTCTTTTAATACCTCAGAACCGTTACCGACACTCATCGACGCTTCGTCGCGACGCCGGCGCCGTCTTCGTCGCGATCGGCATGCGGCGTCGCGACAGAGACGTCCCGCGCGACGAGAATCCGCGGCGCGTCATCGACGCGCACTTCGGACGACGCGACGACGACGACGCGCCGCCGCTCCTGGACTCGAGCGAACAGCGCGACGCGCTCCGCGCCTTCGACGACGCGATCGCGACGCATCGACGGCGCGCGAGCGCGCTGCTGGGCGCGAGCGGACTCGCGATCGGCGTGGGATGGTTTTGGGGACGGTGCGCGCTCGGCGCGCTCGGCGGCGGCGACGTCTGGGCGCGGTGCCCGGCGCACCGAAGCGTCTACGGCGAACGCGCGTCGGCCAAGGCGCTGGTGCTCGCGTGCGACGCGCTCGCGGGCGGGACGTTCGCGCTGTCCGGGGCGGGATGTTGGCGGTTGCGCGTCGGCGACGACGCCGGCGACGCGGCGGCGAGACGCGCGGGACGCGCGGCGACGCGTTTGGGCGCCGTCGCGGGGGGGCTGTGGGTCGTCGCGGCGATCGCGGCGTCGTCGTCGAGCGGCGCGACGACGTTGCAGGCGGCGGTACCGGTGGTGTACGCGTGGCTGTGCGCGTCGGTGGCGTCGGCGACGGCGGAGCAGACGCGAACGATTCGGCGACTGCGAGCTTCGACGTACGCGCACAAAAAGGTGTGAGCGACGGCGGAGCGTTCGCGCGTAGAATGATAGAACGTAGATTGTAGAACGATTGACTAAGTGGTGAGCGTTATCGCGTTCACGCGAACCCGCCGCCGGGGTTGGAGAGCAAGCGTTCGACGGCGGCGTGGACGTTGCCGCCCGTCGCCTGCAAGGCGCGAATGTTTTCCTCTTGCGAGAAAAATCCCATGTCGTTCAATTGCGAGAGTTGCGAAGCGTACACTTCTTCGGGTGGACCCGCCGGTGCGACGGGAGGCGCGAACATCGATCCCCCGAGACCGCCGCCCAATCCACCGCCCGGCATCGCGTCGCCGAACAACTGTTGCATTTGCGCCATCGCGCGCAAATTTTCAGGATTCATCATTTGGCGAAGAAATTCCGGATTGGAGAGCGTCTCGCGCATTTGCGGGTTCGCCTCCATCATTTGACGCGCCTGGGGGTGCATGTTCAGCATGGACTCTAGCATTTGCGGGTTCGACATCACGCTATCCATCGCCGCGCGCATTTGCGGATTTTGCATAATCTCCGCCATTTGCTCAATCTGCGAAGCCCCAGCGCCGCCGCCAATATCGCCCATGGAAAATCCCCCGCCCGCGGGCGGCATCGCGGCGCCGCCGCCGCCCGCGCCGCCGCCCGCGCCGCCCCACGGGTTCGGCAAAGGCTCATCGGGATTCACCGTCCTCGTCGCCGTCGGCGCCGCGGCGTCCATATCGCGTTCCGCCGCGCGTTCCATCGGCGCTTGCACATCCGTGTACATCCTTCGCAGCGCGTTAAATCCACCCGGCATCATTTCAATGTTCGACATCGCGCGATCGTTATTCCGCATCTGTTCCGCCATCAAAGACGGATTCGTCATCGTATTCATCATCCGCCTCAACGTCTCCGGATCCGTCAACGCGCTCGCGAGTTCCGGATTCGCCGCCATCGCCTCCCGCATCCCGGGCTGACTCTCCATCATCTCCCTCAACGTCTCCGGCCGCTCGCTCAACAGCGCCTCCATCTGCGACCGCACGAATGGATTATTCATCAAATCGAGCGCCCCCGAACCGCCGAGCGCCGCGCCGCCGCCGCCGAATCCCCCGAACGGCGCGTCGCTCGCCGTCGCCGTCCCTCGACCGCCGATCGCCGTCGTCGCCGTCGCCGCCGCGGTCGTCGCCGCCGCCGTCGCCGTCGCCGTCGCCGTCGTCGTCGTCGTCGTCGTCGTCGACGTCACGACGTGCACCACGCTCTCGTTCGCGCATCCGCACGCCGCCAGCGTCGCCTCGTCCCTGAGCACGCGTCCCTTAAAGATCAACCGCACGTTCGCGCTCGCGTCGATCGTCGCGTCGCTCTCGGCGAGTCGCGCGGCGACGCGCGCGCGCGCGTCGCGCACGGTGAGCGTCGTCGCGTCGACGTCCTCGAGCGTGATTTTCGCGCCGTTCGCGCGCTTGAAGTGGAGCGCGATCGTCGACATGAGGCGCGGTCGAGCGCGTCGCGGTCGCGCGTCGCGGTCGCGCGTCGCGGTGCGCGGCGACGGCGACGCGCGCGCGCGCGACGCGACGGGGCGATGCGCGGGGTCCTACAGGCAAACAGTGAGAATGCAAATACGAGTCCAGTGGGCTTCGTATAGTAATGATGGTGCGAACTCGAGATATAGATACACAGTGTTTGACTTTGATGGTATACGTGTCGAATGTCCGGTAAAGTGTGTTTATATTATCTGCGCGCGCGGGCGACGACGCGCGCCGTCGGCGCGGTAAATCGCGACGCTCGGCGCGCGACGACGGACGACGGACGACGGCGATGTCGATCACAACGCTCACGAACACGGTACGCATCGATTCGCGCGACGCGGCGAGCGAACGGCGCGCGCGTCGCGACGCGCGCCCGCGACGCCGCGCGACGTCGCGCGTTACCCTAGGGCTTCGCGACGACGCGATGACGACGGCGCGCGGCGCGGACGCGTCGCGCGGAAGGGCGGCGCGGGACGCGCGCGCGGCGGGAAAAATTATTGCGGACGCGGCGACGGGCGATGGGCGACGGCGACGGCGAATCGAGGACGCGCGAGAGGCTGGAACGCACGACTGACGACTGAGGGTACGGCGACGCGACGCAGGTGTCCGCGCTCTCGTTGAGCTCGCGTGGGAACGCTCGCGGGACGTTCCGGGTGCGCGCGGTGCGACCGACGAAGAGTTTCTCTTCGGCGGTCGTCGCGTCGGATGATGAACGATTGCGATTGCACAACTTGAGCCCGCTCAAGGGGTCGCGTCGCGAGAAGAAGCGCATCGGTCGCGGTTACGGCGCGGGTCAAGGTGGCTCTTGCGGCGACGGGTAAGTGGTTTTTTTGTTTTTGTGCGCGCGCTGAATCGCGCGCGCGACCTCGTTCGGACATCGCGAGACAACAGTGGATTGTTTTTGCGTGCGCGACCTCGTCGGGCAAACGCGGAACATCGCGGGACAACTGTGGTTTTTTTGTGCGCGCGACCTCGTCCTGACATCGCGAGACTGACGTACGCCCAAAATTCGGGAACTTAGCATGCGCGGTCAACGCGCAAGGAGCGGCCCTGGCGTGCGCCCCGGCTTTGAGGGCGGGCAAACGCCGATGTACCGACGCTTCCCCAAACTCAAGGGCATCGCCGGCGGCATGGGCGCCGGCAAACCGAAGTTTGTCACTGTGAACGTCGGCGACCTCGAGGCGGCCGTCCAAGCGAAGAAACTCGACGCGAGCGCCGAGATCACGATCGAAGCGCTCAAGAGCGCCGGCGTGATCAAAGCGACTGGCTACTACAGAAACTTGCCGTTGAAGGTTTTGGGTGAGGGCGAGGTGTCGGGCTTGAAGGTGAAGGCGGCCTCCTTTTCTCAAAGCGCCTCGGAGAAGCTCACCGCGGCTGGCGGTGCGGCGGAAGTTTTGCCGGCGAAGGAAAAGTGGAGTCGTCAGGCTGCCGCCGCGGCCAAGGCGTAAACGTCTTCGTACGTTTCGTCGAGGTCGAACAATCATTCATCCTGTAGAACTGAGTCGGGCTTAACCCGCGCGCATTCAATTACAACAACCTAAAAATATCTCAACTACCGACCGTCCAAAACGCTCGCGTCCACGCCGTCGAGGTTCATCTTATTGCGCACCGCCTGCGCGGGCACGCCCATCTTCAGCATCTTGAAGTAAATGGAGTACTTCGGATCGCTCGCGCGCGCGTTCGTCTCCGGCGTCGCCGCCGTCGCCGCCTCCGCCGTCGCCGCCTCCGCCGTCGACGCCTCCGCCGTCGCCGCCTCCGCCTCCGCCGTCGCCGCCGTCGCCGCCTCCGCCGTCGCCGCCTCCGCCGTCGCCGCCTCCGCCGTCGCCGCCTCCGCCTCCGCCGTCGCCGCCTCCACCGCGTCCGCCGCGTCCGCGCCCCGACCGTCGTCCTCGCGCGTCGCCGCCTCCGCCGTCTCCCTCGTCGTCGTCGCCGTCCCCGCCTCGAGCGCGCGCTCCAACAGCGCCGTCCTCGCCTCCGCCTCTCGCAGCGCGCGCGCCGCCGCGCCCAGCTTCGCCTCCGCGCTCGCGCACAGCGCGTTGAGCATCGTCACCGTCCGCGCCGCCCGCGCGTTCAGCGCGCTCGCCATCGCCTGGTCGTTCGCCGCGGGCAAACGCGCGCGAAGTCTCGCCAGCGCGTCGCCCATGCGTCGGTCGTCGCGCGCGCGTCGCGACGTGCGGACGACGCGCGCGTTCGAATTCAAAGTCGCGCGGCATCGCTCGACGCGCGCGGCATCGCTCGACGCGCCGTCGTCGCGCCGACGCGCGCGTCGGAGGGCGCCACACGCGTCGCGATGTCGGCGTCGCCGCGATTGAGCGCGGTGCGGCTCGCGGCGAGCGTCAAGGAGCGCATCGACGAGACGCACGAATCGATCGAACACGTGCGAATCGCGTGCGAAGCGGCGACGGAGGCGGCGCGGATCGCCGAACGGGACGCGAGAGGGTCGTCGAAGGCGCTGCGAGCGAAGGTGGAGGCGCTGTGCGAGCTGAAGCGGGAGAAGCTGGCGCGGGTGGACGCGCTGGAGGCGCTGCGGCGAGAGTACGAGTGCGCGGCGACGACGGAGTTTAATTTTGAGGAATACCTGACGAAGAAGACGAAACATTACGCGAGTAAGCGTCGACAAGAGTTGGAATACTTGATAGCGTTCGATGAGGCGGTGCGGGGGGTGGATGGGGACGATTTGGACGCGGATTTGGTGTTGGACGAAGAAGACGGGACGGCGGGGGCGAGAAACGCGAAGTGTCCGCTGACGGCGAAACGGATCGAGGCGATCGATGAGCCGGTGGAGGATAAGATGGGATTCATCTACGAGAAGGACGCGATCATGAGGTACATCGGGTCGAAGAAATCGGTGGATTGCCCAGAGGCGGGGACGAGGCACAAGGTGAGTAAGGCGGATCTCAAGCCTTCGCGGACGGCGCTCAAGATGAAACAAAGAGCCGAGGGACTGGACGAGGACGATTCCGGGCAGTTACTGTCGCCGTGAGCGAGCGCGCGAGCGCGCGAGCACGAAACGATGTACGACCGATCGCGCGACCATATAGGAGAGGAAAAATATGTTATTAGATGTGATTATTACCGAGAACAGAAAAATTCACGCCCCACTAATAAAGACCGATCACCTTCCACCAAAGACCGCCGAAGACGAGCCAGATGAGAACGTTGGCGACGCCACAGATGGCGCCGATGCGGAAGTAATCCTTAAGCTCGACGAAGCCGGCGCCGAAGTAGCACGCGGATTGCCCCGAGGCGTAGTGCGTGATGCCGCCGAAGAGGTTGGTGTGGAAAGCCATGGTGAGGCCGACCAATATGGGCGGCGCGCCGGCAGCCATCATCATCGCCATGAACGCCGTGGAAAGCGCGGCGACTTGCGCGGTTTGAGACGCGAACAAGTAGTGAATGGAAAAGTAGCAACCGTGGAGCAAAAGCATGACTTGCGGCCACGCCAAGTTGGCCGCCGTCAATGCGCCGGCGACGGTGGTGGAGAGATAATCGATGAAACCCAGGGCGTTGAGCTGACCAGACATACCGATCAAGACAGCAAACCACAACAACGTATCCCAAGCGCCCTTTTCGTTCAAGCACTCGGCCCAGGAAATGACGCCGGAGATGAGTTGAAGGGACATCCCGAACATGGCGGCGACGACGGGCGCGATGCCAAAGGGTTGGAAAATCCACATGAACACCGTGATGCTCATCGTAGCGACGACCATGAGCTCATCTTGAGACAAAGGACCGAGTTCTTTCAGCTTTGCCGCCGCCTCCGCGGGAGCGTCGGGCGTGCTTTGCACCTCCGGTGGGTACAACTTGTACACCAAGAGCGGGGTGACGAGCAAACCGATGATCGCCGGGACGCACGCCGCCTTGAACCACGTGATCCACGGCGAAGCGACGATGATGCCGAGAGAAGCCGCTAGCTTAAGACTCAACAAGTTTTGAGCCGCCGCGGTCATGCACATCGCGCTCGAGTGTCCGCTCGATTGCAGTTGCGTTTGCACCAAAAACGCCCCGAGCTTGCGCGACGTCGGCCCCGGCTCTGACCCCGCCTGCTTGGCGAGGGACGTGATGATGGGCAAGTACACCCCACCCGCGCGCGCCGTCGTGGACGGCATCGCGGGCGCGAGCAAAGCCTCAGAGATGGTCAGACCGTAAGACAGACCGAGCGTAGACTTGCCGAGCGCGCGCACGAACATCGTCGCCACGCGGTCGCCCAACCCCGTGCGCACGAAACCGCGCGCGAAGAAGAACGCGAGCACGATGAGCCAAATCACATCATTCGTCATCGCTCCGAACGCCGCTTGAAAGCTCAGCGTCTTCGTCACCACCGCCGTGGTCAACCCGACGAACGCCCACGCCCCCACCGGCAACGGCCCCAACACGAGCCCGCAAATCGTCGACAAAAAAATGCTCAACAGCGCCCACGCCTGCGGCACGACCGCCTCCGGTCGCGGCACAATAAAGTTCACCACCAACCCCACGCCCACGGACGCGGCGAGCGGGACCAAATTCGCTCCCTTCCACACGAACGGCGTCGCCGCCGCGCTCGCGTTCGCGTTCGCCGCGCGCGCCGCGCCCGCGACCACCGCCTCTCGCCGTCGCGCTCGCGTCGCGCCCGCCGCGCCTCGCGCGCTCGCGCACATCGCACACGCGCCGCACGCGCACGCGCGCGCGTCTCCGCGCGTCGTCGGCAGCGCCATCGTCGTCGTCGTCGTCGTCGTTCGCGCGCGTCGTCCCGTCGTCGTCGTCGTCGTTCGCGCGCGTCGTCCCTTCGTCGCGCCGTCGCGCGCGCGCGCGTCGACGCGCGCGCCGATCGCTCTCGCGCTCATCACCGCGCGCATCGTTCGCGTCGAGCGTCGCGCGCGCGCGTGTGCGGCGTCGCGCGCGTCGAGGTCGTTAGGGCAAATCGAGGCCCCCTCGGAGATAAATTCCGGGAATTGCGTATTCGACGCCTTCGAACGCCGTGTGTATATATCCGAATGTCCGAATTCATACATCACCGCGCACTGAATGCCCACACGAACGCGCGCCGACGTCGCCCGCCCCCGCGCCGCGCGCGCGCGCGTTGCCACACATCGACGCCCGTCGACATGTTCACGCTCGCGACGCGCCCGACGACGACGCGCGCGACGCGCGTCCCGACCGCGAGCCGACGCCGCTCGACCGCCGTCGCGCTGACGATGCGCGCGTCGACGACGCCGAACGCGCTCGCGCTCGGCGACACGCCGCGCCGAGTCGCGCTGCAGCGCCGACGGATGACGACGACGACGGCGGCGGCGCCGCGAGGCGTCGTCGCGGCGACGGAGGTGCGCGCGCGCGAGCGATGCGATCGACAAAAATTCGCGCGAGCGATCGGGGAGGCGCGGGAGGCGCGGAGACGCGCGCGGCGCGCGGGGGGGGGCGAGACGACGCGCGAACAAACCCTGGATGGGGTTTCGAGGCGTCGCGCGCGATGGCGCGATGGCGCGGTGACGCGCGCGGGGGGGGCGACGCGGACGCGCGCGCGCGGTGGAGAAGAAATGAGCGCATCGCGCGGGCGATGCGGGGGACGACGCGCGCGCGAGGAAGGGGTGGGAGGCGCGAGAGAACGAGAAGGCGATAGGGTTGGCGCTCGGCGGCGAGGACGGCGAGGACGCGGGCGCGAGGGGCGCGCGCGCGATGGACGCGCGTGGGATATGGAGTACTGACGATGTGTTGATGTTTTACCGCGCGTAGGTTGAAGCCGAGAAGAAGGAGGCGGTGTGCTACTTGCGAGGCGTGCGCATGTCGGCGTCGAAGATTCGTCGCGTGTTGGACGTCATTCGCGGGAAGAGCTACGAGGAGTGCTTGATCATGCTTGAATTCATGCCGTACCGCTCGTGCGAACCGATTCTTAACGCGCTGTTCTCTTGCGCGTCGAACGCGAAGAACAACATGGGGATGAACAAGGCGAAGCTGTACGTCTCGGAGTGCTACGCGGACGGCGGGGCGACGATGAAGCGTTTCCGCCCGCGCGCGCAAGGGCGTCCGTTCTCCATCCGTAAGCGCACGGCGAGCATCACGCTTAAGATGGCTGAGCGTGAAGATTGAGCGAACACACATTTATTTGGCATGAGACGTTAGTAGGCTTAGCAACGAACACACCTTAAAATCCGCGAGCGCGCTCGCGTTGTAACGCACGACGCGCGTTCATTGAATCGATCGAACGAATCACCGAATCGCCGCACCTCCGACGCCATCGCCCGAGCACGCTTCCGCGCGCGCAACCGTCTACATATTTCATTACATCACGACGCCGCGCGACGCGCTCGCGCGCCGCCGACGCGTCCTCGCCCGCGCCGCTCCGTCGCGTCGCGTCGATCGCCGCCCGACGTCCCGGCGCCGTCCTTGCGCCTACCGCGCGCCCTTCGCCTTGGCCTCGCGTCGCTCGATCGCGACGTCCATCTCGTCCTTTCGCACCTTCATCACGGTGTACCAGTACGCCGCCCCGCAAAACGTCAACAGCGCCCCCGCGATCGCGGCGTTCCCCGTCGCGCGCGCCGCGTGTCGCTCGCTGAACGCCATCTCGCGCGCGCGCGTCGAGCGATGCTTCGCGCGCGTCGACGCGCCGCGCGCCGCGGACGCCGTCGCGCGACGCGAGCGACCGTCGCGCGCGTGGGAGTGGCGCGAACCGGGCTTCGTTCGTCGGACGGCGAACGTCAGTCGTCGTCGCGCGGCGCGACGCGCGGCGCGACGCGCGGAGGCGATCGTTCGACGCGAAAAAATGTTTCGGTGCGTTCGACGCGCGCGAGGGCGCGTCGAGGACGTCGCGCGAGGTGGACGAGGGGTGAATGCGGCGACGCGCGAACGCATCCGCGCCGCCGGACGACGCGCGAATGAACGGCGTGACGACCACACATGCCGCCCCAGTCAGACGACGTTTCGGCGTACGTGGTGATTGGTTTAAGTATACAGTCATGCACGCATGATCGGACCGTTCGTTCGCGACGTCGGCGCGGAAGGGGCGCGAGGATGGAGAGGTGGAGATGGAGGCGGCGACGACGCGGCGGCGCGGCGGCGCGGCGCGTTTTTCGTTCGTTCGTTCGTTCGTTCGTCATCTGAGCTCGGGAACGCGCGATGCGCGTCGTGAAGAATCGCGAGGAAGATCGAACGCTATTAACCCAGCTCGCTTTGAGCCTCGGCTTTGAAGAGACTTGTTCCAAACTACACGACAATTGTCTGAGCGAAATTCGCGCCGACCCGCGCGCGGGAACGAGGAAGATGACGAACGGACGAATGAATGCATCGATGAACGCGGGAGATGAGACGGGATGAAGTTTGTTTGTTTCGCGCACTGACGTTGGATTCGGTCGTCGCGAATTCGCGAAATCGCAGAGAACGAACGCGCTCGGAGACGCAGAGGCGGGTGGACGTTTGTTTGGTTAAATGAGGTGCGTCTCGGACGTTCTTGTGTTTTCTCTCTTCTTCGCCGAAAAGCGAATCGTTACGGAAATGAGGACCTCTCTTTCCCCAATTGATCGAAGATGAAAAGCATATAGAAGGCCGGTGCCACCGGCTATACTTGCCAGTATTATCTGATCCGTCAACGATTCGCCGAACGCATTCGGCGAAGAATGGTTTTTCTTTTTTCTGTGACCGAACGAGGGACGACGCGGACGACGACGCGGGCGCGACGAGCGCGCCCAAAGATTCTCTGGGGCGTCGCGCGAGTGGAGATGAGGAAATTGATGGTCCGTGTTTACGAATTACGGTGATGAGACAACAAACATCGGGTGTGACAACCCAGTTCCGATCTGTTTACGTTCTCGAAGGCCCCCATTGGTCGATGCGTCGTCATCGTCGTCCACGTTATTCGCGTTTTCACATCACTCGTTTGTTTGCTTCGCTAAGTTGGGCACTTTACTCCGTCAGTGTTTCTTTGCCCCGTTCCCTAGAAGCTAGAACGATAGGTCGGCCCGTTGAATCGAAGCTTCGGGTTCGGTCGCGCAACTGGTTTCTCGCTATGTTTATTCGCTGCTTACCGCGGGTAAATACATTGAGGCCAGACATCTATCGATGCATTTACGATGACCATTTCGTCGCGCGGGATCGCCGAGTGGTTTGCGGGCTGTTACTTCAGGCAGCCGGGCGTGGAATCCCATCCATGTTTGGCGTTAATCAGCCCGTAAAGTAACGAGCTCGCATTCTGAGCGGCCGCGGGGAAGTTACTTACTATCTCGGCCCCGATGCAGTTTGCTCTGGAAACCGGGCTTACACCTACTTCTGCCTTACCTCTGTTTTTGAATCTCTCATCTCGCGCGTTTTCTCGGTCACTCACCGAGTTGTTTAATTTTCCCATCGCAGAAATCGCTAGCGTCGAGCTTTCCAAGACGACGCGAGCGTACACGGGTAGAAGTTTTATAGGTGCGTGCATCGTCGAACGGCGCGAATGTTTCTTTTATTTTCTATGGATGCGCGTCATGGCGAGAGTGATGAAATGGTGATGATTGCGATGATTATAACCTCGAGGCTGTTTGTTAGAAGGCCCTGTGCCTGTGCGCTCAATCACTTCAAAAACGACTTCTCCTTTCGCTGAGCAATCATCACTTCAATGTTAAGAACTCTCGTCGGCACAGCCGATGATGCAGCAATTTCGTGTGCAGCGCAGTACGTCGTCGGGGAATCTGGATTTCCAGGCGAACCTTCCTCGATCGCGGCGTATGAGAATCCGTTCTCGGCTTGGCACAAATCGCGCGGTTACGCCGCTGTCTGAGGCTTGTCGCTGACCATCTTTTTTCTTTACTCGTGGCGAACAAATTTCACCATACTGACCCCGATCGTTCGGGTTTGCGCTCCACTCAGTACACATAGGATATAGACGGCTAGATGCATAGATGATTAGAGATTTGGTTACGACTCGAGCGCGAACGACTTCGCGAGCGGCGCAAGGACATGACGAAATACCATTGTTTCACGACGGTCTTCTGATGCCTCGGTTTTGATGACTTGCATGGTGCTAGTACTCCGATCCTTTCTGTCGCTCGCACGTCGTTCGTACGACGAATCATTAGCGCGCGCGCGCACCGTTTGTAAAAATAACGTCGCGCACAAAAAAACTTGTCTGGCAATTTAGAATTTAGCGCACGTGTTACAAAAAAACTAATCAAGGACACATCAAACTCAGCGCCGTGATGTTCCCAGTCACCGGATTCTCCCCATCAGCCACCTTACACAGTCCCGTCAGCACATCCTTTCGCACGATCACATCCGACCAGTCACTATTCGTAATCTTCACCTCGTCCAACTGCGCGCTGCTCACGATGGCGCCGCTAAGAATCGCGTTCGTGAAATCCGCTCCCGTCAGGTTCGCCTGCCCCAGGTTTGCGTTGCTCAAATTCGCGTTCACAAACGTCGCGTTGGATAAATCCGCCCCGAACAGCGTGATTCCGGTCAAATTCGCGTCGTTGAAGTTCGCGCGCTTGAGCGACCCCTTCGTGAAGTACTCGCCGGTGCCCTCGAAGTTCTTCCCGCTGTAGTCGTACCCATCGCACGAGTTCGTCGCGCACTCGCTCGTCTGCGGGATCGCCAGCGCGACGGGCGCCGCGGATGCGCTCATCGCGAGCGCGGCGAGCGCGGCGACGAGCGCGGGCGCGGCGTCGGACCGCGGTGACGTCGTCGGGACGGCGCGCGGCGGGACAGCGCGCGCGCGCGGCGCGGTGACGCGGTGCGCGGGCGCGCGGGCGATGGGAGCGAACGTTGTCGTCGCGGTGGCGCGCATTCGGCGAGCGTGGGGCGGTGCGCGCGGAGATGTGAGGTGGTTTAAAGAATCGGTGAGTTGGAGTAAAAAATGCAAGCGTCAACGTCGCCGCTTGACGCCGTGGATGATGGAGGCGTATAAATCGAACTGAAAGCTCGCGGCGACGTCGTCAGCGAATGGATAAGGCGCACCACAGCGGTACGCGGCGACGAGACCGGAAATGATGGCGATCTCGTGCGTGTTGACCAAAGTGTACGAGCCGGCGTAGAGCGTACGACGCTTGTTTTGGACGAAACGCCAAAAAGGTACGGCGCGCGTGAAATGCCGAACCGTGTGGCCGAATTGTCGCCACCACTTGACGAGTAAAACGCGATTTGGGTCGATTTCGTCGCGAGTCCATCGCGATTTGTCTTTTGCGGCGTTCAAGAAGATGGATTGATACACTCGCTCGCCGTTCGCGCCCTTGGCGAACGGTTGGTACGCCGTCAGGTCGAAGCTCATCTCGCACAGCGACGGATCATCGTCGTAAGATTTGATAAAGTACATATCGCGCACGTCTTCCGCGACTTCGTAGTGCTTCTTCATGTAAGCCTCATCGGAATGCGTGACGGAGACGTCGTCAAAGTACTCGATGTTGTTGAAAATGTGGCGCTCCATCATCGACGTCCCCGTGCCCGCATCGAGCATCGCCTTCGACTGCTCGGTGTTACACGCGAAAATCACGCGATCGCACTCTCGCACCTCGATCGCCCCTTCGGCGTTTTCAAAGTGCACTCGAACGCACTTTTTCTCGCGCTCAACCTTGACCACGCGCGCGTTCAACGTCACCCGACCCCCGTGACTCGTTATGTCCTCCCCGATCCGACGATACATCTCCGAAAACTTTGGAAACGCAAACATTTTCGGCGCTTCGCTCATAAACCGCACGGGATCGTAATCATACAACCGCAATCGATCATCGTTGAACACGCGCGCGAGCACGATGCTGCTCACCTTGCGCGTGCAGTTCCCCGTCCCAAAAAACAACGCCGTCGTCGCGTACACCATCCGATCCCGAAACGCCTTCGAGTGTCCGTGCCATCGCAGCGCTCGCTCCACGCTCACGAACGCGTACAGCGCCTCGAACCGTTTTATGCGTTTCAGCGTCTTTTCAAACCTCGCGATGTCGTCTCGCAGCGCTCGCGTCAGCGCCGTCGCCTCCCCGTGATTCCGCCAGTGCGCCTCTCCTCGCCCGAAGCTCACTCGGACGTCCACCCAATGCGGCGTCTCCGTCCCGCACGCCTCCATGATCGCTCGCGCGTTCGCGTAGCTCGTCGCGCCGCCCTGCACGCCGTCGTTGATGGTCGTCCCGCCCACGACCTCGCTCGTCGCGACGCCGCCGAGCGCGTCGCCGCGCTCGAGCGTCTCCACGTCCGCGCCCGCGCGCGCGAGCGCGAACGACGCCGCGCACCCGGCCGCGCCGCCGCCGACGACGACGACGCGCATCGCGCGCGTCGCTCGCGCGTCGGCGTGTCCCGACGGTTCGCGTCGCGTGACGTCACCCCGCACACGACGACGCGCGCGCGCGCGCGCGATCGCGCGCGCGCGACGGCGGCGAGGCGCGCGCGACCGACGCGCGGCGACCGACGCGCGGCGAACGCGCGCGACGCGACGCGCGCGCGAGCGAGAGAGATGGATTCGGTGGTGAATGATGACGCGGCGGCGGCGGCGGCGGCGATGACGCGCGAGGACGACGCGACGGCGGCGATCGACGGCGCGGAGACGCGCGAGACAGGCGATGGCGGTG
>Ga0257114_1002023_pt1 | contig 13933 bp, 14 predicted proteins | sample SI112_10mmetaG_FD_190149 | JGI IMG/M metagenome (GOLD analysis project Ga0257114, IMG submission 190149) | Marine microbial communities from Saanich Inlet, British Columbia, Canada - SI112_10m | ecosystem: Environmental > Aquatic > Marine > Inlet | place: Canada: British Columbia | collected...
AAAAGCTATCGAAGATATAGCCATTGGAGATGTTGTAAAATCATTTAGACACTCTACTCTTGACGCAAGTGATAATAATGCTTGGAAAACTTGGACAACTGCAGAAATAGGCAATGGAAGTTTTGGAACTTCAACAGTCACAGCTATAACAGGACGCAGAAATGCTACAAATTATTATTGGTTAAACTATAATTTAAAAGTTACTGGAAATCACCCAATGGTAGTATTCAAAAACAATGTATTTAAATTTGTAAAGGCTGAGAACTTAACAGTAGGTGATAGAATAGTAAATGAAAATGGAACATTAGAAGACATATTTGCAAATGATGCAGTTACAGTTAATTGTCTAACATATAACTTTGATGTAGAAGCCGATGATACTTACATTGTAAGAGGTGGAAACTATAACGGTTACATAGCACATAATAAGGAAATAGCATAATGGATTATATAATTAAAACAGGAACAGATAGTGAAGGAGCTGCAGTAACTACTACACTCAATGTACAAATGAATCTTGTATGGGAGTATTCTAATCATGAAGCTCAAAACTTTGTGAACAATCAAGAAATGCCACGAAGAAGAGAAGATAATATGGTAAAAATGGTTAGACTAAAAATTACAGGAACAGATACCACGACTGCAAATGCCAGTCATTTAGTTGATGGACAAGCTGACCAAACCCACGAAGAATATTTAAAGGTTTACTTACCTTGGAGAGCTAAAGCAAATGGTGAACTACCAGGATTTCTTACTCCTTATCAAAACGTAACTCAGGATATAATGCTCAACTGGGCAAAAACTATCATGCTAGAGGATGATAAGCTACTAGCGTTAAAAGATAAATTTGCTCAAACATTGTATGGAGATAGACATAGCTAAGACCTTTAATTTAGTTACTAGCAATACCTCTTAAAAATAGTTCTTGACAACACCCCATATTTTTGATATAATTCTATTTATAGGAGTACAATTATGGCAGCAGGAAATTATGATATAGTTATAGACCAGGGGTCTGACTTTTCCATAGAATTAGTAGTAGCACAAAACGGCAGCCCAGTTAATCTGAGTAGTCACACTGCGTCTGCACAACTAAGACCCACGCCAACATCTAGTACTCTTTCAGCAACCTTTACTTGTACAGTTACAAATGCCGCAGAAGGCAAATTAACAATGAGTTTAGGATATGCATTAACACGGAACGTAGCGTCAGGAAAATACTATTATGATTTAGAACTATTTAACAGTAGTGCAAACAGTATTACCAGACTCATCCAAGGCGTAGCAAGAGTTACAGCAGAAGTTACAAGATAATGGCACTTACAGTCACGATTACTCCTCAAACTACAAGTTTAAGCGCAACAGCACAGACCACTACATTAACGGTTTCTAGCGCTGTAGCCGCCAGTGCAACAGATGCAGGCTCACTCACATTCGACAATCCGGTAGGGACACTTTCTAGTCAATCCACTGTTGAAGGAGCTCTTAACTACTTAGCTAACCAATTTTTCGTACAAACATCTTCTCCAGCCTCTAGTACAGCAAACTTAGCGGAAGGAGATTTATTTTATGACACTGATGACAATCAGTTAAAGATCTATAGAGAAACGTCTACGGGCGTATATAGTTTTGTTCCTATAATGATAGGTAACGACTCAACAGACTCAGACACTATAGACGCAGGGGCTTTTTAAGCTCATTTAGGACAGAAACATGGCACAAACCATTAAAATCAAAAGAAGTGCGAGTTCCGCCGCTCCCTCTTCCCTCGGTGCTGGTGAATTAGCGTATTCATCAAATTCAAAGAAACTATTTGTAGGGCATCCAAGCACCTCGGCGGTAACAACAATAGGCGGGGACTTATATGTCCAAATGCTCGACCACACAGCTGGTACACTGACAGCAAGTTCAGCTGTAGTAGTTGACAGTAATAACAAGATTGACCAATTAAAAACTGGTAATATTGTAATTACAGGATCTAGCAATACTCTTAGTACAGCTTCAGGTAATTTAACAATAGCGCCAGCAGGTAATTTAATTATTACTCATGGTGGTACATTAGACCTTTCAGCTCAAGCAAATTCACTCACACTATTAGATAACAATGCAGCAGCATTAGATATAAACCAGGGCGGAACCTCATATCTAAAATTTGTTACTACTAACGGAAGTGAATCAACAACAGTAGGCAGTGCTCTATCAGTTGCAGGATTAAGTTCGCTAGCAGGCGTAAACATGACTGGCAACTTAGCAATTGCTACTAACAAATTCACAGTAAATGCGAGCTCAGGTAATGTAGTAGCCGCAGGTACTATAAGTGGTACAGACGTAACTGCAAGTGGCGATTTAGAAGTCACAGGCGGCACAACTCTTAATGGAGCAGTAAACATTGGTAACGCAAGTAGCGATACTATAACAGTTGCTGGTACTACAACATTTACCCCATCAGTAGACTTTGATGGTGGACTTACAGTTGCAGGCTCACAAACAATTGACATGGGTGCAAACAGGATTACTAATATTGGTACTCCTACCCAAGCAACAGATGCCTCAACTAAAGCATACGTAGACAGCGTAAAACAAGCACTAGATATTAAAGATTCTTGTAGAGTAGCAACAGAAGCTGCTATTTCAGGAACATATGATAATGGTACTGGTGGTGTAGGGGCAACTCTAACATATGGCTCAAATGGAGCTATATCAGTAGACGGACAAGCTTTAATACTTAATGATAGAGTACTTGTTAAAAATCAGTCAACAGGAACACAGAATGGTGTTTACTTTGTAAGTACAGTAGGTAGTGGCTCAGCAGCAGCCGTATTAACAAGAGCGCTAGACGCAGATTCAAGTGCTGATGTAACTGGAGGACTATTTACTTTTATTGAAGAAGGTTCTACTAATGCAGACGCAGGTTTCGTTCTTTCAAACGTTACTGGTTCAGCAACTCTTGGTACTGATGCATTAACATTCACACAGTTCTCAGGAGCTGGTAGTGTAACAGCAGGAGCAGGACTTGGTAAATCAGGTAATACTCTTTCAGTTAATGTAGATAATACTTCAATAGAAATAGTATCAGATACTTTACAAATTAAAGGTTTAGACAACGCTATTGCTGAAGGTCAAATGATTTTCGGAGCAAATGGTGGTAATCAATTTACAACATTAAATATTGGTAGTTATGACTCTACTAATTCAGTAGGTCAAATGCTTCAAGTAGGAGCAAACGGAACAGTAGCATGGTCAAATACACTAGACGGAGGAACATTCTAAGAAATGTCCCATGTAATTAAAATTAAAAGGTCAGAAACTGCAGGTAGTGTACCACAAGCAAGTGATTTACAAACACATGAACTTGCTATGAATGTTTCTGACAAAACAATTTACACAAAGAATAGCTCAGGTCAAATTGTTACTATGTCTTCTGCAGGAATAACAGAATCAGAAGCATTAGCACTGAGCATAGCATTAGGATAAGATTATGGCATCAGCATTTAAATCAGCATCACAAGCCAGTGTAGGTACCTCATTAACGAGTGTCTATACTTGCCCAAGTAGTACAACATCTACAATTATTGGGTGTTACATTTGTAATCAAAGTGGTGGACAAATTGAAGCAACAGTAGAGTTTTTTGACGCAAGTTCAAGTACTCACGTAGCTTTAATGCACAACACTCCAATACCAAGTAACTCTACACAAGTAGTTATAGGTGGAGATGCAAAAGTTGTTTTAGAAGCTGGGGATATAATCAAGGTACAGAGTAATGTAGCAAATTCAATCGACTGCGTACTCTCATATTTGGAGCAAACATAATATGTCACTCATAGGAAAAAGTAATGCATTAGTCTCCTCACTTGAGGCGAATGCAGTAGGTACTACTGAAATAGTAAGTAATTCAATTACAGCAAGTGAAATAGCAGCAAACGCTGTTGGATCAAGTGAAATAGCAGCGAACGCAGTAGGAACTAGTGAAATATCAACTAATGCTATTGCAGCGGCTCAACTACAACAGTCAGCAGTAACAGGAGTTGCAGATAACTCAATAGACACAGCTGCACTAGCAACTAATTCAGTTGATAGTCTTCAGTTAATAGACGGAAGTATAGACTCTTCTCACATTGGTACTGGACAAGTAATAACATCTAAGATAGCTGCAAACAATGTAACAGGAGCTGAAATAGCAACAGATTCAATAGTAGCAAGACACGTAGCTGCTAACGCTATAGCAAACGCAGAAATATCAGCAAATGCAGTAGACTCATCAGAATTAAAAACAGGTTCAATAGATACAATACATCTAGGGGCTTTACAAGTAACAGCAGCTAAACTAGCCGCTAACTCAGTAACAAGTGCAAAAATTGCAGAAAATTCAGTAGGAAGTAGTGAAATAGCAAATAACTCGGTCACGGCTACTCAAATACCAGCTGGTACTGTTACCGCAGATTTATTAGCGGCTAACTCTGTAGATAGTGCAGAACTAATAACAGGTAGTATAGATACTATACATATAGGAGCTTCACAAGTAACTACAGCTAAAATAGCTAATAGTAATGTAACAACTGGTAAAATAGCAGATAATGCTATTACAGCAGCTAAGCTACCTTCTGGAGTAATTGCTTCAGACCATATCGCAGATGGTACTATTGTATCAGGAGATATAGCAGATAATACTATAGCAACAGGTAAGATAGCAGATAATGCAGTAGACAGTACAAAAATTGCTTCTAATAGTATTTTAACAAGACACATAGACGATAACCAAATAACAACAGACCAGATAGCTGCAAATACTATTGCTACTGGTAATATAGCAGACAATGCAGTAGATGGTAGTAAGATAGCATCTAATAGTATTTTAACAAGACATATAGACGATGCACAGATTACAGCAGATCAACTTGCTGCAAACTCTGTAGATACAGCAGAAATAGTTAGTGGCTCAATAGACGCCATACACCTAGCTTCTGATTCAGTTATAACAGCAAAAATATTAAATGCTAATGTAACAACAGCAAAGATAGCAGATAACAATGTTACTTCAGCAAAAATTGCTACTAACCAAATTTTATCAAGACACTTAGCAGCTAACACAGTAGATACTGCAGAACTAGTATCAGGCTCAATAGACACAATACATATTGCAGACGACCAAGTAACAAATGCAAAACTTGCAGTAAATTCAGTCTCCGCAGTAGAAATAGCTGGAAATGCAGTAGCAGCTACACAGATAGCAGCAAACGCTGTATCGGTAGCAGAACTTAAATCAGACGCATTAAGTGGACAGACAATGTCAGGTAATGTTACTTTCTCAGGAAACGTGACAGTATCAGGAACTTCATTCGCAGCTTCAGCTACAACAATTACAACTGGAGACTCTCTTATCTCAATGGCAACTGGCAACGGAAGTTCAGATGCAGTTGATATAGGTTTCTATGGATTATACGATACTGGTGGTACAGACAAATATTCAGGTATATTCAGAAACGCAGATGATTCTGGTAAATGGCAGATATTTAAAGACTTACAAGTACAACCAACTACAACTGTAAATACTTCAGGAACAGGATATGCAAAAGGTACGCTAGTAGCAGATTTAGAAGGAAACGTAACAGGTAACTTAACAGGAACAGCTTCTGCAATAGCAGACAATTCAGTTACTTCAGCAAAAATTGCAAACGGTACTATAGTTGGTGCAGACATTGCAGCTGACGCAATAAACGGAACAAAAATTGCTGATGACTCTATAAATTCAGAACATTACGTAGATGGCAGTATCGATACTGCACACATAGGGAACTTACAAGTAACAAGCGCAAAAATAGCAGCCAACACAATAGTAACATCCAACATAGCAGATAACGCTGTGGATGGTACGAAGATTGCTCAGAATAGTATCTTAACAAAACATATTGATGACGCACAGGTTAACACCGCACAACTAGCAGGTAACTCTGTAGCAACAGCTAAGATACAAACAAACGCTGTAACAGCTACACAAGTAGCATCTAACTCTATTTCTGCAATCCACATTGTTAACGGAAGTATTACAACCGATGAATTAGGTAGTGGTATAGTCATAGGCTCTAAGATAGCAAACAATGCTATTCTTACTCAGCATATAGATGACGCACAAGTAACTTCAGATCAGTTAGCAGCTGGAGCCGTTATAGCAGGAAAGATAGCTGCAGGTGCTATTGACCAAACAGCAGACTTTGCAGCTAACGTTATAGACGGTACAAAGATTGCAACAGATTCAATAGTAGCAAGACATATAGCAGCTGGTGCAGTAGGCGCTTCAGAAATAGCAGCTAACTCTGTAGATTCATCAGAATTAGTAACTGGTAGTATTGATACAATACATATCGGAGATGATCAAGTAACAGCAGCTAAGATAGCAGACAATGCAATTAACAATGTAGGTATGATATCATCAGGATTAATTACTGCAGACTTAATAGCTACTGACGCAGTAGGCTCATCAGAAATAGCAGCTAATGCAGTAGACAGCGCAGAATTAAAGACTGGCTCAATAGATACAATACATCTAGGAGCTTTACAAGTAACAACTGCAAAAATAAATGCTAATGCTGTAACAGCAGCTAAAATAGCAGCAAACGCAGTAGGTACAAGTGAGATTGCAACTAACGCAATAACAGCTACACAATTAGCACAATCAGCTTTAGGTGGCAAAACTATGACAGGTGCAGTTACTTTCTCAGGCACTGCAACTTTAGGTAATGCAACAAGTGATACTGCAGTAATAGGTGGAAGTTTAGGTATACAAGATACAGCACCACCACAAAAACTTCATATAGACGAAGTAGCTGGTATGGATGTTGGCTCAGGAACTTCATCAAGTACAACAGTATTTACACTAGATAGCTTCACAGCTTCAGTATTTAGAACTGCTAAATATTTAGTACAAGTAACAAATTCAACAGACAGTGATTATCAATCACTAGAAATAACACTTTTCCATGACGGAACAACAGTTTATTTAACGCAGTACGCTTCTATATTTGACAATGGTGCACAAGCAACATTTGATGCAGATATAAGTAGTGGCGCTGTAAGATTAAGAGTGACACCAGCAAGTGGTGACACAATGGCTTATAAATTTATAAGAACAACAATAGAGGTATAAAATGGGACAAAAATTAGATTTTAATATCGAAGACGCAGGAATAAAAATTGATGGTGTTCAAGCCGTAGATTCCAGCGCAAACTTTCAAGGTGCAGGTATCGCAGCAGCCAAGATTACATCAGGCACAGTGCCTTCAGCTAGATTACCGCACACAATTACTACAACTGCTCCAACAGGAGTAGGAAGTACGTCGAGCGGCCACATCTTTTTCGTATACTCGAGTTAAGACATGGCAATATTTGTAAACGATTCTGGTACATTACGGACTGTTAGATTTATCGCTGTCAACGACAGCGGAACCATTCGTCGTGTCAACGAGGTTTACGTCAATGATGGCGGAACTTTAGCTGGACCGTTTACTGCTACGCACTCAACTACAAGACAAACTGCTACAACTACTAGTACTATATCAGGTGTACAAAATACAGTATTCAATACGACTACTACTTTTGATACCGACTACAATACTACAACAACTTTTGATACAAGTAGAAGTACAACTTTTGATACTAGCAGAACGACAGACACAAGTAGAACAACTACATTTGCAACAACAACAGTATTCAATACAACAACAAGTACTACAACTGCTTTTAATACAACTACAGCGTTTACAACTACAACTACTTTTACAACTTCACAAGGTACGACGACAGCGTATACTACAACTACGACATTTAATACAACAACAACATTTAATACTTCGCAGTCGACTACAACGGCCTTTACTACAACTACAACATTTAATACAAGTAAAAGTACAACTACAGCATTTAATACTACAACTGCATACATAACATCTTTTGATACAACAATAGGTACTAGCAGAAACACATCTTTTGCAACAACAACTGCTTATATTGATAATACTACATATGCTACATCGACAGCATATATTGATAATACAGCTGTTGGAACAACAGTAAGCACAAATACTACACAAGCAACAAGCACCGCTAGAAGTACTAACACGACACAAACAACTGGTACTACTACTACATATGCAACAACAACTGCTTATATAGATAATACATCATTTGCTACTATAACATCTTATGATACTACACAAAGTACAAACACATCAAGAAGTACCAATACTGCTAGAGATACTGCTTATATTGACAATACAACATTTGCTACTATAACAGCTTATACTACTACGCAGGCAACTACTACTTCTAGAAATACTAATACGTCAACAGCGTATATTGATAATACTACATATGCAACAACAACTGCTTATATAGATAATACAACATTTGCTACTATAACATCTTATACTACTACACAAGCAACAAACACATCAAGAGGTACCAATACGTCAACAGCGTATATTGATAATACAACATTTGCTACTATAACATCTTATACTACTACACAAGGAACAAACACAAGTAGAGGTACTGGATTTACAAACTCTACAGCATATGATACTACTCAAGCAACAAACACAAGTAGAGCTACTGGATTTACAAATAATACTTCCTTTGCAACTAACACATCTAGAAATACAAACACTTCTAGAAGCACAGCTTTTGCAACTAATACATCTAGAAATACAAACACTTCTAGAAACACAGCAATTGCAGTTTCAACAAACACTTCTAGAATTACTGCTTATATAACTGTATTCATTGACTTAAACTTTGACCCAGAAAATGGAACTGACTTTTATACTCAAAGTGATAATACATCTAGGTCAACTGGCTTTACAAACAATACAGCAGGTTCAAGAAGTACTGGATTTACAAATGCTACTGGCTTTACAAATAATACAAGTAGGTCAACTGGATTTACAAATAGTACTGGATTTACGAATAATACTAGTAGAAGTACTAACACAAGTAGAATTACTGCTTATATAGATAACACAGCGTTTGGAACAAGTAGAAATACCAACACAAGTAGAACTACTGCTTATATAGATAATACATCGTTTGGAACAGCAAGAAGTACTAATACTAGTCAAAATACTAATACAAGTAGAAATACTAGTACAACCACAGCCTATATAGATAACACAGCATTTGGTACAAGTAGAAGTACAAACACAACACAAGCAACAAACACTGGTAGAAGTACAAACACAACACAAGCAACTAATACTGCTAGAAATACTAATACAGTAACAGCCTACATAGATAATACAGCACACGCTACAAGCAGAAGCACAAATACTACACAAAGTACAAATACCTCTAGAAGTACTGGCTTTACAAACAATACAGCGTTTACAAATAATACATCGTTTGGAACAAGTAGAAGTACAAATACTACTCAAGCTACGAACACAGCAAGAAGTACTAATACTACTCAAGCTACAAATACAGCAACTACATTTGCTACTAGTACGGCATATATTGATAATACAACATTTGCTACTATTAGTTCATATATTACTGCAAGAAGTACGAATACTGCAAGAAGTACTAATACTACTCAAGCTACAAATACAAGTAGAAGTACAAACACTAGTCAATCTACAGCTTACGAAACTGCTTACATTACTTCCAGAGCATCTTCTAGAAGTACTGGAACATCTCACTCTACAACGACAACATTTAATACAGCTAGGTCAACAGCTTCAAGTAGAGCAACAACAACAACCTTTGAAACTTCACAGGGAACAGTTACAACTAGAGCAACAGCTTCAAGTAGAACAACAACAACAGCATTTGATACAGATAGAGGGACAGCCTCTAGTAGGACGACTGGTTCAAGCAGAACAACAACAAGTACTTTTGAAACAAGTCAATCTACTCAAACAAGTAGAACAACTACATTTGGAACTACAACCACTTTTGAAACAACTAAGACTACTACTTTTGGAACAGATAGAACAACAACTACTACTATATCCACAACTAAAGCAACAGAAACAAACAGAACAACTGACCACTTAACAACAACAACTTTCGATACAACAACAACAGTATTTGAAAGAATAACCGCCTCCCAAGCAGGTACAATTTTTGATACCGAAGTTGCGAGTCTAGCAGACTTCGGATTATCTTATTGGGATGGCTCAGAATGGAGCGATTCTTAATATGATAAAAGCAGAACAAGAAGATATTACACCAAACTATCTTAATAAAAAATTAGAGTCAATGATGGCAGCCGTCTTTGACCATATTGGTGAAACAGAAGAAAGAATGAAAAACCTAGAAAAAGAACTTTTCAAGCTAAGAAATGAGAACAAAACAGAAGCCACTTAATAAAAATAAACTAGTAGCAATGACTATAAATGAGTCATTGGGTGATGTACCAACTCACTTCATGAAGTCAGGCTCTTGTACAAGACCTAAAGATGACTTAGATGGATTAGCTAGACTGAAAGAGAAACTTGTTCTTGACACCAGTGAAGGAGTTGAATGGGAATATGACTTATGGTTTAATACTAATGAACTACATAGTATTAGAAAATGGTTATACACAGATTTTTTAGGCAAAGGAATATACTGTAGAGTTAATTCTATAAAAATTAACACTAAATTATTTAAAGCGATTGCTAATTCAGATATAAAGATTGATGAAGAAAGAATCGAAAAGATAGTAAATGGACTACAGAATAAGTATAATTTACAATGGAATACAGAATTTTATGATAAAGTAATTTTCTTACCGGGCAGTAATTTACTATGTAAAGGAACTGTAATTGATTATAGACGAGTAAAGAAATTAGTTGATGAAGGATATATAATAAAACCTCATCCAATTACTGCTCATATTTATATTGCCGATTTAAAAAGAAGATTTGGTACAGAAAATGTACTAAACAAAAAAGAAGGTGGGTATGAACTACTACTTAATTGTAAAGAAGTAGCGACTGCTCCAAATAGTGAGATGGGATTGATTGCACTCCTTCTCAGAAAAAGACTTTCTCTTGTTAGCTTTCCTAAAGAAGCACGAGAGAAAAATTTATTAACTTACGAAAGTTTTTATGATACAGTATCAAACAGACAATCGTACCTTGCACTTTGCAAAATACTCTCAGCAAGAAACTCTGGAGTAATATTTGATTTTGATAAAGATGCGGAAGAAAGACTACAGGCATATGTAGATAACTTTTGGGAATTTAAAAAGATAAAAAATGATTGAAATAGTACACCCCTATAAAAAAGTATGGAGTATGTTTACTTTAGCATCACTCCTGCCCGATAAAGAAGAAGTTAGAATACACTTATATGTAAATAATAAAGATTGGAAAGAAGCTCCTATTGACTGGATAATAGATAACTTTCCAAATGTTAAAATATATGAATCTTTTTGGAGAAAATCAGACTTAGCTAAATGTATGTGTCATTTAATGGATCATTGGAAAGATAAAGGTGGACTACATAAAAGAATAGTTTGGCTAGGTGGCAATAATATAATAAATGGTAAATGGTCTAATAATTTTCCTAAAGAGGAATTCTTTGCGGGCTCTGTTTCTTTCTTATCTCATAAAAGAGTCTTTAGAAAACATCCAAGATTTAAGGACTTCTACAGAATTTTACAAATACCTATTTCACCAACTAAACTAAAAAATATTGACCCAGAGTTTATGATATTTAACTATGACATGTTAAAAACTTTTTCACTTGAAGAATTATTTTGTCCTACAGAGAAGGATGGTTTAGAATCAAGATCTCCTAATATGCCTAAGATTGATAGACTTCTTTACCAAGCAAGTACAGAATGGTTCATGACAAGATTATTAGGTTATCAACATAAATTTATGCCACTATACATGAATGGTAAAAATGATATTTTAGTAGAGCTAGAAGCACTTGGACCGCTTGATAGTGTTAACTATAATGTGATGTTGAGAAAATCTTTTCAATTAAATATACAGCATAAGTGGTTACTTCAAAGTTATACAAAATTACCTACAACTATACAACTATCTCTTCCATGGGATATGTATACTAACTTAATTCCTAGCATACCTATAAATATGCGAAATGCACGAAATAATGAAATTTTGATGTTGAAATCAACTAAACAGAAACGTGTAGCTGGGTCGTTGGTAAAAGTAGGATTTAGACTAGGAAAAATCTAGAAACTCATCTTTCAAATCTGAAAGAACTTTCCATTTAATTTTGCCTCTATCGGCTAACTCTTTTACTATTTGTTTTTCATTTGGATTGTGAGGACTTCTTTCTTTACTGTTAACTGGTAAATGCCAACTGGCAGGATAGTCTGCTCCTGTAGAGAATGGTAACTTTTTAGAGAAAAAATCAAATCCTATGATTTCTATACTCTCATATTCACACTTATTTAAAAAATACAATATACCAAGAAAACCTGCAGAAGGACGATCACCTAATGCCTTATCATTAGTAGCTCCTACTAAATCAAATATTTCTAGTATTTCTTTATCTGTAAACATAACTTCATGCTCTGGAAGTACCATAGGAGAGTTTGGCTCTATGTTCATATGTATTCTACAGCGATTAAATAATATTTTAACATTTTTAAACCTAGTATAATGCTTCTGCCTTAAGAAACCTGTAATCCATACATCAGTTTTTTTACCTATCTGTTCAAAATTTTCATCTGTAGGTATGCCTTTTCCGAATCTAACAATTGTGTCAAAACTGTCAATATATGAGCCGTACTCGTGTTGAAGTAATTCTACTGAATTTCCTACTAATATTACTCGTCCCATTATGACTTCAATCCCAAATTTCTAGCGATTTCTTTTTCATTCTGAATTTGGATATAATTTGCAGGATTTTCAATTGTTATTTCAGTAATATCTGAGTTTTTTATTACCCAATCTACCCACTCACCTGCTCTCTCATATGAGATACTTGAATGCATTGAAGACTCCAATAACCCAAAATTGATTGTAGCGATTCTACATTTGGCATTACTGTTATAATTCAAGTTAGTTGCCATATGATTTAGAGCGGCCTTTTGTGCGGCGTACTTATATCCTTTAGATATATTAGGTTGATGGGCTCTTGACGAAATATTAACTATTGTTTTAGTTTCATCATCTTTCCATACCTCGTACACTTCTTCGAGAAGTCTGCACTGTTCCCACTCTACATGAGCATTGTTTACAAATACATCATACTGTGACCAATCTGCCCCAAACTCTACTCTTATTTTATTACCTTGTATACAATTTGCTAATTTACTGCTACCTGTTACTGCGATTTTCATAGTACTCCTTTACTAGATTAAAAGATTCTTTTCCAAATAGAGAACCATCAACACTACACTTATTGCAAGGGCTGTGTGACCTATCTCCTTTTATTAATTTTTTACGAATTTTTGTCATAGGTTTACCAAACCATACATTGTGTAATGTATCTTGTAGTAAATTCCCCACAACATGTTCCCTTCCCCAGTCGTTTGAACAAAATAGAACATCTCCATTCCAGTCTACGAACATTTTATAGAAAGGATAATGACATGGTTTACCTTTTAAAGAAGCCACATTAGATTCTTCTATACCTACCCAATCGATGACCCCGCTACGGTTGTTAAGTAATAATCCATGGTTCTCAAAATCTCCCCAATGCATACGATACTTGTACTTTTCTTCAGGTATATTTTTCATAACTTTATCGAAATGAGTCATTTGCTCTACGCCATCATAAAGATTTATGTAAATTAAATCTAATCCACTATATTCAAATAGTTCTTCTGCGTATGTTTGGGTAAGTTTGTCGCCATTAGTGTTACACTCTATAGTTGCTAATGGGACTGTGTGTCGAAAGATATGAACTATCTCTCTGAAATTTGGGTTAAGTAGATTCTCTCCGAATCCACTCAATGATATTTTTCCACTAAAACCT
>Ga0257114_1002025_pt1 | contig 13930 bp, 23 predicted proteins | sample SI112_10mmetaG_FD_190149 | JGI IMG/M metagenome (GOLD analysis project Ga0257114, IMG submission 190149) | Marine microbial communities from Saanich Inlet, British Columbia, Canada - SI112_10m | ecosystem: Environmental > Aquatic > Marine > Inlet | place: Canada: British Columbia | collected...
ATCCTGAGACCTTCCTCTCGTTTAAATCCATCTACTTCTTTATCGATTTGATCGATCTTGGATGCGTGGTACTCTGAACTCTGTGTGTTGAGCGCAGTTTGTCGTTGGATTTCTGTGAGGATCTCCATAGAACTTTCTACACGCCCGAAGAACTTATTGATCTGCTTGATGTCAGATTTAATAAGTGCTATGTCAGTCGATAATTCTGTTTCTTTGTTTGCCATTGGTCTTGCTCTGTCCCTTTAGCTTTCCAGATAGTTTCACGCTTCATCCATATTTATTAAAAAAGGGGACTAAGCAGCCCCCCGAATTTGTTTCACTTTGACATCTTTATTTTTTTATTTATTCCGTTTCTGTGACTGCAGTCTCATAATAAAGAATTATTTCGCCTTGTTGCTTGATATATCGTCGCAGTTCGGCAATATTCAATGCAAGGTTCTCATAATCTTTCACTGAGAACGCAACAAATGCACGGTTACCATTCACTTCCTCGAACTCTGCTAAGAAGTCTTCAATGTTATCTTCATTGACCACGTAGAGACGTGTGTCCGTTAGATTAATCGGTTTGGGACGTGCTACTGTCGGAACTTGCGTCTTCTGTATCTCCGTTACCGTCACTACTTTCGGTTCTGGATTCCCTAGACTGCAACCAGTTAGGAAGAGGAGCATTACCGTTCCCACCAGTGTCTTGTTCCAATTCACGCCATAATTTTGCTGTCGCACCATTCATAGATCCTTCAAGATCGGCAGGGTCTTTTAAAGCCCTTGCGGTTAAATTATGTCTTTGGAGTTTTAAACGAAGATTATCTCCGTACTGCTCTGCCTGTTGAAGATTACTTTGTAGACCTTGATTTAATTCAGTAAGTCTCTGTGTATCTTCTTGGAGAGTTTTGATGGATGCCTCTGCAGTCTGAACTGCAACTTCCATCTTTGCAACGTTAGCACGGGCGGTCTCCAAGTCTGATTGGAGTTGAGTTACATATAGGTAACCAACCCCGCCCGTAGCAAGTACTACAATTACTGCAGCGATTTTAATTGATGCAAACATAACATGAAGACGACTTATTCGTCGTCATCTTCCTCGTCATCGTCTTTTTTCTTTTTGACTTGATCTTCTTCTTCGTCTTCGTCATCCTCGTCTTCATCTTCGTTTTCTTCGACTTTGGCTTCTGCCATGTCTTCGTACTTAGATGTTAGAGCGGCATGAACACGACCTTGGATCTCTTCGTCAAAAGCTTTCTTCATTTGCACTGGTTCGTTGGCCAGCGCAGACTTAATGATATCTTCTACAGACATGATTATCTCCTATTATATTTTCTTAAATTACGGTTTCAACGTTGTATTTATAAATTTACGGAACGCTTTTTGATTTTCTTTCTTCCGTTTACGCAAAGCACGTCTTCCAATGCCAGGTTCTCCATCAGGACCAACCCCGATACCTGCAATGTTTCCGCCACCTGCGTTGTTCGCAGGTTCTTCTGATAAACGTTTCTTATGACGTTTGTATCTTGGTAGAGACATTTCTTTCTCTACATCTACTATGGCAGTAACAAACATTTGTAACAGTTCCATAGCATAGTCATAACCTTCGTAGTTCCCCATCTTAAGGAACCTAGTAGCGGCAACATGATCTTTCTCAACCTTCTTTTTAAGAGTGTTGAGTGGCATACGACCATAACCCTGAATAAGAACTTCAGGGTTTGCAAACTCTTTTGCGGTTTCTGGTTTTTTAAAGATAGTACCTTTTGGCATGATTATACGTCCACTGTTAACGAGAAAGTAACTGATGTTGCGCCTGGAGTGATGCCTCTATTACGGAAATAGGTGTCGAAGTCAGAGAACCGAATAGTCCCTGATGTAGGGATGCCAGGACCGACACCATAATATTCACTAATTGCATCAGGCCGACCTCCACCAAAGTAGTTGGAGATAAATTCCATTCCAATTGCCATTACGAATCTCCTTCACTTAAATCTCCCTGATGACCCAAGATATGATTTAGTTCATTCTCAAATTTCAAAAGCGCTGGCTCTATTATATCATCATCCATATCCTCTGTCAAGAGGGAATCTTCAGAAAAATGATTATATTCTTTAATAAGAAACAATGCCGCTGCGTATGAAGCAAACCTTGTAGACCCACCAGGCACTTTTGCAAGAACCTTTTTAAGATTGAGGATCATAAGATCAAATATACCAAACGCTTGTCGTTGCGCACGTTTAGTGAAATCTTTTCGTTTGATAAGAATATTACCCTTGTCGTCAATAATTCCAAGCTTATTCGCTTCCCACTTCTCGAAAGGAGTGACAAGTTTACGAATGAAATTGTATACTAGAAACAGATCTACGACCATGTTTATATTCCTTTAAGTACTAGAGATATTTGTTCGTCTGATACTATACTATCTCTGTGTATAGATAACCCCTCATAGACTATGAGTTCAGGCATATAATTTAGATATTCACAAAATGGTTTCAAGTACTCATGGTACTCTGGTAATTTCATGAACAACATTTGGGTTCCATTTCCACCAAATACATTGTATATGATGATCATATGATTCAGAATCAACCTTTCTTTTAGTTGGCTTTCCAATCTATAACGACCAAAGAGTTTTCTTAAGTATTGAAAACGCTTTATGTCTTCCTCAAATTCGGACATATCCGAACAGTGAGGGTTGTCATAGTTTTTCATAGCGTACATCAAAAAAGTTGATTCTGTCAATATCATAATTTATTATTCAGTTCTTAGCTATCCGCAACTTTTGGATCTTCGTCTACTGTATCACCTGTTATACCCAAGTCACCTGCGTCTGCCGCAGTTACTTTCATTGCAATGAGTGATTCTGTCTTATGACGAGTGTTTCCATTTGCGTCTGTATAGGTGTGATACAAGTTCCAGCCTGGAGTCTTAAGACCCTTTGCTCTGTTTGATGCAACACCTGCTTCAGTTGTGTCAACAAAGACGGCATTGTCTTTGTCATGTGATTTGTTAGGCTGTGCAGCCTCTGTTGAAAGATACTTAGGTGCGTCTGCCAGTGTATCTGTTTTTCCCCATTGTGCCATTATTCTTCTCCTGTGCTTTCGAATTCTTTATCGACAATTTTAGAAATTAGTTGTGATTTATCCATGTTCTTTGCTTTATCTATGTCATCGTCTCCGTAATGCTTTTGATAAAGTTTCATCAATTCCACTGGCGCTAATGTTTTAAGTTCATTATATCTATTTGCGACCTCATCAGATTTCTCTTCATTCTTGGATGATTCACCAAGACGTTTACTGAGAGATCTTTTAAACTTCATTTTGAAAGAAGACTCTGTGAACTGTACAAGTGCAGAAACTGTAGCTTGTGTCTTAGGATCAAGAACCGTCATACGTTCTTTACCCTTGGTAGAGTTCTTATAGTCTTTGTGAACCTTACGGAAGTCTTTCTTAGAGATGTGAACTTTACCGTTCTTGTACTCATAGTTGTTCTTCTCTTCGATACCAGAGTCGTGATATCCCTTGCCATCGCAATGATCACATCCTTCGCCATCGCACTGAGGACACTCAGTCTTTTCTTCCATGCAAGAACCTTCGTGGACTTTACCACAGGACTCACATATCTTAGAGGCTTCTTCTAGTTCTTCTTTCTTCAACAACTTCATTGCAACGTTTGCAAGTTGAGTTGCTTTCATCTTATCCATCTTTGCTTTGTTCGCATCATTTACTTTACTGTAAATTTGCGTAATAGCAGATGCAGTAAACATGTCAACCAAAACACCATCGACTTTCATCGCTTGTTTCCTGTCAACAATTTGCATCATTGCATCAATAGTTTTAGATGCTTCATCAAGACGATAAGATTCACATTGGTATTCTGTACCTGCAAACATAAAGGATTTTTCACCTTTTTCTTTTGCCTGTTTAGCAGCGAGGATGAAACCACGCTTACCTTCCTCAACCTCTGCTTCAGTTGTAGTTGAAGTTGCGGTGTTGTTCTTATTACGTTTTGCGTCACGAAGTCTTTTCTTCGCATCCTGTTCACGTTTCCGTGCAATGTTCATACGTTCACGATCAGAAGCTTTCTTCTCTGCTTTTCTCGCACGTTGATCTGCGGCATCTGCACGACCTGCAGTAGACAGTCTCTTCTTGACTTTAATACCACCTCTTACAGCACCTACTGCACCTTTACCTGCACCTCTGGCAACTGCACCAACACCTTTGGCGACACCTCTAATGGCACGTCCAATGAGTTCGTCTAGTTGTTCTTCGGTGAGATCGTCGATATCAGTATCTCCGATCCATTCCATTATTGCATCAAGATCTACTTCAGAAGTCTCTTCACGCATACTGACATTAAACATCTTTGATGCTTTAGGAACACCAACTTGTTTTGCAACAATGTCGATAATCTTATCACGTACTTCTGTGTCTTGATCATTCGTAAACTTAACAAGTTTCTTTTCATCACCCTTGCGCATCATTGCAGCGGCTTTGTTGAAATCTTTCTTGTCGATACCACCAGATTTACGTGCGTAAGACTCCATGTCTCTTGCGGCGTTATCCATGCCTTCTTCAAGTGAAACTGACTCGCCCATCGCCTTGCGTCTAATCATTCCGTGGAATGCATCATCTGCGGCAACTTGAGAACCTTTAAAGTCTAACTTAAAACGTTTTTCTTCAGGTGAACCAATTGCTTTCTTGTACAGTTTATCGAATTTCTTTTTCTCAGCGGCAGTCATGTCACGATCAAATTTATCTTTCTTTTCAGTAACAGCTACCGCTTCAAGCTTTTTTGCAGAATTTTCCTTCGCCAATGCTTTACCAATCGCTTTACGGCGTTTGTGCAAATACTCGTCAGAACTGTCTGTATCGCCATCGTTGTCGATATCTTTATCTTTACGATCTTTGAATTTCTTTGCTGCTGCTTTCGGATCTGCTTTATCCAGACCTTCACCATCATCGGACTTATTGTTCGATGCATCTTCGGCAGTGATCTTTCTCTCTTCTAGTGTCTGTCGAACGAGATCACCGAAAAGACTATCGATTTTATCTTTGAAGTCCATTTTGTTTTCCTTAAGGGTTTGTGTTAGTTCTTCTTATTCTATTTATTTAGTTGTCTACCTTGGCACTGGCTCTCCATTGCCAACAAGACCAGTATCTCGCCTTCCACTTTGGGCCAGGGTCTGCGCAGTTATGACGTGCACGAAATGACTTTCTTCGTGCAGGATCGTCACGTTTGATCTCCATGTTAGGGTCCCCAAAAGAAACTTTAACAACGTTTCCCTTTTCGTTCTTCACATAAACGTAGAACTTTTTAGATCCACCACGTACAGGATCGTTCAAGGATACTTCCTTGCCTTGATACTCTGAAGCTTCTATAACGAGATCGTCGTAGATATTACAGTCTTCACAAACGTCATCTATATCATTGAACTCGTTAAATCGTTTCATAGTACTACTACACCTTCTTTGATCAGACGTTCTCTATTTTTCATATGTCCTGCCTGTGTTTCTTCTTTAGAACCACCAAAGTATGGTACGCAATGTCCTGCTTCGATCATCATATCAGTCATTCTGACATCATCGATTAGGAAGTCACCTAAGATACGTCCGAATTTACCTTTTTTGTCCTCACCATCTCTGGCGATTTCAGTCTTAAGGATCTGATGACTACCAACAGGCATAAGACCTTTGACCCATGCTTTTGCAGCGAGACCAAATTTCTTCTCTACCTTATCACGTGTGCGTGACTCAGGTGTGTCGATACCCATAATACGGACACGTTCTTTACGCAACCATACACCAAATCCTAGATCGATGTCAACATCTACTGTGTCACCATCAACGATGCGAAGCATTTTTACTCTATATTCATACATTATTCAGACTTCCATATTGTCCATGCGCCGTATGCGATTGCAATACCTGCAGCTATTTTTGCCAATGGTGCAAGGAATAATACCATCATTCCCAAACCAACAAGAAACGCACCATCCCATGAGGTACGTTCTTTAAGTCTTCCTGTGATCCATTTCATTTGGATTCTCCTATTTTTTCTTTTTAAATCGAATATTCTTTGCGAACTTTTCGCCTGGTGTCATCGATGCGAACTTTTCAGTAGTTTCAGGAGTACCATATTCAGGGACACTCTCAGTCATACCACGTGCATCCTTCTGTGACTTGATCCATTTCTTCGCCATTGGTGACTTCGCAGGTATGTTAACCCACTTAGTAATGTCTTTATATGCACCAAGAGCACCATGTTCCCAATTTGAGTTATCTGAGTTATCGACAACAATCAACATGTTACCAAACAATCTTTGGAACTTACCAATATTGTCTTGTACTTCTTTCCACATTTTCGTAACTACTTTCGCACCCAATGTTCTTGGACGATCTTGATCACGTCTGATTGCAGTTTCTAAGTTAGTATTAACAAAGATCATGGCAACATCGTAACCAATTTTCTTCATGTCAACAACTTGTCCTGAAATCTTGTCGTAGTCTTTACCAGTACCATCAATCACCAAACCAAGACGACCAGCTAATGCCAACTCTTGTTGTTTCTTAGTCATTGCTTTTGCTTTTGCACGTGCCGCTTGACCTTTTGGTGTGAAGATATCGTCAGGTGTCGCTTTCAGTCCAACTTTCTTCAACTGCTTTTCGAATGCAGGGTCTGAGTTAATTAGTTTCAAACCAAGTGCAGGTAGTCCAGTTTTACCTACTAAGAATGACTTACCACTGCCTGGTCCACCTGCAAGGAACACCACTTTGAAGATACTTGGATCGTTTACACCTTCTTCAAGGTTTACGTCCTCACTGACTTTTTTTTTACCTGCGTCCATTACTTTTTTACCAAGTGGTGTCAAGTTACCTTTCTTGTCGTACATTTGGTCAATCAGTTTGAGTTCAGATTTAGTCAACTCTTCAAGTTCTTCTTTCTTTTCCCAAGGTGCTTTCTTCAAAGATACTTTTGCTTTACCTTTTTTAGATGATGCGGATGCCTTTGCAAGTTTCTTTGCAAGAGATGCTTTTTTGTTCTCTTCCAAGTCTTCGTTCTGTCTTCTTAGAACTGCGGCAACTTGTGGGTGACTAGACAAACCTTTTCTGATTTTGTCAATTACCTTCACGGCACCAGTCATGTTACCACCTGCATAACGTTTGTCAGATGCAATACCGATTGCCATTTTGATATCTTTTTTAGAAATACCTTCGTCTACAGTCTTTTCGTTCTTCTTGCGTTTCTTCATAACGTTTTGCGCAATAGAACCTGCAACACCACCTGCAATCTTTGCAACAGTGCCACCACCAACTGCATGGGCAATACCTGCACCAGCTAATGCACCCAAGACACCTTCTTTGCGTAAACGTGGTTCACGACGATTGTCACTTGGGTCTTCCACACGTAGATTTTTAGGATCGTTGTTCAGTGGGTTGTTGTCTTTATGTCCAACATCCTTACCTTTAACATCAGTCGTTTTAGCCACAATTCTACGTGCACTGTTTCTTGATGAACGGTTAGCAATCTGTTCTGGTTTACTATGGTAGTTCTCATACTCTTTAGCGTAGTTGCGTTCGTCAAGTTCTACTTCTTCTCTGAAGATGCCTTTACGCTTCGCATCACCGATAGCCTTTGCCATCTGATCTCTCGACATACGCTTATACTTTGGCATAGACATCAAGTAATCAATTGCATTGTGATCTTTCTTATTACCTTGCGACATATACTTTTCATAGTCCTTGATCAGGCTTTTGCTTTCATCAAGTTCAACAGATTCTCTCTGGTTTGATCTGAATTTATATTTCTTGAAGAGAATGTCCAGAACGTCATCAATGAATTCTCTATCAGTTGCAAGACTTTTTTGCTTTGGTGATTTGTTCAAAATACCTTTAATCACTGCAATTTGGTCATAACTGTCTGTATTTTTCTTATTACCTAATTTCTTAGCAACCATTTTTGCAACATCATCATCTGACATTAACTTTGCTTCGTCAAGTTGAACTTCTTCTTTATACATGTTCAACTCATAGCTTTTGCCAGTGTTATATACTTGTACTTGAATAGCTTTTTTACCGCTTTTGTCTGTCAAACGATAAGAGTTTGTCTTACCTGTGCTTGGCTTTCTCGGACCCATTGCAACCTTGTCATCAATCTCTGATGGGTCAACAATTACACCAAGATTTTTCTTAGCGTGATCATATGCTGTTTTCATAGCACCTGAGAAATCTTTGTGGTGAAGAGGGTATTTGGCTTGCTTACCTTCATCCAAGTCTTCTTTAATGCCCATTTCTTTCGTGCGTGATTTGTTTAGTTTCGCCTCATTAACTTTTGAGAAATTTTCGAAATTATGCATTAGGTTTAGTCTCCTGGTTTTTCTGTTTTGCCATACGTAATCTAGCTCTATCTAAAATTCTGTCGTGTTTCTTTGCATCTAACTGCTTCTCTCTATTTATACGCATTTTAGCAATGTCGGTGTAAGAGCGTCTTGTTTTAATTTCTTCTGTTTTTTGTCCTGGTGTTTCTTTTCTGGCTTTTTGTCCAGCTTCTTTAGTGCCTTCATCTGGTCTTTTCTTAGGTTCTACCATTTCGATTGCTTCAACAGCTTCTAGCCATTGACGTGAACGTGTACCATCAGACATCTCTACAATAACATAGTTTGACCCTAGCACTGTAATTATCCCGACTGCATCTGTCTTTTTGATTATGACGCTTTCTCCAAGCTCAAATAAATCACCTTTAATGAAGTCTTCACGATTTTGTGATAGTGTTTCTAATTGAATGTGATTTTTAAAGGTGTTATTTTCTTTTAGACCAAGGCCTTTTCTAACATCATTGAATAGTTTACGTGCTGGTACAGTTGATGTATTTTTCGGAAGTCCTTGTGAAAATGAAGCAAAGTCATTAGATTCTGCAAATGATCGCATACTATTTGCAGAGTATTTTTCATCGACGCTTTTACTATCAGGATCTATTATGCCAGCTGAAATAACTTTTATATCCATAAAGTTATAAAATCCAGAACGACTTTTCTTACCATTGAATTTATTCAAACGAATATCATATTCATTTACTTTATCTGAGCCTACAACCATTACAACTTTACGAAAGCCCTCATCATATAATGATACCAAAGCATCAAACACGTTATTAACTTTTTTGTTGACCATAACACTACGTGCATGTTTAGGAAACATCTTACGCGCACTTTTAATCTTATCAGAATAAGATAGAGGGTTCTTCTTATCGTCTTGTGATTGTGTTAAGAATACTTTATAAGGGTTACGACCAGCTGACGCACTTATCTTATCCAGTAGTTGCCCATGTGCAACAGTAGGTGGATTCATTGTACTGAATGTAAAATAAACTACTTTATTATCTTCGACTAAGTATTGTGAAAAAGAATTAATCATGTTTTATTTTTTCTTCGCTCTCTATCTATAGTGCGTACAGTAGGAAGGAGCTTGACAGAAAGACGCTTTATCCTTGATCCCATCTTAGCCATACGCTTTTCAATTTCTATTCTTTTCATTAAAGGCACTTGGTCTTTAGACTTACCTTTAGAGAGCTTCTTAAATACAGTAGCTCTTGCCGCTTTTTCAGCGCGTTGTTTTAATTTTTCTGGAGATGCTGCACGCTTCAAAGCTCTTTTACGACCTATGGCCATCTTTTTGCTCATCACACGCATCTTACGTGCTTTTTGTCTGCGTTGTTGCATACTTAAAACTTCATCTATTTCAGTAGCTTCAAGTTGAAATTCTTCTTTGCGTACTTTAGAAGCTAAGTCTTTATCGGCTTTACCCCAAGTGCCAGACGATTTAGTTATAAAAGAATTAACCCTTGCATAACCCCATTGCTGTGGTGTAGTTCCTGGCCTATGACCAGTTTTCCATGCGGCAACACCACGGTTATATACTTGACGTAATATACCGATTGGCATACCAGACTTCTCAGCCTTCTTAGCTAAACCTGTTTTAGCATCTTCACCAAACATCTGTTTATACTTTTTTGTATGCTTAGATGGTTTTGTTTCTGCGTCTGCATCACCTGGAGCTGGTTTGTAAGCACTATTATCGTCGTCAGCCTTCTTACTATTCTTCTTAAAGTGAGCATCTCGGTCTGTTTTCGTCGATTTAGATAGACCAGAATAATACTTCTTAGGCTGTGTACCCGCACGATCTTTAATATCAGGGTCTTGTGTTGCTTCAGAATAACTATTTAATTTACTACGAATACTTTTAAGATCCGTTTTGACAGGTTTATTATGCTTATCAAGATTTTCATCTAATTTGTTGAGTTTTAAAAAATCTTTATATTTGATAGACATTCATTTGTTCCTAGCTTACCCATAGAATATTATATTATCAAGAAAATCTTTACATTACACATCTTGTTTAAGTTATTTATAACTTTTAAATATAGTAGTTTAAAGATATTTCACAGTTAGTCTCATTAAACTGTATTTATAATATCATCTTATAGAGTTATTCTAGTATTTAATGAATTTATCTGGACTTTTAAAATTCTTCTTACGCATGATTGTTTTCATAACAACGTCAAATTCGTCGTTTCGTCTGTCGTATGTCACTGCAACCGGAATGTTTAAGTCTTTTTGAATATCTTTAAGAACAGCCTCAGTACCCGCAACACCCTTGAGAGATTTACCTTTTTTTGCGTAAACCTTCTTAATAAATTCAGCTAATTCTTTAAGGCTAATACAAGGGGTGTTTCTACTATCACTCATACGATCACCAAAGTGACGTGTGAAGTTGAAGTCAATATCGTACTTCTTAAACAGTTGGTCAACAATCTTTTCAAACTGTTTTATCTGTTTCATACCAATCAGATCACATGATTTAGCTTCTGCTTCTGCTAGGTGTTGTTTAAAATTTTTCATTTTTTCCTATATCGCTAATCGATGTCTGCCCATTCTTCCCAAGGCATTTCTATTTCTTCACCAGTCAACACATAGTGCAATTCATTCTCATAGACCTGCTTGATTTTTTCGCAAGTCTCTGCGTAATCATCTTTGCCTTCTGCTTTGTGTTGGGCAATCAAAGGTACCATCTCAGCGATCATAACTTCTAATTCTTCTGGAGTGTGACTCATAATGTTTACTTTCTTAATGATTAATCTTACTAATTATAGTTACACTATATAAAGTAATTTGTCAAGTTATTTATTCTGATTATTTTTATTATAAACTTTTGGATACTTATTAGTTGCATCAAGAAGTTTTTTCATATCAACATTTGCTTGCATAACATTAATCTTTTTATCAACATTCTTATAAGCAATCCATCTGTGGTGTCCATCTACAATGTAATTATCTTTTGATATGATAATAGATTTGTCTTTTGCCCCTGGTACAAGAGAAGCCATCTTATTCAATGAGCGTTCTACTCCTTGTATATTAAATTCTCTTTGTATAGGCAATAATATATTCGGATCAACAGTTTTTGCTTTGAAAACAATTCTCATATCTTTCAAGTATTTTACATAATCTGCATAATCGTCTGCTTTAACTTGTGGCATATTAATTCTTGCAATACCTAAACCAGAACCTTTTGGTGGCATCCAAACCTTTAATTCTGACAAGTGTTCTTTAAAACTTTTCATTCTTATTTCCAAATCTCTGGGTTAGGCACGTATGATTTAATTTTTCTAATAATATCAGCCGAAAGGTCATCAACAGAAGTTACCTTTTTGTTTTTGCGTTTTAAATAAACGTATTCAGCGTCTTTTAAATATTGTCCGGTAGAGCCTGCGCCCACTTTCTTTAACCCGCGTTTTGTTTGTACTGGCATATTCGGACCTTGTACTTTACCTTTTGATTTTTTATCTTTAACTTTAATACCTGTTGCTAATTCATTATCTACTTTAACTTTATTAAAAGCGATAACAATTTCACCATCGAGATATTTACTAATACCCGTACCCATTGAAACAAGTTTTTGCATGGATAGAGAAGCACCCTCGTGAGAAGCCCTTAATAAGTTTTCTGGTGCAGTTCTAGGTCGTGCTTGGTTTTGTGCAGATGCCACTTCAACATCATTAACAACCCATACAATGTGGATATTAGACTTTTCGTATCCAAGTGGTAAAATTGCATTGACAGTCTTATTAAGTTTATTAAACTTTTGTAGACTAAAATCAAAAACAATGTTTGGTTTACGATCCGCAGGAGAAGTCGTAATAGAGCGATACAATGCTTCTAATCTGCGATCACCAATCTTTAATTGCTTACCAATAAGGTTGTGTAGTATAGTTGCGTTCTTTGGATTCATATCTGCGGCTAATGCAGGAACATCTCTTCCAAATCTTTTCTTAATCATTTTCACTAATTTCGGTGCAGATGCGACTAAAGGTTTAAGCGCATCAGGATCGAATGAATACCCATCAACCCCAATAAGGTTACTTTTTACAAACCCTTTACCCGAAGCCATACCACCGGCAAGAATAACAACGTTACCATATTTTGGGGAAGTCTTTCCGCCAAAGGTAATCATCTTTTCTATTAGAATATCATATTGCTCAGATAAGCACTCTTCTTGACCCATGAAGTTTTTAAACGATTGCATGACATCCCCATATACTAAATTCAATTATATTTATACATTATAATTCTTCATCATATCTTTGTATGACGTTACGATTAGTATGAATTATTGTTTTGACCATTTTAATTGTCTAGTTGTTTGATACGAAAGAAACCATAAAATTCTGGATATTCATCCATTAGCTTTCTAGCATAGTACGCACGATAGTTATTACTTAACTTAAAACGTTCGCCAACAGTTTCGATTTCAGTGTGCCAACGCATACGCTCAAATATAGAATTTGCAGAGTATTGTTCTTTACCCATATTTTTAACTTCAGTTGCAAATTTTTTAAATGATTCGAACACGTGCGGATTAGCCTCGTGATAAATTTTAAATTGCGCTTCAATTTGTTTTGTCATAATAAACACCTTCTCCATTTGGTTTTGTTTCTAGCCAGTTTAAAGATAATAATTGTTTCCCTGCTAGAGAGTTTTCACTTATATATTTAGACACCGCTAACCCACCTTGTATGTCCATACTGGCTCCTAAAGCGGTATCCCATTCGTATTCAACATTGCTTACAGTTATACGCATATCAGTATCACCTATGTAATATTCAGCAGATGCTAGTCGAGGTGATTTCCAAAACTTCTGTATCATAATATAATCTCCATTTTTTCTCTTGCCCACAATACAAACTTTTCTAACTCGTCACCTTCTTTAATGCCATTATTAAAAGCACATTCTTTTAAAGCAGATGTTGGTTCTAAACCTTCTGCTATATTCATAAGATCTATAGCTTGATTAAAGGTCGTCAAATATAAAGCTGACCAAGTTGAGTATTTCGTATTCATTATACTTGCTCCAATTCATAAGGCTTGTCCCACTTACCTTGCTCCAATACATAAGGCTTATTCCACTTACCAATATTGATGTTATTATAATATGCAACATCAAAGTAATCAGTCCTAATATCAGAATTGTTATACCAACCTGTACCTTTCATTGCCGTTAATAATTCATTAAGAAAATTACGTGCTACTGGAGTTTTAGCATAATGTTCATCAATCCAATAAGTATTAACTTGAGTATAACCATCACCATGTAAAAGATTTGGAAAAGCAATAACACCAGATTTGATATTTACACAAAGTGTTGAATGGTTATTAACACTAATACTGGCTTTCATTTTATACTTTTTTAGCACTGCTTTGATAGCCGGTGCAAGTTCTTTTTTCTTTTCTTGTGACATATAAGCCATTTACTAACTCCTATTTTTTTTACTCTTATTTTATAGAATCAATTTTACCTGTTGTCAAGTTTTTTTTTATTTAAATTCTAATCGCCTGTTTTGCAATTTCATTATATTCTACAGTGTCAATAGTGTCTTCTACAAAATTTCTAAG
>Ga0257114_1002027_pt1 | contig 13907 bp, 18 predicted proteins | sample SI112_10mmetaG_FD_190149 | JGI IMG/M metagenome (GOLD analysis project Ga0257114, IMG submission 190149) | Marine microbial communities from Saanich Inlet, British Columbia, Canada - SI112_10m | ecosystem: Environmental > Aquatic > Marine > Inlet | place: Canada: British Columbia | collected...
AATTCACTAACAGCCACTCGCTGCGTCAGAACAAGGATATGTCTCCACATAGTTGGAAGACGCCTCCTGAACCATTTTTAAGGATAAAAAGAGCAACTAAACTAGATTTGCGCATTGCGTAAACTGGTTTAGATGACTCTTGTGACACACGACATTCAGGGTAAGATATGATTTCTGGACACACCAGAAATACTTCCCGGAACTGTGACGAACCAGTAACTCTGACTGCCGCAAAGCAGTAGAATAAATCTGGCTCAGACTATCAAGGTGCAGAGCACCTCAAAGCAAACGTAGATTTTCTTCATGCGGGTAAATGATGGCCTATCTCTAGTAGGCCTGTGTGGGTTCGGTCCCACATCATTACAAAACCCTAGTGCGAAATGATAATACACCCGCAGTATCGTCCTATCAAAAGGACTCAGACATGGTTGAATTTACAGACCAAGTACACGCTTGTAGAGCGGCCTCAGTGCCGGCTATAAGTGTTGTAACAGTTGAACAAAAAGATGTGAGAACACATCTTTGCCAATACGCTGTGACCAGAGGAAGCCAAAAGACAGGTGTCCGCCCCCGAGTATTCGAGTGGCGACTTGTTGATGGATTTAAAGAACTGGCCATTTACAAAAAGGTAAACAAAAGTACCCAAATTTTGGAGACTGCAAAAGACCAAACCGATTTCATCGGTACAAAGGTTGAGTACGTCAAAGGAGCAGAGTACATGCCTAAAAATGGTGCAGAAGGTAGCACAATTCCATTCGCAATTGAATGGATGAGTAACTATCCTCAATGGTCCAAAAAGGAGTACAGTATACCGGAAGGCGAATCCGCCCCCGGTGCTGTTTTTATCCTAAGAGATTGGCATAACTGGGTTGGACACAACAAGTATCTTGTTGATATGACCCTCAAATTATTTGAGGAGATTGCAAGCAAAGGGCTAGATATGCTCATTGTAATGCTTGCTCCAACTACAATTGACATCCCAGATGAACTGGGAGAATGGGTTGATTCATCGACACTACCAATGCCTGACCAACAAGGTCGCATTGCACAGGTGTCACGTATGGTGAACCAACTCAAGACCAAACGCAAGGGGGACTATCCCCTTATTGAAGCAATGGAACAGATGGATATCGAAACCGTTGCTACGACTTGTGGAGGTCTTTCGTCTGTAGGTATTGAGAACTTACTGTGCAAGAGTATTGCACTAACAAAGAATCTTGATACTGACTACATACTATCCGAAAAAGCAAAGAAGGTAACAGAGATGGGGTACAAACTCCTAACCTCTGATACTAGCATGGATGATGTAGGTGGATTAGAAAATATGAAAGAAGGAGTCCGACTTCTCAAGCCAAGGTTCAGTACCGAGGCTAAAGATTTTGGATTTATTAGAATGCCAACTGGGGTCATCTTTGCAGGTGTACCCGGAACTGGTAAAACGCTAACAGCAAAAGCACTAGCAAAGGAGTTGGGAATCAACATCCTTGAAGTGGCTGCTCACAATTTGAAAAATCAATATGTGGGTGGTTCCGAAGCACAAGTGGCAAGATTACTTGCAACGTGTAGGGCAGCAGCCCCAATCGGAATCATGTTTGACGAAGCAGAGAAAATGCTCGGAAAACAAGACAGAGTGTCTGACGGTGGAGCACATTCAGCAGTACTAGGCCAATTCCTCAACTTTATGAGCGAAGAAGCCGGTGAACTGGGTGTATTCTTCATCTTTACAGCGAACGACATGAGCAAGTTCCCCGTGGAACTTGTTCGTCGGTTTGACTTGCGATACTTCGTGGATTTACCATCTGCGAAAGGTCGTGAAGCAATTTTTAATATCCATCTTTCAAAGCGAAAGCACAACGGAGAAGACTATGACTTGGGCGAACTTGTACGTTTGACCAATGAGTACTCCGGTAGCGACATTGAACAGGCAATTGAACTGGGAATGTCATACGCATTCGTAAACGGAAAGACGAAAACCGAACAAGACGATTTCATCAAAGCAATCACTAACACGGTCCCGACGGCTAAAACCTACTCGGACCAGATTGCAAACATGAGGCGTTGGGTTACTGAAGGCACAATGGTTCCTGCAAACACTGACAGCATCAGTCTTACTGATGACAGTGATGAGGACAATGGCAGCCTTCGTAATGTCATTTAAATCGGGCGAAAGCCCCTAGTATGCAAAAGCCTAACGAATGTAAGGTATGCACAAAAAGTATTGGCAAAGGAAAACTATGCCATGATTGTGCAATTGAAGCAAGGTGTAGAGCCATGGAAAGAAGAAATGAATATCCATGGTGGATGAAGCACCTATAAACACAGTGGGCAACAGCCCCTAGACATGGGAGAAATACGTTGGAAAAAGCGTGACATCGAACTACTATTTACAGCAACTGAACTATTCAGTGTAATGGCTATATATCAAGAATTTAAATCTCAAGGAAAAAATTACCTTGACAACTTGAACATAAAAGACTTACAAAAGTTGATTATTGGTAGACTAGATGATGAAAATATTCCCCCTGCAGCAACAGAACCACTACATGCTCTATTTGATGGAGCAGTGAAAGACTTCTCGGAATATTTGAATAATCCAGAAGGGTTCAAGGCAAAAGTCGAAGAACGCTCTAAAGACCCTGTTCGTAAATTTATTGACGAACCAGAGTTTAGAGATGCATTGAAGTTCGTACTTGTGTACAGGATTGTACTACAAAAGAAAACTACAGTATCGCAAGCAAAAACAGAACGTGGTCGTATATTGACCATGGTTCTTGATGAATGCAAAGGATTGCTTATGAGCATGGTAATGAGTTCTGCAGAGAACCTTATCACTGCCGCAGAAAAGCACAACCTTAGCGGAGATGCGATTGGTAGATTGACACTACGAATCAATGAACTATTTGATGATGGATTCAAGATTAACCTATGTCTTGATGGAAAACCATTAGACTTCGATGATGACTTGGCAGAATTGCTAAAGGAACAAAAACCGAAGGAAGACACTTCCTTCAACCCAATGTTTGGTTGATACCGAACTTAGACTAACGGCTTCAAGGTATAAAGAAGCCAAGCAGGTAAGCAAGTCGGTGTTAAAGATATATTGAATGAAACAACCTTAATGCGGAAGAATTGCTGAAGCGATGATTCCAATTTTATGGCCAATGGAGTATGGCTTTATTATGTTTAATACCTTAGAGCGAAATGTTTTGTGAACAACAAAGAACGCTATCAGTCAGAACCAATTCTAGAGTCCGTCAAGCATTAGCAAGACGTGACATCTATGTAAACGAGTTTGACTATTTAACAGGAGAACTAACTACAAATTCAAAAGGATTTGTACTATACCTTCCTGATTGTGACCTTAATGTGTTTTTACGCAGGGCCACAACAGGAAGGTGTTCTTTTTATGCAATAGGTACTGGACAATCAGTATACTAATGTAGATGACCTTATTAAAACGGGGTCCTAGTGGCGTCTAAACGCTTTATGAAAAAACTTGAGTCATCAAATACTACAATAAATTTTGTGAATTCCTAACCAAAAGAATAAGATTCAGGAAAGAGAATAAAAATATACTTGTTGTAAATGATAAAACAGAACAACGAAAAAGGCAAGAGAACTTGGCCGATGATTCAACTACACCGAAGAGTGAGGAATCTTAGAAATGTCAGACGACGATTTAATTCGCATGGAAGACCTTACTCACGAACTAATAGGACTTGACCCAAACGGCAGGAACCTAACTAGCGTAGAAGAGGAACTTCTTGACAAATTTATTACCAAGAAACAATTCGATGACTTGGTATACACATTGGACGAGATTCATAACTCTATAGTTGAGAAACTAGATTTATGCAACAATAAATCCCAAAGACCCCTATATGTATTTATGCAGTGGCTAGTAAATGCCAACTGGAGATACATAGACTTGCATGACCATCACCGTAGAGGTGAAAGCAATGCAGGGAGTATGGAGATGGTTGAACTAGAATCAGACACACTAACAATTAGTGAGTGTGGTACAGACCAATGTAAACCAACAGAGGAAGAATGATTCCTCCTAGACATGAGCAGTGATGAACTACTCAAAGATATGGCAAAGGCAGCCAATGTTCAAAACGAGCATCTGGAAAACATTGCTATCTCTTTATCTGATATTGCTGACTGTTTAGCACAACTAATGGACTTTGTTAGTGTCGTCAATTTTGACGAACTAGAAGCCAGAGAAAAAGAAATGCGAGCAGCAGTAGAAAAACGCCTCTAAGTAGGCCTAGAACAATTATGAAAGATTGGCTTAATAGCGCAGATGGCAGGGAGTTTCACGACTACCTTCTATCTGGATGCGCAGAAGGCGGCATTGAAACCATCGAGGTTCCAATCCCCTATGCGTTTATTGAACAAGCACTGACTTACACGGCAAGCAAATACGATAAACATACTAGAACTAACAGATGGAACAGTGGAAGTTCCCAATCTAAGTTTCGTATATCGTTAGTTTGTGACGGAAGCAAATTGTATATGTCATTTTGTTGTATTGATACAGGTCTGGTTGCTAACATCTACACTAAAGTAGAAGGCACACGACCATTTAGTGTATTGATTAGCGGTAAAGATGGATTGGGTATACCACTCAATGTAAAGAAAGAACCTACTATTACTAGGGGGACGAGTAACAACTCCTTCCTCTTGTTTGTTAGTTCTGAAATCTTTGCTATGATGCACAAGCGTACAGGGAGTTGGAGACAAACCCTACAACAAAGAAGTACTATCTTTAAGAGAATAGTACAACGTGAGAGACTAACTAACGATGGCGTTGGTATAGGAATCGCAGCATATGCAGGCATGCGGCCATTTAAGGCAGTTGCCAATGATAATATTGTCGAATACAGAAGAACAAAGAATGTGACTATTAACTATGGGTTATCAGACCCTGAGTTGATTGATAAGATTGAACCAGATTCCATTATTGGCATAAAGCCAAAACATGGAAGATGGTTACTAAACAAAGCATCACAATCATCTTCAAAAGAAAAAGGCGAACTTATCGCCCATTTCAAGCCTAACACTGTTGGGTTTTGTGGAGCAAGCCCTGCTGGTAGCGAATTATCGCTAGAGTATGGTAGCCACGGAACTGGTAGAGAGCGAGGAAAATATCGCTCTTATTACAGCAACGGAGTAGAACAGTCTATAGCATTCCAAAGAGAATCAATTTCAACTAAGAGCCTAAACAGTTTGGTTAATGGTTGTGATACAATGTATCTCGGAGTGGCTAACAAAAAAACACTTATCGGATGGGGATTGAATGATGTTATCATTCTATGGGAGCAAGACGTATCGTCTACTTCTATCCATCCATTACTAGCAGCAAGCAGTAGCGAAATAAAGGATTTACACTGTGCAGAATTCACATTACCTAATGTAATCAATGTATTCACTATGCCAGATTTCCTTGGAGGCTATGATGAAGTAGAACAAGAACTTACTGACGAACAAGTAAAGTTCATAAGAAGATTCTACAGCGCAAGAACTGCAGTATTACAGTTAGAAGACAGAAGAACTACACCCGAAGAAAGAAACTTGTATAACAAAGGAGAAGCCCCAAGAAGGGTTACTCCAGCAAACGCAAGTACATACTTAGTGTGGGCGCAAGCATTTAAATCTGAATTGAAGGTACGTGGACAAACCACGCCCCAAGAAATTAAAAGATTTGTGCACTATTTGACAGAACGGGCTAAATGAAGTCCTTAGATGACAGTGATTGAACGCTGGATTGCTATTGCTAAAGAGAATTATATCAATTCCCACATTGCAGAGCAACAATTATCATTACTTACCCCTGTAGTATTAAACCTACAAATAGAAGAACACAAATGGTACACTAAGAACACTGGTTCTAGTGCCAATAGATTTCAAATTAAACCCTTTTATGACGATAGATACAAGCACGAATTTAAGTTGCGTAATCTAAATCAAATTACAACAGGGTCAATTAAACATCGTATTTGGATAGGTGACATACAACCTAAATTTAATCCAAAGCACGAAGGGCATATTGCCCGTTTGGAACATAAACTAAAGAGGGAGTTAGTAAGAGAACTAGCGAAAGACGAATGTCTGACGCTACAACAAAAAGAACGTTACCAATTCGTGGGCTTCTCGCTCATTGATGTATTTGGTAAAGCAATTTTCAACGCAATGGTTGGGGAGTACAATGTCTAGAATAGATGCTATTATAGCAATGCATTCTAAAGACTATTCACCTCAAGAACCAGAGGTACCTACTCCCATACTGGGATTTGTACCAAGAAAAATGCGCACAATAGATGTGCGTGGATTGAAGAAGGATGTGAAGTCACGACCCGGGTTCTACAAAGACCCGCTAGAAGACTTCATGCATAAATTACAACAGAGCGCAAGGCTCTGGGCAGAATATCATGATATGGACTGGAGTTCTAAACTTCAAAGTTCATTCGATAAAATATGGAATAACTTGCTAAATGACGAAGGAAATCTACGTTTCAATTGTAAACCAATAGAAGTAGAAGATAAAAGATTGCTGGCTTGGAACCTTGAATGGACCGGGCCGGGGCAATCTCCATTGTCAGAAACAGACGACGGAACGCTAATCAAAGCGTTTCCCGCAATTGCTATATTGTTGTTAGACAACACAATAGAACTAATTGACGGAAGTTGTGAGCATTTTATGGAGATAGAAGAACTAACCACAGTTAAGACGAAAGACTTACTGGAAGTTCATCCTTTTATCCTACATGCTGTAAACAGTAATATGCCCTATTCGGGCACTGAATCAATTCAAGTACCAATATCACCAATATTGGACATAATGAGAGTTGCACTTAATGTGGATATGTACCACAATTTGATTGAAGTTCACGGGCAGTAAGCCCCTAGACCATGAGTGAAAACACCCAAGGACATGATGTTACTCCAAAGCGAGCACGGGCAAGGCCTGTTGCTGCTAAGGAATTCATCACAATTTATCAGGCCTCTGAGTCTGTTGCTGAAGTTGCTGAAAAGACTGGACTAACTGTCCACACTGTCAGCCAACGTGCAAGTACCTACCGTAAGAAAGGTGTGCCAATGCGTGCAATGCCTAACACCGGTACTACTGTACGTAACGACTGGAATGAACTTGCTGAACTAGCAAGGACTCTCCTGCCGGAAGATGCTACAACCGTAGTTTCTGCTGCAACAGAAGAAGAGTGAAATCTGAAAATTAAAAATTCGGGTGGGTGAAATAAACCACCCCTAGACCCAAGCAGGTAAGCGAGGGCATTATAGAATAAGAAATTATTAAACGAAGTATGAATTAAGGCGAGTATCGTCTTAATTCTACAGGCAGGTAGCCTAAAATTAGGAGGAATTATACCCGTGGTGGTATTTCCTCCGACGGTATTAGCGAGAGGTCTTATAGACTTCTTTCTAGTACCCCAGACCATGAGTTTTATTGGTAATAACAAAAACGCTGGAAACAATAACAAAGGCGTTGTAATGACTGGACTATGGGAACAGTACAAGAGAGATGAAGGAGGGAACAAAACTGATGAGGTATCACACCTTAGCGGAAAAGTTTCCACTGACCAAGACGGAAATGCAAAGACATTCACCGTTGAATCAGGAGACACTCTCAAAGTCTGGCCCAATGGGTTCAAAGACCAACAGGGAGCAAACGCTCCATCGTACATCGTACGGCTATACAAGGCCGACGGGACTGTACAAGAACTGAAAGTTGAGTCTTAAAACAAAACAAAATCGGGCTAACGCCCCTAGAACAAAAAATGTATAATTACAAATTACAACATTTTGAACCAAGTGATGCCGAGGTTAAAATCGGTGTCGGTGAATTTCTATGGACTGCCTTTGGCAAGATTCATTGTAATACTAGAACCGATAACCACAACCTACAAGATTTTTCTTTGAATGTTACCAACTTAAACACTAACGGTAATTCAAGAAAGATTCTTGGGCTTAATCAAACAGCACTGACTAACAGTCGTGCTGCTCGTACTGAAATAAGTACCGATGGAAAATTCCTATGTAATGTACTCGGGCTTCAATGGTTTTTATTGAAGTGTGATTACACCACTAAAGACAAAATAGGTAGCATTTACAGCGGACCACATTCATCATACCATAGAGATGGTGTGACTGGCGGTCCTCCTTGGAATGACGAAACTATTTACAAGCAACGTACCGATTTCCGTGAAGGAGATAGGTATTACCTAATCGCTATAGACCCGGCAAGAGTGTACCCTAATACTGCTTACAGAAGCAATAATTATGGTTCTCAAAACATAAGGTCTTGGGGATTTGTTGCTGACTCTATGAAAGCCCTTGATACGGCTGACAAAGATGTTCAAGTTTTATTGGATTCTGCAAAAGAATATCTAACGTGCTACACCTCAAAGGCAAGAGGGCTTGATTATATCATGGCCTCTAGACTTTGGGAGAATACTTTACTAGAAGATACAGCAAAATCATGGGTTCAGAATATGTTCAACAGAGACATTGAAAATCACGACTTAAACGTGACAGCAAAAGCAGAAAGTAAGGCTTTACAAATAAGTAGTTATGGAAACAACTATGGTGAAGACTTCAAGAATGCTGAAGAGATACTAAGAGTGGGGCATTTACGCTTCAAGAAAGTATCTGATGCTAATTTTCAGAAATCTGGAAGCAGCGTTATTGACTTAATAGAATGGTACGGAATCGTGCCTGTTCTAAACGTACCAAAGACAGTAGTCTTTGATTGCGCACATCAATACTTTGTACATCATACCAATGTAGTATGCAAAAACTGTAACAATGACAATCTAGAACTCCCAAGAGGGAGATACGTGATTGATATAGACAGTGATTGCTTATACAACCACGGTAATTACAAGTACAAATACAGTAGAAAGGCTTGGATTTTATCCTCGCTAGCAAATATGCGTGTAACTATTGATAACGATGTAACTGATAGAATAATACCCATCTCTGATGATGAGGTAAACATTGTAGGAATCGCCACGGAAGATGACGATTTCCTCAACAGATTCTAACCGGGCTAAAGCCCCTAGACAAACTATGAGCAATATAATTGATAACGGTTCATTTTTGATAACAGAGGAACATGGAAGCATACCATTGCTTGGCCACGAACTCAAGTACCGTATGTCTGCTAATGAAGTAGACTACAAAGTACTTGTCGAGTTCTGCCAAGAGAATGATTTGAATGCTGCTGTGGTTCCTGCCCCTAGGACCGGAGGTACTGCCTTCGCTCTAGCGACAAACATACTTGGAACAAGAAGCAAGACCACCATCGAAGACGAAAGTTGGGATGAGGGTGTTTGCCAAGAGTCTTGGTCTATCCGTACACTAAAGAAGTGTAACGAATACGTACTCATCAGAGAGCGTATTGGTCGGAGGAACAATAAGCGAGATTTGGAACAAATCAAACTATACAGACTCGTATATGTCGAAGGAGATAATGATATCTCAGCCGTAGAATGGCTGAGAAGATTCATGCTACGTTCGCAAGGTATAACACAACAGCAAGTAGGAGAACTGGATAACGGTAACCCTATCACTGAGCCTGTTGGACCTGTGAATGATAACACTCTAAGAAGAAGGATTCGTATTGAACCCTTTGACGAAGATGAAGGTATCATGGACGAAGACCAGCAAATGGACTTCCTAAATAGAGTGCGAGATAGATTTGTCTCACTGTGCAAAACAGTGGACGAGATTCTAATGCGTGGCTCTATGAAGAAACTATTATCACGACACAATGCAATTCCAGACCCTACCGTTAAAGGCGGGGTAGTACAAATAGTAAACGCAAAAACACCAGAAGAACTTGGAGAGGGTAAATTACAACCTCACCTTGAAACTTTGGTGCCGTTTGCTAAGTTGCTAAGATTTTGGGGAAACACAAACAGACCCGACCCTACAGATGAAAATGCTGTGTGGTCAGGCGAGAAAGGAAAAGTAGACTACCGAACCAAAGGAAATCTACGTTTGACACCACTAGTCAAGACGGAAACGCTTCTGGAAGAAATTGCCCAGAACGTTGAACACAGTCTTAACCAACAATTCGGTGAACTATACGAAGCAATCAGAGAAGTTCTAAGAGAACTCAATGAGAATGCTTTGGAGGCCGGAGAAAAGGGAAGCGAGAAGCGCAAAGAGCAACTTATTGCTCGTGCTAACTCCTTCCAAAAGAAGGCTGAGAGTTTGAATGCTGCTGTAAAGGAATGGGAAGATGAACTTGACCGTGACCTTACAATACGCGTGACTCCGTACAAAGACCAGATGGATGAGATGGATGCAAGACTTGCTGCAATTAAACCTGTAGACCAAGAAACTGCTGAAGTATTCCTTAAACTCGTCAAGAAAGAAGTAGACAAACCAAAGAAAGGCTTTGAAGGCCTTGGTAGTCTATTTGGTTAAAAGGCTTAACAGCCCTAGAAAATTATGTTTGGTAAAAACAGATTAGCGATGGTAAATCTAGATAAGAGGGAAACAGTACATTTGTATTCCCTTAGCAAGATGCTATCGACCACTAACCATATAGGCCCTGATAAGAGGGGTCAATTTCACGATTCATTCCTCGTCAACAAAACGGAGGCACTGACAGCACATTACACTTGGATGGGGTATAGTGCTCTCTTGGCCCCTAGAGACGAAATGGGAGACATGCTAAGTGTCCCCGATGCAGAAAAGAATGTTCGTAATTACTCCCTCTATGGGAGTTGGTATGGTGACAGGATAATTTCATACGAAGTGAGTGGAAACAATTACTCATCAAATGGTAATAACCCATTCAAATCAGCAACAAATGATTTCGCAAACATTACGAATCAAGTTTCTGGAATGGGTAGTGACCTTTTGACACACTTCAAAATACTGGGCGAATGATGCCCTTAGTGACAACACTAGAAGCAAGAGAAACGCAGTGTACACATATACGACTGGATGGAAAGCGTTGCCGTATAAAGACAAATGAAGAAGAATACTTGTGTGAACATCACGCATATGACTTCTACTACTTTATGAGGAACCCGATAAAGGTCGCCAAACAATACCGGCGATACTGGGGAAAAGCACACCATCCTGCGTGCGATAAGAAAGGGACACTCCTTTGTGGGTGTCCTAATATCTCTGACGGTGCAATACTGTTTCAGGCCCTAAGAAGGGCTTGCAAAACAAGCACCAGAAATACAAAGGTCCAGAAAAGCATAACTCATATGGAGATGCTTGAAAAGACACGTAAAATCAGAGCGTATTACAGGAGCATCAATGCAGAAGACATTGATTTGCCTCCACAATCGAACCGTAGACAGTTTAGAATTTTTACCTATGACAGACGAGCAAAAAGAGTCGTCGTCAAGAAGATTAAAGACTGTATTCGTAACTCAGAAGTCTTGTTGAAACATCTAAGAAGACACGCTCCTATAGCGGTCTATTATTCAACAAGCAAGTGGTTAAACCCGCAAAACATAGGCCCAGACCCTTTTTCAAAGTCTGGTCGAAGAAAGTTTAGAAAGAGAGGACTTCTAACCAACTATCATAATACATGGTTGGGTCAAGAGTTCTTTATTGATGTAGACTACGAAATGAAAGACAGTAGAATGGCCGCTGAAATGACTGAGAAAGTCATCAAGTGGTACAAAGACAATGTCAATTCTAAAGCAAACCTAACTGTTGTTAGAAGTGGTGGTAAAGGATTCCATGTAATAGATTTTGATTATGATATCAAAGAACATTTGGAAGACAACCTCCCTAACAGTAGAATGGTATTAGAGGCTTGGAACGCATCGTATGACTACAAAGATTTCAAGACCAAACACGGTAAAGTAACTGCCTCATCAGTGAGACAGAATATAAGCCGTAACTGGAAAAAGAGTATTATAGAGAGCATGAAGCGAGATGGACTATTGGTGGACTTTGAAGTTACACCAGACCCTCGCAGAATTATTCGTGTTCCGGGTACTGTTCATGGTAAGAAAATGACCGTGTGTGAAGTAATATCGGAAGATAATATTTACGACGGAGCAAAAACCATTGAATAAGTTAAATACTGTGGGAAACTACATAGGTAATATGTCGAAAGAACAGATAACCAACTCAGAGGGCTCCGGCTCTTTGAATTATGAACAGATGATTGCTGCAAACGAGCAATTGATTGAGAAGTACGGTGAAGATTACCGTGATAAGATTGGTGGAAAATACACCCACGCTGATGGAACGCACTGCTATGTCGGTGCGCTCTTTGAAGAGTTGGGCTATCCACTACCTAATCAGGGTAAAGATTACGCTAACGGGTCATCCGTTGGTGGAATCAAGTCTTGGCTGGAAAAGAACCATAGTGTTTCTATGAGTCGTGAATTGCAGAGTGCGCTTCAAGCCGCTCAAGTAAGGAATGACCGTAAAGATACTTGGGGGAACGCCGCTGATGCATTCATGCGTTCGTACCGTCAAAATCGTATTGCAGAGCAACTTAAGATGCAAAACGTCAGTTCCATTAATTTGGGAGAAGATGTTGAGCAGACGCAGTCGCTCGGTCATCAAAAAATCTGGGAATAGATTATTCCGGGCCTTCGGGTCCTTAGAAATGTTTGATGCAAAGTATCTAGACAACATAGCAAAAAATACTATTTTTGTTACTGCTGAACAAAGACTAAGCGTTGGAAAGAAAATGGTGGAGCACCTTCAATGGGACCGCCTTAAGCAACTAGCAGAAGAAGGTAACTGGACTATGGCTATCAAAGCCAGAGAATTATCCAGTATCTACATATCTTCGCTACTTGATTCAGAATTTAGTTCACGAGAAGTAAAAGAAATCACACAAGGTAGTCCGAAGACTACTACTTGGAGTGAGCACTTCAGTGACTTCGCAAATGAGATGGAAATACTAGGCTACGAGATTAATATGTCTTGGGAGCAACTAAGTACATCTAAGTATGAATACGAGGGGAAGAACCACTTCTCTGCAGAGTATTCGTCAAAGCGAAACCTATGGGTCAAAGAAAAGCGAGGAGGTTCCGATGGATTTTGGGGCCGACCAACCATGGTTATATCATGGGGTACTGCTTTGCAACTTGAAGACGCAATCAAAATATTAAGAGAAAAAGAAGATACTACCGTTGGAATAGACGATGACTTCTTGACTCGATTTTAACGGCTTAATTGCCTTAGTAATGGCGTTCTTATCAATAGAACATCCTAGCGTAGCAAATCAAGGTTTGCTACTTGATATCACTCAAAACAAGAACATTTTGGACTTGAAGGTTCAGACTATTCTTGGAGATGTCAAAGGAAACATTAGAATGGGATATGACGGAAAGAAACTCATTGTCTTCATCAGTAGAAATGATGGGTCAAATGAAATCGTCCATGTGCCAATAACAAAGGAGGAATAACCTCCCTAGAATGTACAAATTTGGAAAAATTTGGACTCAATGTAAATACTGTCATGAAACCTTTGCGCAGCAATACCGTAACCACAAAATATGTGGCCATTATGCGTGTTACAAGCAGTCTAGGGTTGATTTGGCGAAGAATAAATTGGTTGCCCTTGTTGCACCACTTATGAAAACCAATAACATGGAGGGCGAATGCCCAATTATGTTTGCAAAGAGTCATTTACGATATTTAGATGAACAGAATCTTAAGCGTAATAGAGAAGGAACAAAAAACACTTTAACCATTAGTAAGGATTTACAGGTAAGAAGAACAAAGTTAAGAGCCTCTTTAATGCTAGTAGATAAGTATGCATCTGATAATAGAACAGAAGTATCAAGAGTATATTTCAAGGGCCTAACGCCCTAAACGGAGGTCTAACCTCCCTAGTATGAGTATGTACGCTAAAACAGAATTGTTTTCAAACGACATATGTGATA
>Ga0257114_1002039_pt1 | contig 13848 bp, 9 predicted proteins | sample SI112_10mmetaG_FD_190149 | JGI IMG/M metagenome (GOLD analysis project Ga0257114, IMG submission 190149) | Marine microbial communities from Saanich Inlet, British Columbia, Canada - SI112_10m | ecosystem: Environmental > Aquatic > Marine > Inlet | place: Canada: British Columbia | collected...
GTGGAGGATTGCATTCGGCAGTGGACGCTGTTGCCGACGCGTGCGGGCGATCGGTACACCAAGCTCGGGGTGGAGATCGATTACGAGCTCGCGCTCGAGCGCGAGCGACGCGCGCGCGCCGAGGCGGAACGCGAGCTCGACGAGGAGGAGCGTCGAACGCAGAGCTTGCAAGAGCTGCTCGACGCCGAGGAGCGCGAGCGAGACGATTTGCAGCAGCAGTTGGACGACAGCGAGTCGCAGCGCATGGCGCTTCGCGAGATGCTCGAGGGCGAGGCGGACAATCGCGAGGGCGTGTACGAGCAATTTCTTCGTCAACGCGGCGACGTCGAAGAGTTGCAAAAGCTGCTGCGTCAATCCGAGGCGAGCCGGGCGGAGCAAGAGTCGCGAATCGTGCAGGGCGAGGAAGAAAGACGCTCGTTGCTTCGCCAACTCGAGCAAACGCGCGGGTTGCAGACGAATTTACAAACGCAATTCACGCACTCGCGTCAAGACTTGCTCACGCAGCTCGAACAACGCTTGCAACAAATCGAAGAGACGCGCTCGGAGCTCGCCGAGGAGCGCCGCGCGCACGCCGAGACGCGACAATTGTTGGAAGACGAACGCAAGGTGCAATTCACCGCGCACGAAAAGATTCGAGTCGCGGAGAAGGAGGCGAAGCAGGCGCGGGATCAGCTCAACGGCGAAGCGCGCGAAAAGACGGCGCTGCAAAAGCAATTGGACGCCGAGCGTAAATCTCGTTTGCACATTCTCAGCGACTTTGACAACGAGCGCAAGCAGCGCGAGCACTTGATTAAGCAGCTCGAGGCCGAGCAAAAGCTTCGTCAAAGTTTACAACAAGCCGTGAGCGCAAAGGAAGAGTTGCGCGTGCGCGCCGAGGAAGAGATTCAACGCCTCAACGAAGACATTCAAGAGATGATGGACGAAATCGATCGCCTGAAGACGTTTGAACCGCCCGAGGTGGACGAAACGGAAAAGATTCAAGTGAAACTCTTCTTGGACGAGGACATTCGATTCCTCGAGCTCGAACGAGACGTGTCGTTCGAAGAGCTCGTCATCGCCGTGGGCAAGGTGTTCATCGAGTCGTACTCGATCAAGTTTGAAGACGCAGACAAGCACCACATCACGCTGCGATCGACGGACGACGTGCGCATCGCGTGTCGTCAACACGAAAAATCAGAAGCCTCGTATTTAAAGCTTCTTTTGGACAGAGCGATCAAAGAAAAGGGAGGCTTGTTCTCGATGCGTCGTAAAAAGTCACAGAGTCTCGGCGGCGACGCCGACGCGAAAAAGAAGGGCGGCTTGATGGATAAAATCTTGTTCTTCCGCAAGTCGAAAAAGTCGGGCGACGACGACGACGACGACGACGCGTGAGGACGCAGACGCGTCGTCTCGCTTGTAACAACCAATCAATTGAATCAACAACTTCGTAGAATTTCAAACAAAAGGACACCGCGCGTTTCAGTCTAAAAACTACCGTGGTTCACGGCGTCACCGATTGTAAGCGAGCGATCGGGCGACTCTGCCCGTAACGGTACGAGCTCGCGCACGGACGTCTTGCCGTTTCGATGGAACACGGGCGCGACTTCGACGCCGAATCGCTCGTCGGTCGGCGTCTGGTAAAACGACTTCGTTTAGCGCCTTGGCGTGACGAGCCGAGTCGGGACATCCGTGCTCGTGCGCGTACTTCAAACACTCCAAATGTCCATTCTCGGCGGCTTTCATGCACGTCCAATAGTCCCAAGGACACCCGTTCTCGTGTGCGTACTTCAAACACTCCAAATGTCCATTCTCGGCGGCTCCCGTGCACGTCCTCCAGTTCCAAGGACACCCGTGCTCGCGTGCGTACTTCAAACACTCCAACTGTCCATTCTCGGCGGCCCAACTGCACGTATACTCGTTCCAAGGACACCCGTGCTCGCGCGCGTACTTCAAACACTCCAACTGTCCATTCGAAGCGGCATGATAGCACGTCGACGTGCTCCAAGGACACCCGTGCTCGTGCGCGTACTTCAAACACTCCAAATGTCCATTCTCGGCGGCTTTCATGCACGTCCAATAGTCCCAAGGACACCCGTGCTCGTGCGCGTACTTCAAACACTCCAAATGTCCAGTATAGGCGGCATCATGGCACGTCCCCTCGTTCCAAGGACACCCGTGCTCGTGCGCGTACTTCAAACACTCCAAATGTCCATGATAGGCGGCATTATGGCACGTCCACACGTCCCAAGGACACCCGTGCTCGTGCGCGTACTTCAACATCTCCAAATGTCCCTTCGAGGCGGCATACTCGCACGTCCCCGAGTCCCAATGATGCCCGTGTTCGTGCAAATACTTCAAACATTCCAAAAATCCAAACTTCGCGGCGTTGGTGCACGCTTGGTTGCTAAATTTGCACCCATGCTTGAGAAAATATTTCATGCATTCCGTACTACCGTGCTCAGCGCAGACGTACAGTATCTTATCCTTACGCCAGGGGCACCCACTCTCGTGCAAAAACTTCAAACGCTCAATCGAATCGTTTTTCACAGCATCCTCGCACGCGTTCGCGCTCCAACGCTTCCACGCCTCTTTCGACACGACATCGCGACAAAGTCCCATCACTTCGGCGTCTTGTCGTTCCAACGCGATGTCCGGCCCTCGCTGATCAAACTCCGAATCCACACGCTTCAACGCGTTCCGCACCTTCGCTTTCGCCCCCGGCGCGCCGCGATCGCTCGTCATCAACTCGCGCATCTTTCCGTACAGTTTTGCATCTCGCTTGTCTCGGAGGTGCCGAGATTTTCGTTTCCCACCGTCGCCGTCCTTCATCGCGCCGTGCGCGTCCGCGCGTCCGCGCGCGTCGCGACGGCGTGCGTTCGCGTCGCGCGCGTCGTCGTCGTTCGCGCGCCGCGGACTCGTTCCGTCGCGTCGCGTCGCGTCGCGGAATGCCGTCTCGTCTCGTCTCGTCTCTCGGTCGCGCGCACCGGCGAAACGACGTTCACACTTCCCGGCGCACCGGCGCGCGCCGGCGACGATGGACCTCGCGCGCGCGCGCGCGAGCGCGTACGAACGGTTACGATCGGTCGGGGCGTTTCGCGGCGACGACGCGACGCGTCGGGCGACGCGGGACGCGGACGACGCGATCGAGTGGATTCAAAAGTCATTCAGACAGCTCGAGACTTTGAGCGACGACGACGACGAGGAGGAGGAAGACGATGGACGCGCGGTGCGTCGCGCGTCGAACGCGTCGCGCGTCGCGCGGTTCGCGTTGGTGTTTTGGTACGAGAGCGTGCGCGTGCGAAAGGGAGCGCGCGCGAGGACGCGCGAGGGGTGACGTCGGGACGCCTTCGGGACGACAAACGTCGAGGACGAGGACGCGCTCGCGTCAGTGCGCGACGACTCGCGATTTTCGTCGAGCGGGTTTCGATGATCGTTGATGTGCCTCGCGACGCGCGCGCGAAGACGCGCGCGTGGGCGGTGGTGATCGTCGCGTTCGTCTTCGCGTCGAGCGCGGCGGCGGGCGTTCGCGCGTCCGAGAGCGGCGTCGGCGGCGCGCCTTCGGCGCGACGGAGTCTCGTCGACGTCACGGGGGCCGCGTTCTTCGACGTGTTCGGGTTCGAGCTCAGCGCGAGCGCGGCGTTCGATCCGATTTGCGAGTTTCTGAATCCGTTCCTGCATCCAGACTATCGGTTATCGGCGTGCGCCGAAGAGCAAGCCGCCGCGGCGGAATACGAGGACGAATACGAGGCGTACGGCGAAGGACGCGATCGCATCGTGATGGATCCAGAGGGCACGTTCGTGAATGGGGTCACCGGGAACGTCGCCGGCGGTATCGGCGGCGGCGCCATCGGCGGCGTCGCGGGCGGATCCGCGGGCTTCATCGGCGGAGGTCTCGGCGGCGTCGGCGGCGGCGTCGGCGCCGGACCGATCGGACGCCGACTTTAGGACGGCGCGCGAGAAATTGTAAAACAGTGATTCTTTGTGTCATCAGAGCCGCGAACTTCGCCAAACGAAAATGTTAATCAGTTATTACACGAATGAATGTTGAGCTAAAAGCGAAGACGCAAGCGGAAAAAGAAAAAGCGGAAAAGGAAGTCTTAGAACTGATCAGTTGTTCTTCCCAGCTTCTTTTCCTTCTTTTCTCGCCGCAGCCAACTCCGTTTGAATGGCCATAGGAACGGGCTCGTAGCGCGCAAGCTTCATGGAGTAGTTGGCGCGACCCTTGGTCATGCCGCGCAACTTGGAGACGTAGTTGAACATTTCCGCGAGCGGCACGAACGCCTTGACCGTCTTCATGCCACCCGGCTTGTCGCCGAGCTCGTTGACGGCACCACGACGAGAGTTCAAGTCACCGATAACGTCACCCATGGATTCTTCCGGGGTGATGACATCAACCTCCATGACGGGCTCCAAAAGCTTAGGGGCGCACTTGGAGATGCCTTCTCTGAACGCGCCCTTGGCGGCGATTTCGAAAGCCATGACGGAGGAATCGACGTCGTGGTAAGAACCATCGAACAAGGTGGCGCGCAAGTCCACGACAGGGAAACCGGCGATGATACCGGAGCCCATCATTTGTTCCAAACCGCTCGCGACGCCCGGAATGTATTCCTTCGGCACGGTGCCACCCTTGATGTCGGTGGTGAACTCGAAACCGGAACCCGGTTCGAGCGGTTCAAACTTGATTTGAACCTCGGCGTATTGACCGGAACCACCAGACTGCTTCTTGTGCGTGTACTTGACTTGACCCGGCTTGGAGATAGATTCACGGTAGTTGACTTGCGGCGCGCCGACGTTGGCTTCAACCTTGAATTCGCGCTTGAGGCGATCGACGATGATGTCGAGGTGAAGCTCACCCATACCTTCGATGACGGTTTGGTTGGTTTCTTCGTCACGCGTGAAGTGGAAAGACGGATCTTCCTGCGCGAGCTTGATCAAACCGGTGGACATCTTTTCGACGTCAGCCTTGGTCTTCGGCTCGATGGCAACCTTGATAACGGGATCGGGGAACTCCATGCGTTCGAGGATAATTTGCTTTCCTTGGTCGCACAACGTGTCACCGGTGGTGGTGTCCTTGAGACCAGCGATGGCGACGATGTCACCAGTGCGCGCCACTTTGACGTCCTCACGCTCGTTCGCGTGCATCTCGAGGAGGCGACCGATGCGTTCCTTCTTACCCTTGACGGAGTTGTACGCGTAAGAGCCGGATTCGATGATGCCAGAGTACACGCGGGTGAAGGTGAGCGAACCGACGAACGGATCAGTCATGACCTTGAACGCCAACGCAGAGAGCGCTTCATCGTCATCCGCCTTGCGGGTGAGCTTCTTTTCGGCGTCATCGACGTCGGTACCTTGGACATCCGCGACATCCGTCGGCGCCGGCAAGTACGCGAGGACGGCGTCGAGCATCGGTTGGACACCCTTGTTCTTGAACGCGGAGCCGCACAACACGGGGACGAAGGAGAGAGAGCACGTGCCCTTACGGATGCACTTGACAATCTCTTCCTCGGTCGGTTCTTCACCTTCGAGGTACTTTTCCATGACGTCGTCGTCTTGCTCGACGGCCATTTCAATCATGTTGGCGCGCATCTCTTCAGCCTTCTCCTTGAGGTCGTCCGGAATTTCGACAACGTCCCAAGACGCGCCGAGCTCTTCACCCTTCCAGACGAGCGCCTTCATGGTGATGAGATCGACGACGCCGGCGAAGTCTTCTTCGGCGCCGATCGGGATTTGGAGCGGGCACGGACGCGCGCCGAGGTTCTTGACAATCATGTCGATGGTGCGGAAGTAGTTGGCACCCATGCGATCCATCTTGTTCACGAAGCACAAACGCGGAACGTGGTACTTGTCGGCTTGGCGCCAGACGGTTTCGGATTGCGGTTCGACACCGGCGACGGAGTCGAAGAGGCAAATGGCGCCGTCGAGCACGCGAAGCGCGCGTTCAACTTCCAACGTGAAATCGACGTGACCAGGGGTATCGATGATGTTGATACGGTGATCCTTCCACGCGCACGTGGTCGCGGCGGACGTAATCGTGATACCGCGCTCTTGTTCTTGTTCCATCCAGTCCATCGTCGCCGCGCCTTCGTGCACTTCGCCGATTTTGTGCGAGCGACCGGTGTAGTACAACACGCGTTCCGTCGTCGTCGTCTTACCCGCATCGATGTGGGCCATGATACCGATGTTGCGGTACTTGTTCAACGGAATCTTCCGTTCTTCGGCTTCTTCGCCCTTGGCCGCGCGAACGACGCGGGTGCGTCGTTGCTGCTTTTGGTTCTGCGTTCGGGACGAGCGTAATCAATCGCGCGCGTCGTCAGTCGTCTCGTCCCTCGCGCGCCGTCCTCGCGCGCCGTCCTCGCGCGCGTAAATTTCCCTCAACCATTTCCCCGCATCTCCGTCCCTCGCGCGCCGTCCTCGCGCGCCGCATCGCGCGTCGCCTCCCCCGACGCGTGAAGGGATAAGGCGGCCGCCGCCAGGGTGACGTCGAACGTCGCGCCCGTCCCCTCGCGCGTCGCGCGCGCCCGCCCCCCTCCGCCGCCGCGCAACGCGCGCTCAAAATTATCCCGCCCCGTTTCGCCGCGCGCGCGCGCCGCCGCGCGTTCGCCGCGCCCGCGAAGCCCCCGCGCGCGCGCCGTCGAGGGTGACGTCGCATTCCCATCGTCGTCGTCGTCGCGCGTCGCGCGCGTCGTCGTCGCGTCGCGCGCGCGCGCGTCGCGCGTCGCGCGTCCGAAAATCGCCGCGCGCAAAACTCGCGCACCTCGGTGGATCGACGCACCGGCGAGGCGGCGTACGCGCATCGCGCGGTGGTCACGGAAGACGCCACGGAAGACATCATTCGTTCGGTGCGGGGAGTGCGGCGCGCGGCGTCGCGCGCGCGCGCGGGCGGTCGGCGACCGACCGCGTCGTCGATAAAAAAGCATCGCGCGTCGTCGGCATCGTATTCGAGCGTTGGTATCGTCGAGATGCGTCGACCACGCGCGAGGTAAAAAAAACACAAAGGGAATACGCTCGTACGAATGTTCACTCATTCGTATTCAAGCGCGCGCCGAGCCAGTTCGCGTACGCGACCGCGCGTCGCTTACGGGTCGTCGGCCCGCAGAGCGCGCGGCCGCGGCGCGACGACGACGACGGGCGACGCGCGCGCGCGACGCTCGACGCACGCGCGACGCGCGCGCGGAGCGACGGCGCGCGCGGCGATCGCGGTGATCGCGGCGGTGTGCGCGACGACGACGACGACGACGACGACGGCGACGGCGATCGGCGCGGCGCGCGCGGCGTCGACGCGGGCGGTTCGGTACGGCGCGCGACGCGACGTCGGGGGTGAGGGACGACTCGGGACGACGCGCGCGCGCGCGAGCTCGAGCTCGGTGGACGACGCGCGCGCGATGGCGTCGTACCCGGCGCCGATCGTCGTCGAACCGCGGGGAGGCGACGCGAACGCGGCGATGATTCTGTTGCACGGATTGGGCGACACCGGACGCGGATGGGCGGGCGCGGCGCGGCAGATTCCCACGCCAGCGGGCGTGCACGTGCGATGGGTGTTTCCGACGGCGAAAACGATGCCGGTGACGCTGAACGGAGGGATGCGCATGACGGCGTGGTTCGATTTGAACGCGTTGGACGAACGCTCCATCGTGGACGACAGAGGCGAAATCGACGCGTCCGTTGAATATTTGAACGCGTTGGTGCGAGAGCAGATGGATAAAGGAATTCCGAGCGAGAAAATTATGATCGGCGGGTTCTCGCAGGGCGGCGCGATCGCGCTGACGGCGGCGTTGCGGTCGGAGGTGAAGCTCGCGGGGTGCGTGGCGATGTCGACGTATCTTCCGTTGCGCGCCGATTACCCGGACAGGTTCGGCGCGCACGCCAAGAGTTTGAAGATTTTTCAAGCGCACGGAACGAGCGACATGGTGTTGCAATACTCGTACGGAAAAATGTCCGCGGAATTGATGCAAACGGCGGGCGTCGATGTTGATTTTAAGACGTACAACGGGATGGCGCACAGCGCGTGCGCCGAGGAATTCGACGACGTCGCCGACTTCTTGAAAGCCAGGCTGGCTGGATGATGTTTTTCTTCTAACTTTTGTGAAATATTCATGATCAATGGCATGAGCTACTACGTCTATCACGTCCTAATCTGTTTCTAATCTAGTGCGCCGCGCTATTTTTTCTCCTCCGCCTTGACCGACTCCTCGATCGAGCCGCTCCTGTCGTCGTGCATGCACCAATCCGGAATGAGCACGTAAATGAGCGGTATGGAGAAGAGTGGTAAGATGATACCGGATACGATCAACAAAGGGATGAGTTGGTCGAAGTTGCAGTGGCCGTGCACCAAGTCGGTGTGGATTCCCACAAACGTCATCGACGCCGACCCGAGCGTGAGCGCCACGCCCGAGGCGACGTTCACCACCCCGGCGAGCAGGGTGTACATCGTACACGATACTTCTTTGTCTACGATCTTCGACAGCACCGCAGTCGCTGGCATGTACGTCAAAACATACGCGATTCCCTCGATGATGCCCTCGCCCATGACGTACGCGCTGCGATCGTCGATGCCCATGGCGATGTTCCAGCGCAAGATGATCCATATATCCCCCAGCTTGGCGATCACCTTCGTGAGCGCGCACGCGAGAAATACGCTGCGTATTTTCGAACGACTCAAATATTTCTGAAAGAGCCAGATGCCGATCATTTGCGCCCCGAGGGAGAAAAGAAAGGTGGTGACGCTGTAAAACACGTAGCTAAAGTGCGGGCCATCGGGCACGCACTTGGCGCCTTCGGTGTACCAGTACGTCTTTGCCTGCCTCACGTTCACGCCGAGAACGCGATCGACGGCGACATAAATGAGTAAGCAAGCCTCATCCCGCTCCAAATACGCGTACACGACTCCCGTCATGATGAGCAAGATGCCGAAACAAGTCGAGACGCAAAGCGCGAGATCCGTCTCAAACGCGTCTACGAGTTGCATGCTGACTACCCCGACGGAAGCGAGGGTGATGGTAATGGTCACGACGAACACGTTCCAATACTTCTTCGCGAGCGCGTGCGCGTTGAAATCACTCCCCACGCGCTCTTCCGGTAACAACCCGTACGCGGTGGTGAACGCAAACTGCGCCACAAAAGGCGTCACGAGCCAAAATATAAGCTTATAATCGCCTCGCGACAACCCGATGTACGCCAACAGCGTCCCGAAGATGCTCCCCACAGTAGCCACGGTCCAGCTATACGTCATTAAATCCCCACCGATCCGTTGCACCTCGGACATCGCCTCGAACACCCTCGCTCCCGCGAGCGAGTCCCCAAACGCCAACAGCATGTTCGTCGCCAACACAAATACTGTGTACCACGTCGCGTCGTCGGACGAGAACGTCTTCGTCGCAAGAACTATGATCGCAACTAGCCCCGTGACGGCGAACGTGGCGAGATAGTACCTCTTGCGATACCCAAATACCGGCGTCGTGTCCGTCACCATGCCTATGAATGGCTTCAACATCCAAGGAAAGCTCACGAGAACTTCGAAGCGCTGGAACGCCTGCGCGGAGAATTTCAGGTACCGCTGCGCGTACGGCAGCGAAGTGGTGCTGATCATGTGCTTCGCCGCGCCCTTGACGAAGAAATCGGCGGAGAACACGAACGCGAGGAGTTGCCAGCCGAACACCCCGCGCAGGCGCTCGTGAAAGGCGACGACGTCGGACAGCGGTGCGCACGACGCTCGCGCGCTCGCGGACGCCGCCGACGATGGATCATCGTCGTCGGCACGTACACGCGCGCCGCGCGCGTCGTCGTCGCGCTTGGACGTCGCCATCGCGCGTCGATGACTGCGGGCGCGATGGTGTTGGAGCGTCGGTCGACGCGCGGGCGCGGACTCTAGACTTGGTACGACTATCTAATGTTATCCATTAATCCGATCTATGTGTCTAAGTGGATTTCGCTAAGAGTGGTACGCGCTCGGTGGGCGCTTCGTTGGCGTCGTCGGCCGAGCTCGCGACGGCTTTACCCGTGTCCAGGTCGACGACGTCCTGCATATTAATGTTCGGGACGAAGACGAAGGTGAGGGGGATGGAAACCAACGGAAGGAGCATGCCGCAGTAAAACACCAGGCTGGGTAAGCCTGAGAAGTCGCACGCACCGCCTTCGCCCGAGGTGAGGTCGGTTTTAATCCCCGCTACGTCCATGGCGAAGACGCCGAGCGCGCTCGAGAGCGAGTAGCCGAGGTTGTTGAAGCTCGCCAAGATGGCAAACATCGTCGCCTCCATATTCTCTGGACACATCTTCGACATCAAAACCATGCTCGGCATGGATGCCATCATCCCAACCATCGGTTCCAACACGGTGTCGCCGATCAAGTAGAACGCCTTGTCCGATAATCCGACGCGAAGGTTCCAGCGCTTGACGATGCAGTAATCGGCGATGCTCGCCATGGAGCTCAAAATCGCCGACACCCAAAACGTCACTCGCACGTTGGCGTTTGAAAAGAACACTTGAAATAAGTACACACCAATGGCGGTACAAATGCGCGCGATGATTGACGTGTACACGGAGAAAAAGAGATAATCAAAGTGCGGCCCGCCCGGGTTGCACTTTTCATCCACCGTGAACCAGTAACTCATCGCGCTTCCGAACGACACGCTCAGCACGCTGGTGAGAAACAGAAAGAATGTGACGTTGGCGATGGATCTCGGCAACGCGACGTAAATCGACACGCTCAACACGAGGGTAATCCCGAACGAAATGGCTAAATCTACATACTTGTTCTCTGGCTGCAAAAATTGCACGACGCCGAGAAGCAAACACATCGACGCCATGAAAATCGACATCACGAAGACCCTCCAGTTCTCGTTCCACAGCTCTTTCCCATACACCTTCCTCGATCCACTCTCAGCCTCGTTTTCCGCGCGCTCGTCTCTTGGCACGACCTTTTCCTCCGGAAGCCATCCCGCGAGCGACGTGTACACCGCCTGCCCGCTCAGCGGCACCGCGATCCACATCAACGACCGATACGCCTCGTACTTGATGGAAAAAAAGCTACACGCCGTGGCGAAAACGGACCCAAACGTGATGCACATCCACACGTAACTCACCATATCGCTCGACTTCGTCGGGTGCTCCCGCATGCGCTCGGTGTACTTGCCCTCCGTCAGCAAATCCGCCGTCGCCACTTGAAAATTAATCGCCACCAAGCCGAGGACGTACCACGCCCCCATCCCCGGTTTGAATTCAACGACGGCCAAGTACACCAGCGCCGCGCATCCGAGCGCGCTGGAGATGGCGATGTAATATCGCTTGTGATACCCTCCGATTGGGAACAAATCCGAAATCATCCCCACGAGCGGTTTCACCGTCCACGGAAACATCGCCACGATGCCGTATCGCTGCATCTCCTCCGCGGTGAACTTCAGGTACTTTTGCGAGTACGGCAGCGCCGCCGTGCTGACGAGCTGCATGAGCGCGCCCTTGAGTCCGAACGCGACGGAGAATATGAACACCAAAAGATTTCGTCCGTACGTCGCGCGAAGCGTGCGCAGCAGCGTCGCGGGATTACCGACGCCGCGCGACGCGCGCGCCGTCGTCGACGGTTTCGCGTCGTCGTTTTCACCGCTCTCGCCCGGCGTCGCCATGACGACCGCGCGCGGCGAGCGCGTCCCGATGTGGCGATGCGATGTGCGCGGGCGTGGGGGTGTTGCGCGCGCGCTTCGCGCGCCGAGTCGAGGTCGACGGCGAGAAGGCACGATTCGGCGCGGCGCGATTCGGCGCGGCGCGGTGTTGATGATAAAACCACGTCGCGCGAGCATTCGCGCGAGGACGCGACGGCGTCGTCGCGCCGGACTAGACTAGACGGTGAAGAAGAGCCGCGCCAAGCCGCGCAGGTAGTCGACGATTTCGCTCGCCCCGAGCTTGCTCTCGCCGTACACGCGATCGACGAACGCGATCGGGACCTCGCCCACGGTGTACCCCGCCTTCTTCGCCCTGTATATGATCTCCATCTGAAACGCGTACCCCCGCGACGTCGACCGCGCGACCAAATCCTCGAACGCGTCTCGTCGATAGCACCGAAAGCTCCCCGTCAAGTCGCTCGCGCCCGGATTCAGCGCCGCCTTGGCGATGTAATTCGCCACCATCGACGTCAACTTTCGCCTTAAATCCCACCCGCACACCCCCCCCCCGAGCGCGTACCGCGTCCCGCTCACGACGTCCAACTTTTCTCTTCGTCTTTTCGTCAACATCTCGGAAATGTACTTTGGATGATGGCTCAAATCCGCATCCATGACGACCACCTCGCGTCCTCGCGCGCGTCGCAGCCCGTGCGCGTACGCCGTCCCGAGCCCTAATTTCCGCCCGCGTTCGCACAGCACCAAAAACTCGTCCTCGTGCGCGTCTCGCAGCGCGCGCACGACGTCCGCCGTCCCATCCGGCGACCCATCGTCGACGACGACGATCTCCCACCGACCGCGGTCGTCGTCGAACGCGGCCTCGGCCTCGCGCGCGAGGTGGTACAGCGTCGCGATGTTCATGCGCTCGTCGTACGTCGGGACGATGATGGACACGGCGACGGCGTCTGAGCGGGGTTTTTTCGTCGTCGAGCGCGCCATCGGTGTAACGCGCGTCGCGTCGCGCGTCGACGTGTCGTGGATTCATCATTTCGTGTCGTTAGCATCCGTGTCCCGGGTAGTCACAGGGAGTGTGGTTGACGTGCGCGGATGTTTTCACACGCCACCAGATGCGTTTTTCGCGCGCACGCGCGCCCGCCGTCGCCGGGACGTCTCGACGCGCGAAAATCGCTGAAAATGGAGAAAAGCCCGCGCGCGACCGCGCCGCGCGCGCGTCTCGCGCGTTCGCGGGCGCGTCGCGCGCGCGGCGCGGTGCATGTGCGTGTGTATGGGGTCGCTCTCGAGTCATGAGTCGTCGCGTGCGCGCGAAAAACGCATCTGGTGGCGTGTGAAAACACCCGCGCACGTCAACCACTCCCTGTGACTCCCGGGCAGGGGACCGAGCGCGCGGGACGTTCGATTCACGCAATGGCCGCGGGACGTTCATGCATTCATGAAATCATGCGTCACACCGCGATGGTGGCGCTGCCGCCGAGACCGACGTTCAGCGACGACGCGACGTCGGACGACGTCACCTCGGACGACGCGTCGAGCGCGCGGCGTCGGACGGACGCGAACGCGCGCGAGACGGCGACGCGCGACGACGCGACGTCGCGGGACGACGATGTCGCGAGACGAGGTCGAACGCGACGAACGAGGGAAGACGCGAGCGACGACGACGACGCGAACGACGCGACGTCGTACTGGGCGAACGCGCGAATCGCGGTGACGGAGTACGCGAGAGAGGATGCGATTGAAATCGCGCGAGAATTGCGCGCGCTGGGGGCGACGGCGACGGAACGGTACGACGAGGCGTGCACGCACGTGGTGACGCCGTTTCAGCGAGGCGAGGGGTACGAGCGCGGGATGATGGACGGGAAAATCGTCGTGTCGTACGCGTGGATCGAGGATTGCGCGACGCAAAAGAAGATTGTGGACCGAGACGCCAAGGCGCTGTACGCGCCGCTGAGAAGCGCCGAAGGCGTGGACGGATTCGGGACGCTGTGCGTCGTCGTGGACGGGTACGAAGGGCAGGAGAAGTTAGACATCGTGGAACTGATCGAAGCCGCGGGGGGGAGGGCGGACGAGGACGTGAGCGCGCAGACGACGCACTTGGTGTGCCATCGCGCGGGGTCGCCGGCGTACGCGCAAGCCGTGCTCGCGGGACGCGCGCGAGTCGTCAATCACGTCTGGGTGGAGGATTGCATTCGGCAGTGGACGCTGTTGCCGACGCGCGCGGGCGATCGGTACACCAAGCCCGGGGTGGAGATCGATTACGAGCTCG
>Ga0257114_1002041_pt1 | contig 13844 bp, 13 predicted proteins | sample SI112_10mmetaG_FD_190149 | JGI IMG/M metagenome (GOLD analysis project Ga0257114, IMG submission 190149) | Marine microbial communities from Saanich Inlet, British Columbia, Canada - SI112_10m | ecosystem: Environmental > Aquatic > Marine > Inlet | place: Canada: British Columbia | collected...
CCCTAAACGTGTGGTTACTGCGGATGGCGACATGAGGAACTTGGACATGAAACCACTTGCCGAGATTGCGGGCCGCCGCGAAGAAACGCCGAGTAGCATACGTTTAGCGTTTTTTAATTCTAGGTCGATACAACGAAGTCGACGTCCTCGTATGGCTAGTTCAAATACATTCGTACGCACGCACGCGCGCGCGCGCGAAGAGCTCTCGCGTGCGCTCCAACTCCAAAGCGTGCCGCCGCCGCTCGATTGGAGTCGCCTTGTCGGCGTCAATTTCCGCTCTCGCGCGCAACGCTTGTCGCCGCTTCGCCGCCTCTCGCGCGCGCCTCGCCCTCTCGTCTTCAAGTGTTTGGCGCTCGAGCGCTCGCTCGACGCGTCGCCGTTCGATTTCCGCCAGCGCTCGTTCCATGTTTTCGTTCATCTCAGCCAACAGTTCGGCTTTTCGTCGTCGTAAGTACGAAGGGTAAAACCCTTCATGTCGTCGCACCGGCGCTCTCGCCCGCACGCGCGCCTCCACGAGCTCCTTCCTCGTCTCGCCTAACTCTTTATACCTTCTCAAATCATCCTCCACGCGCGGCGACACCGTCGTCGGCGGCGGCGACTTTGCCGCCGCGCGGTCAACCGTGCGGCGCGTCGCTTCTTCCTTCACTCTCGCCGCGTGATTCGCCTTCGACCGCTCTCGCACCGCGCGCATGTTTTCCTTCACCAAGTCTCGTCTCCCACCTCGCGTGAGAATCGGCGGTAACGTCGTCGAGCGTCGCGCGCGCGCGCGACGCGTCCCGTCGCCAACGCCAACGCCAACGCCAACGCCATCGCGCGCGTCTCGTCGCGCGTCTCGTCGCGCATTCGTCGCGTCCGTCGTCGTCATTCGACGCGACGACCGATTCGACGCTATTCTATCCTATCGCGCGACGCGATGCGCTCGTTGCCCTCGCGTCGCGTCGCGTTGCGGCGTCGGCAATGTGGAATAAATCCAAACGACTCAACGACAGACGTGGATCGAATCGAACGTTCCTTGCGGCAGTGCGCGACGGCGGTCGTGACGGCGATCGCCACGGCGGTCGCGACGACCGAAGACTGCCATGTCCGCGCCCGACGACGCGCTGTACGACGACGCGTACGCGCTGACGCTGCGACGCTTCGACGCGATGGACGACGCGCACGACGCGCGCTGGGCGACGACGAGCGCGCGAGATGGGGAGCGCGCGCGCGCGGCGTATTGGAAAAAGTACCGCGTGCGCGCGAACGCGGCGCTGGGAACGTTCGTGGAGACGGTGTGCGAACTACTCGAACGCGGCGCGCGAACGGGAGAAGAGACGGCGTACGGACGCGCGCTGCGGAACTGCGCCAAGGCGTGCGCCAAGGCGGAGACTGCGCTCTCGGGACGCGAACGCGCGATCGTGGTGAAGGGAATCGGGCCGAAAATGTGCGACGTAATGGAGGAGTTTTGGCGACGAAGTCGAGCGCCGACGGTGACAGAGTACGGCGAGACGCTGGGGGCGAGAAATTTCTTCGGAGCGGCGGGAGCAATCGCGGGAGAGCGGGCGCGGGAGACGGATGGCGCGACGCGTCGAAACGACGTCACAGATCTCGATCATCTGCGACACAAAGTAGCGCGCGCGGCAGAAGCGCGCGCGACGGAGAGCGAACCGGCGGCGAAACGCGCGAGAAATACCAAACCGTGGGTGCCCGGTTATCGCACGGCGGCGTTCGCGCTCTTGGTCACCGCGCATAGGCTCGCGCTCGAGGGGCGGGAGGTGTTGACTAAAGACGAGCTCCAAGACGAAACAGAGGTAAGTGGTTTGAGCGCCAAGGGGATCAAACCCAAACCGACGTCGCGCGCCGTCATGGGTGGGCGCGGCGCGGCGCAGCACTTCGCGTACTGCGGTTGGAATTCCTTCAAGTCGTTGAAGACGTTGCAGAATGGTTACGTCGAACCCATGGTGAACACGTGGAAGAAGTCCTACGCGATGCAAATCCGTCTGAGTAAGACGGGGACGGAGCTCGCTGCGAAATTACACGCCGCCGCGGAGGCGCGCGGGGACTGTTCGTGCGGTTTCGCTGCGCCGGGCGAAAACGTCAACCCAAACTTTGCCCGCGAATGCGAAGAAAACGACGACGACGACGACGAAGTGGCGATCCTGGACGACGCCGGAGTTTGGACACCAGTGTGTTCGCAACCTCTGCCATCGTCGTCGCAAGTACCGCGTGTGACGAACGCGGCGCCGGCTTTAAAGAACCTCGTGAGTCCGTCTAGAGGCGAATGGGCGCTCCCGCCGCTCCAAGGAGACGAAACGTACGCTGACAGGTACGAAACCGTCTTAGTGGTAGACGTTTCCGAGACGAAGTTCACAGAACGCGATCTTGAGTTCTTCCGGAATGCGGGCGTGAAGACGCTCAGGCACAGCCTCGACGCCGGTGATTTCGCGTGGGTCGCGTGTCCGAAAGGCCTCGCGCCGAGTTTGGGCGACGCGTATGTGCTAGATATCCTCATCGAACGTAAAGAGGTGAATGATTTACGAGCGAGCATCATACCGAGCGACAAGAGCGGACAGCGTTTTGTGCGGCAGAAGTATCGCATGAAAAATTATAGCGGGCTGAAGAACCTGGTCTATCTCATCGAAGGCAACTTGCGCAACGTGAGCGCCATGTTTCGTCGCGATCGCGGCGGCGGCGCGCGCACGTTTGTCCCCACGCATAGTGGAATGACGACCGTGGATATGGTCGGTCGATTACTCAGCGCTCGCGTGCAAACGGAAATCTTTCACGGATTCAAAGTGGTAAATACCATGCACCTGGAGGATACGAAGCGGTTATTGAAGAATTTGACGCTCTCCTTGCACGCGACGTACGGTCCGCTCACTCGCGCCAGGGCGAGCAAGAAGGCTCGCACTTTTGCCGAGTATGAACGCGATTTTCGCGAGATAAAACACAAAGAAGAAAGCACGGTTAAGGTCACGTGGATGCGCATGCTCGCGCAAATCGACGGCGTCGGTCCAATCAAGGCTCAGGCGGTCGTCGACGTATTCCCCACGCCATCCTCACTGAAAAGCGTCGTGGATCGGGACAGGCACCGCGCGCGCATGGAGCTGCAAGTCATCAGGACAGCGGCGGAGACACAGGCGAGATCCGTCGGTCCTTCTGCGAGTGATAAAATATTAGAAGCATTGTTTCCCGTCGCGGACTAGCGAATCGCGCGAGAAGGACGTTTTGAACGGAAGCATAGAAACCTAGCACATAGAAGCCTACAACCTGATTTGGTCATCACGCGCGATTCCCTCGCCGTCATCGTCGTCCCGCACTGCGCGCCTCGCGGACGCCTCACCATGGCTTCAACCACCCGCGCCTGGCCGTCCCATCGTCCCGTTGCGCCCGCGCCCGCGCGGCATCACCGCAATCACCCTCACTCGCGCTCGGCTCGCGCGTCGTCGTCGTCGTCGTCGTCGTACGAAAAGACGTGGAGCAACCCGAGCGGTTCGGTGCTGGACGTCGTCGTGGCGGACAAAGTTTTCGCGTGTGCGCGGCCGTTCATTTGGAACGACATCGACGTCGGTGGTCGAATGGGGATCGTAAAGCTCGCAACCGACGGTAGCGTCTGGGTGCACTCGCCGATCGAGTTGGACGAGCGCACGAGAGCGGCCGTCGACGCTCTGGGCGTCGTTCGACACGTGGTGTCGCCGAACTACGAGCACCTTAAATACGCACAACAGTGGAAAGATGCGTACCCGGACGCGACGTTATACGCCTGTCCCGGATTGAAGAGTAAACGTCCCGACATCTCGTACGACGTCGACCTCGAGGACGGCGTCCTCCCAGCGACGTGGTGGGACGAGTTTGAAATGGAATGGTTCGACTGCGAGGCGACGCCGGTGGTCGGCGGCGCGTTCTTTAACGAGGTGGTCTTTCATCACAAGCCAAGTCGAGCGTTGTTTGTGACGGACGTGTTTTGGAACTACCCCGCACAGCCCGTCGACGGCGTGGCGATTCCATTGGGGACGAAGCTCTGGAAAGCCTTGATGGATAAAGTGTATTTGCCAATTTACCTGAAAGTGATGGTAACTAACCGCGAAAAATTCGAGAAGAGCGCGCGACGCGTGTGCGACGAATTTCAGTGGGACGTCATTGTACCGTGCCACGGCACGATAGAGAGCGGCGCGCGTGCGCGCGCGATGTTTCGGGACCACTTGTTGCGTGCGTGAGCCTTCGCTTGCCCGTCCCCGTCGAGCGCGGCACACGTCGACTCTCGACATGCTGCGCGAGACGAGACGATCGTCGAAGCGCCGAGACAGCGGCGGTGCGTCGATCGCCGGTGACGACGGCGCGAAGCGGAAGCGCGCGTCACCTGTCGCGAAAAAGGCAAAGAAGGAGCCTAAAGGGCGACAGGCAGAGGCGGTTGAAGCCGTCGCTCGCGGCGACGACCGTCCGTCGACGTCCGGGCGCTCGGGATTAGAGCTTAGCGAGCACGACGTGCTTTCGGCGCTCGGCGAGCGCGCGGTGTCCAACACCGTACCGGCGAGCGTACTGGAGAAATACGCGGAAGAGGATGCCGATGACGAATTCGGGGACGGGTGTTCAGAGTTGACGTCGTCTCAAGGCACGAGCGGGAAGACGTCATCTTTACGCGCGCGCCGCGCGCTGCCGGGTTTACGACTTCCAAACGAAGCCTTTGACGGTGATCGCGCGGAAGAGGGTGATCGCGAAATTGAAAGTGGGTTCATGGCGGCGAACGACGGCGAGACAAAGTTGCCCGAAGACGGCTGGATACAACCGTGCTTCGCGTGCTCAAGATTAACATGGCAGAACGTCTCTCTGGGTGGCTTCAAGGTGTATCGATGTGCTTCGTGTGCCGAAACGTTTCGTGCGCGCGCGACTGCGATGCAACCTCAGGATGGAGGAGCGGCCGACGCAACCGCGGGAGACGACGGCGCAGAGGCAAAGGGCGACGTCTTGGCATCTCTCATGCTCAAGCTAAGAGCGATCGTGGATCAAGTCGGCGGCGAGCACTTGAAAGGTAGTTTGATGCCCATCGAATAACCACGGTTCTATTGTAACAAATATTTAGCTAGTAGTGCAGCAGTCGGTCGCGCAGGATCAAAGCTCGTCTCGGTGAATTTCCGGGATTTCCACACGCGCGCCGCCTTCCTCGGGTGAAGCGAAGTCGAACCACTCCTCTTCATCAAACATCGCATCGTCTTCGCCTTCAAGGTCGTACAAACCATGTTTTTCGCGCTCGCGCCTCCAGGCCTCCGCTTGGTCGCTTCGGAACGCCTCCCAATCCATCTCGCCGTCGGGCCTCCGATACTGGGTGTGCTCCGCTTCGCGCGCCTGCTCGTCGTCTTCCGTCGATGGATTCTCGACGTGAAACTTTGCGTTGTCCAAAAGATTCCACATCGCCGCGGAATTTCCAGACGGTGTGTTCTTCAGCTCCTTGGTCGCCGCCATGCACATGGTAATGACCATCGCGTCTCGCCATTGTTGTCTGTTCGCGCGCGCCTGCGCAAAGTTGAATACGCTGTTCACGATGTCATCGCACTCCGCCGGTGTGACTTTCTCACCATCGACGGCTTTCTGAATATTGTCATCGAACTCTATCAGTTGCTCTTCTCGCAACCAATCGAAGCACTGCCAAGGCTCCATGTCCTTAATTTTCATTTCATACAACGCAACGCCGGGGGAATCGATGAAGTCGATTACCAGTTGCGTCGTTTTCTTCGAGCCCTTGAACGGCAACCCTTTGTTCTTGTGCCCGCGAGGGAACAACTGTACAGTGGGCAATCCGGTGATGTTGTACTTGATCGCCGCTGGTCGAGCGTTGTCGACATCTATTCTTGCTATTTTAACGCGACGATTCTTCGCGCGCCGCTCGCGAAAATAGTGCGCGCCGATTTGCTCGTAATCCTTCTCAAAAGCTTGGCAATGTCCACACCATTTGGCGTAGAACTCAACCACGACGTCGTAATCGTCATCGACGATGTACTCGTCGATGGTTTCCATCGTCAACTCGTCGACCACGGGCGGCACCGATACGCGAGCGTCGTGCTTACGACCGAGCGCGTAGTTCAACCACTCAACCGTTTCCTTCGCGTTCAACGCTCCTTTAAAGCGCTTTGGCTCTCTAATCTTCGTCTCGCCTTGAGGCGTGACGTAGTACCACCGGTTCTTTTTCAAAAGCGCCACGAACGGCGCGCTCTTGGCGTTGAACGCGCCCGTGGCATTCGGCGTCGCACGCGCGTCGGGCACCTCGACGAAAACCAACGAATTCGATGGCGTCGCGGCGTCCACGTTCCCATCTGCGTCCGATCGTGCGAACAGTTCTGCCACGTATCTGAACTCCTGCGCGTAGTTTGCGCACAGCTCACAGTCCGGGATCAACAGCGCCAACACCACCGTGGCGTCGCCGAGCGTAGCGAACAGCTCGCGCTCATCCGTGGTTTGATAATAGTTCTCCGTTCGCATCGCCTCGTTCGCTCTCTGATGCGCCGTCTTGGACGTTTGCAGCGCCGTCCCGAGATCGATCGGCGTCCCTCGCTCGCTCGCCATCGCGCGCGCGATCGTCACGAACGACGACCTCGTCGCCAGCAGTGACACGATTGTAATCACCATCGTGCGAGTTAAGCGACACGCGAGCGACGCCTTCGCCGAGCGCGCGGCGCGCGTTCGACCACGACGCCCATCGCGTTCGTCCATCTTCGCCACCGTCGGCGTATCGACGCCCATCGATCGATCGATCGATCGATCGATCGATCGTCGCGCGAGCCGCGCTGTGCCACGTTCGGGACCAGCGCCGCGACAGCACTCGCGCGCGCGCGCGCGCGCACGACGCGTCGTCCGTCGGTCGAAACGTGCGTCATGGACGCGCGCCCCGACGACGCGTCTCGTGCGCCGCGCGCGTCGACGTCGGCGTCGGCGTCGGCGCTCGACTTTTACTCGCCCGACTTCGACCCGGCGTTGGCTTTGCGAAAAGATTCGGGCGCCGTGCCGCCGCGACCGCGCGCGCGGGCGTTGGACACGGTGCGACAGTGTCGACGATTGCTCCCGTCGGGCGCGGACGAGGGTGAAGGTGGGCTCGGGCGCGGCGGAGCGCGAGCGACGCGAGACGCGACGTCGTTCGCGGCGCAGGCGAGAGCGAAGCAACGCGCGGAGAAGTTCACGAAACAGGGCGAGAAGTTTGCGCAGCGCGAACGCGTGTGTGATGTGCTGGCTAACTCGAAGCACGCGCGAGATGGACCGCTGCGGGTGCTGAGGGACGCGCGCGAGCGCAGAGAACGAGTGAAAATCGTAACGCGACACGCGCGAGGCGTGCGAGGCGTCGCCACGGCGTACGTAGAGGCGTTTGATAAGTTTTCGAACATGATTCTCACCGACGTCGAGGAAACGTACAGCGTGCGCGTGATGCGTGAGGTGGAGAAGGAGCGAACGCTGCCGAGCGAAATCGACGGAGGCGCGACGACGACGGAGACGAAGACGCGCATCCTTCCAAAGTTAGATGTTCGCACGCGGCGCATACAGCAAGTCTTCGTGCGCGGCGAGCAAATCGTTTCGGTTTCAATCCCACCGAGCGGCGCTTAGGAATAGCGTGTAGAGCGTGTAGAAGAATGAAAGTTTTAGAACGCCGCCCCCGCGTCGTCGGCGCGAGTGAAACGCACCCGTCTAGCTCGCTCGGCCGCCTGTGTCACCCCGTAATTCGCGGGGCGGGGTAGTTCTGTTTACATTGTCGTCCAGTACTCGTTCGTTCGGCCGAATCCGCCGTCGGCGAGCGCCCGAAGTCCGTTGTTTCTCGCGCCGTTGATATCGCGGTCAATGGTCAGCTTCATCGAGAGCGATCAGAGCTGATATTAGTTCACAAAGTTTGGCACCCAGTACAACGCGACGAGACCGGTGGCTATGAGCTTGGTCGTCACCCCGACCGCGCCAGAGACGTACTCCGGCACCCCCGCGGCTTGCTTGAGCTGCGCGCCGATGATGATGAAGAGCGTCGGGAGCAACAATCCGAGCGTGTCGCCGGACATGGCGGGATCGAGCGCCCACGTCACCAAGTCATCCTTATTCCCGGGCACTAAAATGATACCATCGCTGCGCACGACGCTTCCGTTGATGACGCTCTGCGTCGACGGTTTCACCCGAAGCGGCGACACGTAGTCGTCTCTGCACTTTTGCAGCTCGGGATGCTTCGAGCACAGCGAGCTGAAACGTTCTTTTTGCTCCGCCTTCGTCATCTTGACTTGCTTGTCGAACCCAGTTTGCGTCGCGCGTTTCTTCCTCGCCGCCTCGATCGCGGACGGGAAGTATCCGTACTGATTCGGCGCTTCGAACTCGGCGCTCGCCTGCGCGAGTGGATAGAGTCAGTCGCTCGGTGTCCGGTGGCGTTCGGCGCGCCGCACCTGCTTCGTCGCCTTCGCCGGCGCCGCGCGCGTCGCGACGGGGCGCTGCGCCGTCTTGGTCGCCGTCGCCTTGGTCGTCGCCTTGGTCGTCGACGCCTTGGTCGTCGTCGTCGTCGTCGTCGTCATCTTTCGCGCGCGTCGCAGTGCGGACGACGTCGTCGGTTGGTGCGCCGCGTTCGCCGCACAAGCTGTCGTACAGTCGACATGGATGCCTCGCGCGCGTCGCGCTCGCGCGCGAGAGCGAGAGAACGCGCCGCGTGTCGCTCTCTCGCGCTGTGCATCGTCGCCTTCGCCTCGCTCGCCGCGAGCGCGTCGATCGCGCTGTGGATTGGTGACGAAGACAACGCCCTGGACGACGCGACGAAGGACGAATTCGGGCTTCGCCGATGGATTTGGCAGAGCGCGATCTTGGTCACGGCGGTGTGCGCGTTAGTGTGCGCGTGGATGACGCGCGCGAGCGACCCGGGGATCGTCGTACCGACGGCAGAGGACGACCGCGCGGCGGCGTGCGTGAAGCGCCTCGACGAGGCGACGCGCGTCAAGGCGGAAGCGACGAGCGAGGAGAGCAAAAGCGGGGACAAGTGCCCATCGTACAGCGATAGACTTAGACAGTGCGTCATCGATGCCGTCGAAGAAGACGCCGAAGCGCGCTCTTGGGGCATGGATCGAGATTTCGGCGGCGCGTGGACGCGACGAGCTCTAACCGAAACGAGCGCGACGAACGACGACGCGAGGTTAAAGTTTTGCGTCACGTGCCAACTCTGGCGACCGCCGATGGCGACGCACTGCGCGACATGCAACGTGTGCGTGCGAAGGTTCGACCATCACTGCGGCGTGATCGGGAACTGCGTCGGTGAGTACAACCATAGTTGGTTTCTGGCCCTCTTGACGAGCGGCGCAGCGATGGGAGTGCTCATATTTATTGTAGCGGCGTATTCGCTCGCGAAGATGTCCAAGAATGCGTGGCGTTCTACGGCATGGCCTTACATGTTACTCGCGTGCGCCCTGTCGGGCGCGCATGTCATTGGTTTCGTATGTTTCGCGTGGACGCACTGGGTGATGTTCGTGCTCGACATCACCACAAAGGCGTGGATCAAACGCGAGGCGGGCGCAACGGTGGCTGACGTTCGGCGGCAGTTCGGCCTGCACAGATCCATGTATCAGCGGTGCTGTCACGTGCCGTTGCGTTCGCGAAGCACGGCCATGCGCGAGTTTCTTGAGCGAAGACGCGAGCCCATCGACGCCGTGGCGGCGTGCGCGTGAAATCGTCGCAAAGTCCGTCGGTACGCACGTAGGCACGCAAGCGTAAGTATAGTATTATCAAGCAAGTAGCGCGTAGAGTAGTGCAGTGTCGCGTAACAGCGGCGTCGACGACCGATATCAACCAGAATTAGTTTACAGCATGTTTCGTTCGCCAAACATTTCGTACATCGCCTGGCCCATCTTTGCCGGCGACTTGACGACGCGAACGCCGACGCGTTCGAGCGCGGCGATTTTATCGCCCGCGCCACCCTTACCGCCTGATATGATCGCTCCGGCGTGACCCATACGCCTGCCTGGGGGTGCGGTGAGCCCCGCGATGAAGGATACAATCGGCTTTTCGGTACCGCTCGCGCGAATAAACTCCGCCGCTTCCTCTTCCGCGGTGCCGCCGATCTCGCCGATCATGATGATGCCTTCCGTCTGCGGATCCTTGACGAACTTCTCCAGACAATCGACGAAATTAGTGCCGTTGAAAGGGTCGCCCCCGATCCCCACGCACGTGCTCTGCCCGAGTCCCGCGACGGTCGTCTGATACACCGCCTCGTACGTCAACGTCCCGCTTCGTGAAACCACGCCCACGCGTCCTGGCTTGTGAATGTATCCAGGCATGATTCCAATCTTACACTCGCCGGGTTTGATGATTCCCGGGCAGTTCGGCCCGATCAATCGCGTTTTGCTTTGCGACATCAGCGCCTGTTTGACTCGCACCATGTCGTGTTGCGGAATCCCCTCCGTGATGCACACGACGAGCTCGACTTCCGCCTCTATGGCCTCCATCACCGCCCGCGCCGCGAACGGTGGTGGGACATAAATCACGCTCGCGTTGGCTTTCGTGCTCTCTTTCGCCTCTCGCACGGTGTCGAACACGGGCAGATTCAAGTGCGTCGTTCCGCCCTTGCGCGGCGTCACCCCGCCCACGACTTGCGTCCCGTACGCGATCGCCTGTTCGCTGTGAAACGTGCCATTCTTGCCCGTGAACCCTTGCACTATCACGCGCGTGTTCTTGTCGACGAACACCGCCGGCGAGTCGGCGTGCGACGACGACGATGCGCGCACCGATGCCGTTGACGACGACGTGAACGCCGCGCGCGCCGCGCGCGCGACCGCGCTCGCCGCGCTCGCCGCGCTCGCGCGCTCGATCAACGACTTGATCGACGTTCGACGCATCATCGCTGTCGTCGACGGACGACGACGGACGCGCGACGACGAACGCGTCGCGATCTCGCGCTCGAGCCCATCGCGGCCGCGCAGCCGCGGCACACGGCGACGCGATTGATTTCGTGATTTGGGTTGATTGCGACTCGATTTCGTCGAGCCCCGCGCGTGATGTCCGCGGATTCCCCGCAGGCGTGGTACGCCGCGCTGCCGCCGATATCAAAGTTTTGGTTCACGTCCTGCGCGCTGAGCACGCTCGGGTTCCACGCGAAATTCGTCGACCCGCGCGCGATGATGCTGTCGTGGCGAATGATTTCACTCGCCAAGGGCGGGAAGTTTCAACCGTGGCGATTGCTGACGAACTTTGCGTTTTTGGGGAAGCTGAGCTTAGGGTTCGCGATGCGCATGGTGATGATCGCGCAGTACTCGGTGTCGCTCGAGAAGGAGGCGTTCACGGGCGCGAGCGGGACGGCGGATTATATCGCGTTTCTCCTCTTCGGCGCGTGCGCGTTGACGCCGCTCGAGCTCGTCGTGCCGTCGATCGCGCAAGCGTTCTACGGCGATAGCTTAATTTTCATGTGCCTGTACTTGTGGAGTCGAGAGCACCCGCGGGCGAGGGTATCGTTGATGGGAATCGTGCGCGTGGGCGCGTTTTATTTTCCCTGGGCCATGCTCGTGATGACGGCGCTCATGGGAGGCGACCCGATGCCTGATTTCTTGGGCATTATCGTCGGGCACGCGTATTACTTCTTCGCGCGCCTGTACCCACTACACAGCGGGCGACGATCGATCATCCAAACGCCCAAGTTTGTGCACGCACTCGCGGATTACATCAATAGCGGAAACGGAGTGGTGAGCGCCGCTTCAAACGTCGTGCAACCGCCTCGACAGCGATACTTCGCGGGGCAAGGGCGCAGATTGGGCGGCGACTAGCTTCTACATTTTAACTACACGCGACCTTCGCGTAAAATCATCAATCCTGCCTCTACCGTGAGCCCGAGAGCGGCGCCGAGGGCGGCGCACAGCCCTCGCGCCCACGCGGGATTCGCGCCGCCGCGCTCCAACGCGCCGCCGCCGACGTATCCCGCGCACGCGAAGGCGAACATGACGGTCAGCACGTGCGCGGCGAACCCAAACGCGCGCGTATCCGCCTTAAATCCCATCGGAGACGAGTGGTCTGATCCTCGAGTGCGATCCACATCGCACGTCATCTTCGCGAACGCGCGTGCCTCGACGACGTCTCGCAGCGTCGCCATGAGCTCGCGGTGCGCTCGCCTCGCCTCCTTCTCCTCCTCGGTCAGCTCCTCGCGCTCGCGAACGACTTCGAAGCGAATGTTCGCGAGCGTGAGCACCGCGCGCACGCTCGGCACGTTCTCGCCGTCGCCGATCGCTCGCAACGCATCGCACGCGTCGAAGACGACGTCGTAATCCACACCGCGCGCGTGCGCATTCTTCAACGCCTCGACGCATCGTTCGCGCACGTCGCGATCGACGTCGGGGTGCGAGCTCGCGCGACGAATGGCCGCGTGTAAGTCCTCGTGCGCGGTGACATCGATTGCGATCCTGCCCGACGTCGAGGGCTCGGAAGACATCGTCGATGTGCGGGCGAGGCGGCGGCGACGCGCGGAGAGCTACAGATTTTTTGTCGACGTTGCAATCGCTAGGCGTTCGCGTTCACGACCCGACTTTGAAACCATCGCAGAATAAACCGTATAAAACACCAATCTTGAAGCAATTTAAAACCGTCGGTAGCCAATCGCCCTCGCGAACCCAGCGCAAAATCCCGCCTTGGTTTTCGTCGCCGTAGAGCACGCTCGAGGCGAACTCGGCGAGTAAGATTATGGTGAACGAAATGAACGCGTCTTGCGGGCTTTCGGGATGAGGTAGCAGCGCGCACACGGAAAATCCGACCAGCAGAGAAATCAACGCCAGAGGCAGCTTTTTAAAGTTCTTCTTCGCCCTGCGCCACGTCTTCGTTCGCAACGAATCGACCGCGCGTTGCACGCGCGTTTGGCCCAACCGCGAGGACCCGTCGTCGTCGTCGTCCCCGCTCGCCACGACATCGCTCATCGCCGATGTCGAGACATCCCGGCGGCGACGACGCGGTGCGCGCGCGTCGTCGTCGTCGTCGTCGTCGTCGCCCACGGCGCCGACGACGAGCGCCGAAGCACGACGCGCGGTGGTTAGGGCGACGACGCTCGACGCTCGACGCTCGACGCGCGCGCGCGAATACGCGCGCGGCGCGCGAACGCGGCGCGCGCGCACGGTGTCGCGCGAGGACGAAAACGCGCCTTCACCGACGTGGGCGCTCGCGCACGACGCGCGCATGGGGAACGGGCGTCGCGCGCGCGCGCGGTTTTGTCGGACAGACGGAGCGGAGCCCGCGCGTCGCGCGCCGTCGACCAAAAAGTAGTGTTCTCAATATTTGTTTGATCAAATTTGATTGATCAATCAAACGAATCAAATTTGATTCAACTGTTTTCTCCGGCGGGGGGAAAACGCGCGAACACGCGTGAACAACGCGTGAAAATTCGATTTTGACGAGTCCTGACTCGTCTCTACCCCCCTCGTATTGTCCCCGTTTCCGGCGATCGTTGGTCCCCGTCGCGGCCGGCGCGCGCGACGGCAGACGTTCGCGCGGCGACGCTCCGTTCGCCGACGCGTCCAACGAACATGGGGAAGTTATCGCACGCGGCGCTCGCGCTCAAGGCGCGATATTCTTTGTTGACCGACGTCGATCTCGCGAAGCCCGAAGTGCGCGCGCGGGCGGATGCTGTGGAAGATAAATGCGCCGCGAAAACGCCTATGCTGCAGCGGCTACTCGTGCACCGATCGTATCTACTCGCGCTCATGGCGGTGATGTACACGCTTCAACTCGCGGACAAAATTTGGGCGCTCAACAGCGAGTTCAAGACGTACGACAGCATCAAGCGTTGCCCGACGCTTCCCGAGGCCTCGTTTCTGACGGAGGAGCTCGAGTTGAACACGTACTACACGGGTTGGTGGGAAAAATGCGGCGCCACGGAGCCTGATAAACAATATCGCATC
>Ga0257114_1002053_pt1 | contig 13794 bp, 15 predicted proteins | sample SI112_10mmetaG_FD_190149 | JGI IMG/M metagenome (GOLD analysis project Ga0257114, IMG submission 190149) | Marine microbial communities from Saanich Inlet, British Columbia, Canada - SI112_10m | ecosystem: Environmental > Aquatic > Marine > Inlet | place: Canada: British Columbia | collected...
ACCGCACACTCTGGAAAGTGTACGCTCATCGTGACAGAGGGTGATTCGGCGAAGACCCTGGCGGTCGCAGGTCTCTCGGTGGTTGGGAGGGATCACTACGGTGTCTTCCCCCTCCGTGGGAAGTGTAAGAATGTGAGGGATGTCTCAGTGGCTCAACTCTCATCGAACCAGGAGTTCAACGATCTCAAGAAGATTTTGGGTCTCCAACAGGGTAAGGACTACAAAGATGTGTCCGAACTCCGCTACGGGAGGCTCATGATCATGACGGATGCAGATAATGACGGGTCCCACATCAAGGGTCTCATCCTAAACATGATCCATTACTTTTGGCCAAGTCTGCTCAAGTTGGGGTTCGTGGTTTCTATGGTGACCCCAATCATCAAGGCTACGAAGGGTTCGGAGTCTATGTCCTTTTATACTGACTCGGCTTTCCGAACCTGGTATGGATCTGGAAAGGCTGGGTGGAAAATCAAGTACTACAAGGGTTTGGGTACCTCAACATCCGCGGAAGCGAGGGACTACTTCAAGAAGATTCAGGATCTCACAGTCAAGTTTGATATGGATGTGATGACTGACACGTCGATCGTTCTCGCATTTGACAAGAAGATGGCCGATTCACGGAAGACCTGGCTCCTTGACAGTACAGCCAAGGAGGCTTCGGAACTTGAGGTTCCCTATGGGAATGTGAAGCAACTTGACATCACAGACTTTGTTCACAAGGATCTGGTGAACTTCAGTCTCGCAGACCTGAAGCGATCAATCGCCCACGTGGCAGATGGTCTCAAACCCTCTCAGCGGAAGGTTATGTATTCCTGTTTCCAGAAGAACCTCAAGGATGAGATGAAGGTGGCACAATTGGCAGCCTATGTGGCTGAAAAGAGTGCCTACCACCACGGTGAAGTCTCCCTCGCAGATACAATCGTCAAGTTGGCGAATGATTACACGGGGTCCAATAACATCAACCTCCTTGAACCATGTGGTCAGTTTGGAACTAGACTGATGGGTGGGAAGGATGCATCTCAAACGAGATATATCTTCACCAAGTTGACCAAGGAGGCCCGAAAACTCTTCGATCCCAAGGATGATGCAGTTCTCAACTACCTCGACGATGATGGACGCCCCATCGAACCAGACTTTTACATGCCCACCTTACCCATGGTTCTGGTGAATGGTACAGAGGGCATCGGTACAGGTTTCAGTTGTTACGTACCTCCCTTCAATCCCGAAGATATCAAGGAGAACATCAAGAGAACTTTGGAGGGTGAAGACCTAATCGAAATGAAACCGTGGTTTAGGGGTTTCAAGGGACGGGTCTACAAGGATGACGCAGGTCTATGGATCACAGAGGGTATCTACAGGGACACTGGTTCCAGACTCAAAGTCACAGAGCTCCCACCTGGGAGGTGGACCCAAGACTATAAGGAGTACCTGGACACACTCGTGGAAAAGAAGGTAATCAACAGCTACACGAACAACAGTACCACGGAGGATGTGGATTTTGAGATTTTTGGCTACACCGGGAAGGACTTGGTCAAGGACCTCAAGATGAAGAAGACATTCCACACATCGAACATGCACCTCTTCCACCCAACTCGGGGCATCCACAAGTATGCGAATGCTGAAGAGATTCTCCGGGACTTTGTGGAACTCCGATTGGAACACTACAAGAAGCGAAAGGCACATCTTGTAGATGTGTTACAGAAGAGGGCTGTGATGTGTGGTCACCGCGCCAAGTTTGTCTCCATGGTCATAGAGGGGGACCTGGTGGTCTTCAAGAAGAAGAAAAAGGACCTCGAGGCCGAAATATCCCAGACATTCCCGAAAATTGAGGGAAATTACGACTATCTCCTCAACATCAAAACAGTGCAGTACACAGAGGAGTCTGTGGAATCCCTAATCAAAGAGGCTAAGCAGGCTAACGAAGAGTTGGAACGTATAATGAAAATGAGTCACCTCACAATGTGGAAAATGGATATTAAAAATATGTAAATACTAGTAAGTATGGGTGAAGCCGCTGAGATTTCCCTAAAAGCTATTGGAAAGCAGGATACATTTCTACTTTCCAATGACCCAGAACAATCTTTCTTTAACTACGAAGCCCCACAAAGACATTCTGAATTTAGAAAGTATCATAGAAACCACAATGTTATAAACCCTGGTCAAGTTCCCAAATGGCCATTTGCTCAAAGTATCAAGGTTCAATTTAATCCCACCAACATGGGAGACCTCTTGAGTAACATGTGGTTGCGTATAAACATGCCTGGTTTAACAAATGGTAATTACGCCGATCAACTTGGTCGTCATATTCTCAAGAGTGTCACAATGTTTGTCGATGACTTAGAAGTTGAAAAGATTCATGATGATTGGGGAGTCATATATGATGAGTTATATTTAGAAATGTCTGAAAAGGTAGCAAATAGATTTCTTGTTAATAGAAGCATCGGATATGATGATTCTACACTAAATAGCAGCATATCCCAATATAAATCTGAATTGGTTATACCTCTACACTTTTTCTTTTCGAGGAAGTATGCGAGTGATGAATATTCTTCGAATAAACCAAATCGTCCTTATTTCCCTTTATGTGCCGTATACCGTCAAAAGATTGAATTTGAATTCGTATTCCATAGACAAGAATTTTTTACTGAAACTACAGACAATCTCCAGTTACCATCCTTCAACATAATAACAGAAGAAATCACGGTAAGTCCAGAAGAACGAAAATATCTAGCCAATGAAAGGCAGACGTTGATTACAGATCTGGTAAGAAAACACCCGACAGTGGTGAGTGATTTTAATACAAATGTTATCAATAACAATCTCGTTCCCGATATTCCCGTAAAATGTATCCATTGGTTTCTAAGGAACACAGATTTCGAAGATGACAGTCAACCAAAGGGTAATGAAACAAATAGCGAAACATATTATTCACAAAACCGTTTTAATTTCTCATCCAATGTCAATTTCGATGAGACTCAAACATTCTTCTACCCCATTCTAGAAAGTGCGAGCTTTTTCATCAATGGAAGTAAGCTACCAAATATCACGAAAACGAATCACAATTATTTCAAGTACCTCATCCCATACAAACATAGACTGGCGAGACCTTATAGAAATATTTACACCTACAGTTTCTCGATGAATCCGATAAATGTGGAACCATCGGGGAACTTGGACTTTAGTCAAATACAGTCAGATAAAACATCCATAGAAGTCATACTCGATACTTCTCCGGGATCTCTAGTAAATATAGCTACAAAAACGTATGCATTACATATGTACTATACTGGATATCAAACATTTGTATTTGAAAATGGGTTCATGTCGATTGCTTATTAAATAGGGAGATACGATGATCGCTAATGTAGTCTATAATATTATTCTTGATACACCATTTGATGAAATTCAACTGCGCCAATGTTGTCTGGATTTCATGAGATGTCCCTGGTATGATGTACCCAAACTTTTGAGATCTACAAAATGGATCAAAAAGTTTCTTACTGTACCCATCTAAGCTGGATTTATATGCGCAATGTACTGTGAAAAATTTACCATCCTTGGTGGTGTAGGAGATGTTATTTTTTTTTGAATAGTTTGTAATAAACCATTCTAGATTTCTTAAAGATATACCCGCCGTTTTATCAAGTATGTTTAATAGTTTAGTTCTATTCTTTTCGTCGTTGTAAAAATTATTTATTGAAGATAGTAGAATGTCGGATTTACTCATTACATAATATGGAATCCAAATCTATAAGCCCTTTAGATTTCACACACTCTGGACAATCTTTCGAGAACATTATTTCAGCCCCGTGTGTATGCTTATTTAAACTTGGTAAGTTTCTCTGTTGTATTTTTTTACCCTGATGCTGGTGATGTTTACAGTATCCATCATATTGACCATTGAATGTACATCTCTGTCCATTAGACTTGGCACCCTTACATGTTGTGATGGAAAATGATTGTGGTGCATCCCTCAAAAGGATTTCCATTGGGATGGCATGTTTTTTTGAAATAATTGTAAAAGTTTCATTTATAGCCAAGTTCACGCGCTCCTGAATTTCCGCTTCGACAAATGCGTTAAGACGTTCCTGCCAACTCATTCTTTGTAATAGATTGCTCGTATTTTTTAAATAGGTCATCAACACTTTCATCCTTCTTTAACCTACTCTGCTTGATTCTGTCTTTCAATTCTGACACCTTGCCAGTTTCGTCTAAACCAAGCTTTCTACACTCTTCAATGAGCTGATCCTTTTTCATCGTGCTGAGAGCGGGTTCAGATTTCTTTTTCGGGGGTTTATGTTTATCGATAATCTCACCGAATATCTCACGCTTTGTGTTTTCAAACAATGGTTCTAAAAGATCGCATACCGGATTCAAAAACTTGTTTTCAAAGTAGTAATGATAGTCTACAGGAATGTTATTCTCTTCAACATATTTAGGATCTTCTGACTTTTCAAATGCCTTAGCCTTCGGGTCCCCAGTTTTAGTGAGTAAATATGGAACACGATCTCCCGATTGGGGCTCTGAACCAGGTTTACGTTCTCGCATTTTTACAACCACTTGGACATGAGCCTGATTAATCCCCACACTTTCATCACTGTTTATGGAGACCGATTTTCCATTGACTTTATAGGAATCCGAAAGACCTTGGCTGAGTATAAGTTTTTCATTTGGAACATCACCAGATAGAAGTTCTATAGCTCTTTCTCGAGCCAACTCCGTTGGTGGACCAGGGTCGCTCGATGTGAGGACTACATCCAACAATTCCTTGCAGACCTCGCGGACATGGGGTGTGTTGTCGCGGCGGACAACCTGGAGACCCTTGATGTCTATGTAATCCATATGCATTTGATCATCCTTCCCCTTCGTCCACAACTTGGCGGCGTATCGCTTTTTAGAGTACAAAAAGTAAGGCCAGTATACCTTCTCAAGCTCCAAGTTGTTCGGCTTTTTGAATAGGGCGCTACACTCCTCTGCAGCACGTTCCCCAATTTCCCAACTATATTCAACAGCCTCCACACCCTTCCTGTCACCAACATCGAACTCGACCATGACTGAATCCGTGTCACCATACCTCACCTTTGCGCCCGGGAAGTTCTTCTCGACGTAGGTTTTCGTCTCTTCAATCATCATTCGACCCTTACACGTTGTCGTAGAGGCAATCGGAACACATGGAAGAATACCCTTCCCAGCCCCAGTGAAACCGTACACAGAGTTCATAGAAATTTTATATGCCAACTGCTTACCATTGTAAACTTCTTTCATGGAACCCGTAGCCGCAGCCATGTCTTTCTTAGCCTTTTTACGAAACTGTTTGAGTTCCAGTAAAACACTTGGTAAAAGACTTGGAACGTCTTGAGCAAACTTGTATTTCCGATCACCGATTTCAAAGGTTTCGTAGGTGATTCCGGGAATGGCACCATATCTCTTCTCATCCATGACGTACGATGAATAACATAGGTTGTGGGCCATCATGATAGACGGGTACAGAGCCTCAAAATCTAGGGCTGTAATTGGTGTGTAGTACGCACCCTTCTGAGCGTCGAGAACAGTCGCACCCTCGTATGGTTCTTCCGGTAAAGCACCGTACCTAATTGTTGGTACTTTAAAATTCAGCTCACGAGCCTTTTTCGTGAGCTGGCTGAAGACCTTGATCTGCTGGCCCCGTTCTACGAGAAAGCAGAGAGGAACCCACGTAGCCTTCGCCATTTCCAGAAGATTCAATAATGTGCACATCTTCTTCAGTAACTTGTGTGGGAGTAGGGTATCCTTGATACAGTACTCGGCAACTTCGCCAAGTTTTTTTGGGTCACCCTCCTTATAACGCATAAACATCTCCTTTGGGGACATGTCAATTTTTTGGTCGCCGAGATATATCTTTGATACATTATTGAGACTGTAAGAATCCAACTTGTACCCCTTTTTTACTTCGTGAAACATATCAAACACAAACCTCCCAGGAATGGGAAGAAGTTTCAATACGTTATCACCCAATGCACTTGAACTCAACTTCTTGATTGAGATGTTACACGTGTGATTTTTAATTTTACTCATTTGGTAAAACGTGTGCTCACAACCACAAATTATAGCTCGGTTGTAAATATACGAGAGATCAAAACCAAATATATTCCACCCCGTCAATATATCTATATCCTTCTCATGTAAGTAACGACCGAAAGCTTCGAGCATTTCCCGCTCTGTGTCAAAACTCCGGGTATCGGGTCCCTCAGTTTTCTTGTAACAGAAGCAAACCTTTTCATACGGTTCATCGTTACCAAATGTACACAGAGAAACGGCTATCTGAAAGCAAGCGTCGCCAATAATATTTGCGTCAGGAAATTTACCGGTAGAACTATTACATTCAATATCAAAGGATGCGACGACAAATGGAGCAATGTCATCACGCGCGACCGGTTTTAGAGTTGTCCAGTCATTACAAAATAAATCAATCGCCGCAGTTGATAGATGAGATCTAACACATTTATCACCAGTATCAAACCATCCAGTAGACTGAATACCAGTTCTATGCATCAAGCGTAAAACCGGATCTAAATTAGACTCGTACACCTTGGCACTAAACTCACCCGTTGTAAGATAGAATTTGTTTTTGTTCAAAAAATAGTCAACCCGACGACGCCTCTGTAAATTTTTGAAATTCACTTTCATGAATTTGAAATTTTGATTATTCTGAAAACCCCATACATCTTTAGATTCCACGATACTATACGACTCGATACACTCAGGACACTTTCGTGTAAGTTTGTCATAAAGTTCAGAAGGTATCATACGCCCATCAATTTTAATAAAAAAGTAAGGCGTAAACGTAGTTGTTACACACACGGATTTACCCGTTTCAGTTTTACCAAAAATACTAATAATATGTTCACCAATGGTTCCAGTCATCTCATCGTCAGGTTCATCCCGAGCTTCCCAGGTCAACGCTTGTGCAATCACCATGTGTTACTATCTATCCCAATTTTTAATATCATTTATTAATAAATGTCTGCTGCTTTAATCGAGCTCGTGTCAGTGGGTGCCCAGGATGTATACATTACGGGAGACCCCGAAGTTAGTTTCTTCCGTCAGAACTACAAACGGTATACCAATTTCGCAATGAAGCCCGAGCGCTTAGATTACATCGGCACCTTCGGTGCTAATAACGAGGTTGTCATTCCTGTCCGCTCCAAGGGTGATCTCATGAGTTACATCTGGATCGAGGACAATCTCATCTCAAATGTTCAGACCAACCCCGACGGTCTCTTTTCCTCGGGTGCCGCTGGTCCAACTGAATTTGGTCTCTGGATTGGTGGCCAAAAGGTGTCGCAATTGGATTCTCTATTTATTCAGGGTGTCCACAACCCACTTCTCCGCGACAACGCGGCTAAGGCTTCGTGTGCCATTACAACTAACAACAAAAAGTCTAACCACGGTGGTGATCATTTTATGATCCCCTTCTTCTTCAGCGAGGACTGGACCAAGGTTCTTCCTTTAGTGGCCCTCCAATACCACGATGTGGAGATCCGCATCAAGTGTCGCGACGGGTACACCCCCACTGGAACTCCAAAGGTTTGGGGTAACTACATCTACTTAGATACAGATGAACGTAAATTTTTCACAGATAACGAACACGAACTTCTCATCACCCAAACTCAACACCAACTTGCCTCAAGCACCGATACGGAGATTGATCTTACCTATTTCAACCACCCAGTGAAATCTATCCACCTTGTTTCTGGTAAGGCTACGGGTAATGACTGGGATTCCGAATTCACTTTCCAAAAGTCGTCTCTCTACATCAATGGTGTTCCCCTCTTCGAGGATACCTCCAACGTCTATCACCACACAGTCGTTCCAGAAATGCACAGCACGGATCTCCCAGACGACATTCTCGAGGATCTTCCCACGTTCACATGGCCATTCTGCCTCAACTTGAGTAAGATGCAGCCTACCGGGACTCTCAACTTCTCCCGCATCGATAACGCTAAACTCGCATTAACTGGACCCACAGGAGGTAACGCGCTTCACCGTATTTATGCGGTAAACTACAATATCCTCCGCATCAAAAACGGTATGGGTGGTGTAGCATTTGGAAATTAAACCTAAGTGATATTGAGCCCCTACATTTTTAAGTAAACATGGTGAAATCGTCACGTACTAGAACAGCCTCTGTAATCAAAAATGCTCTATGTGTCAACACTAGAAGCCAAACCCTCATAAAAAAAGCAATCCAAACTTCAAAGGATTGCTACAAAATGGCTGTAGAAGCCAATATGAAGCTCCAAAAGTCCGAGAAACAAACAGTCTCACTACAAGCCCAGGTTTCACTACTGACAACAGAAATGAAACGCCTAAAGGAGCTTAAACCTGATGATGCACGTGTACGGGTTCGGCTCAACCGGTTCATAGGTGACACAGACACCAAAAATAAGAAGACGATCAAAGGCGCCCTACAGAGGGCGCGTCGAGGTGAATGTAACCCTGACAAGATGCAAAAAAAAACACAACGTCTATTGAAGGAGAGTAAAAGATGGGACGACGCGGTCAAGTTGTACAGGTACAGTAAGAGTGGGTCACCGATGTCCAAATTAATTAGTGTTCCGTAAAAATGGTAGTTTTAAAAGTACCACTTTTACGTAATTGTAATATGTATTTATTTTTTTGACTCAAGGATCTCTTTAGTCTTCTCGTACATCCTTGTGCCGTGGAAGGTTTTATCCTTCACCTCGTCCCAAATCTCCAGACGACCTTCCAGGAATGTAACAAACTTTTCGGGATCCCCGGCGCTCTTGTAGCGAACCCTCTCACCCCCAAGAGCCTTCTTCATCGCCTCCTGTTTACCCTTCATATACATGGCTTCACGTTCTTCATATGTCATACGAGTTGAAACTTCTACGTTTCCCTTGGCAACCATTTTATACTATTAAGATAAAATCTTTATACTAATTAAGAATGCTTATACTTCTATTTAGTTTTATAGCGGCTTTAACCGCTTACACGTATACAGGAAAGTCCCTCGTTTCTGGAAAACATGCCAAAGAAATGATAAAATCGGGTAAAATAAAAGCAGTCGTAGATGTACGAACGACATTTGAATACAATGTCGGACACTACCCAAAAGCTATACATATACCAACCAACCGTATCAATAGAAAAACGACATCCAAACTCCCCAAAAAGGGATTACTCGTTTACTGTAATACCGGGCAGAGAGCAAGGCGCGCCGCAGAAAAATTGAGAAAGTTGGGTTTTACTGACGTGTATTACATAGCCGGTACCTATAGGTCACTCTTTTAACAAAAATGATTTTTAATTATATCAAACTCCCTCGCGTGTACTCCCGATCTCGAAGATGAAACCCGCGCTTTACGAATTAGTAAGTCGTTGACCGTATCCCGATCTAAAAGTTTTAAAAAATCAATCTTTTCCTCCATGTCTGATAATGTGTACCCCTCCTTTTTAGATTGCACATATGGCCATACATGTTTACGTAAAGATGCCAATTCTGCTTCTATTCTTACAAGTTGGGGGAGAATAACTTCTCTAATCAACACATTTGTCTCGTGTAGATCATCTTTGAATTCAGTCATATCCACAAAGAACCTTTAATCTTTAAACACCTAAGTTGTGAAGTACCAATCATTTTGCATGGTTATAAAAAAATGAACGATATCAAAAAAAACTTTCTTCGCAAGATAAGTAGAGGTATCCATGTTCTCATGGCCTCGTCCTACTTATCTGACGAAATTGGTCTACAACCATTCGGAACAGTTGAAACTTTTATTTCAAGAAAGTTTATTGTATACGATACCAATGCTATCGGCACCCCTAGACATTGGTTCTCGGATTCTAAATTTGATTTAGAATTGGATACTGTGTCCGACGATGAATTAATAGGATTTCTGCTTTACTTGGATGATGTAGACATGTACATAAAGCGGGTATATAGTGAAGCACAATTATCCTACGAGGACATGACCGAAAAAGAATATGAAATTGCGCGGATGATTGAAGATAGAACTATCACAACTTTTAAAGATTTTTTGGAGATAAAGAAATAGTTTTATATTTTAATATGATTATACCGATTATCACAGTATGTTTTTTTGAATTTGGGTTTATCCCTAAAACTGAACCACACCTAATAAGGAAATTTAAACTCAATCGTCTCAAAAAAATTCCTAGAGAATGGGAAAATGGTAGTATACACGCAGATGAAGTTGTAAAAATTATGAATGATTTTTCCAGAGAATTCCATCGATTGAAAATACAAGAAGATACCCGCGTTTTTACTCTTATGGGTATAAAATCGGCTGAAGACATTTTCAGATCCTACATTGGTGGGGAAACCGGAAAGGATCTACTTATAATTTCTAAAAATTGTATAGTTGAATCTATTGCGAAACGGTTTAATCTAGATAAAATTAAAGATATACTAGAAAATTGGAAGGGTGAAAATGTCGTTGAAGTTAGAACAATATTGTCACACTACATAAATGAACTCGAAACATTTACAGATGAAGAAGAAGAGGAGATAAAGATGACAGGCTTTTTTAAGGGTAAAGACGATTTAATTGAAAAATATATAGGATCCGAAAAATACAAGACTCTTGATATTATGGTTGCATTTTTTGATAAGATGGATGCCATCATTCGCGGATAACAATACCATACCTCGTTTTCATAAAGTCCCTCACACCCCCAAAGGTGGGAAAACTCCATAAATACCAACGTGACCAGAAACCCGCAGTACCCACTCCACTTAACCCCCAGTCCTCTTTACTACTGGTGGTTACGTTGAGCATCATGTTTTGTATTTTTTTGGGGTCTCTCTCTGCTATCGTACGCGGGGGAACTCTACCACCATGTCGCAACACATAGGAACGCATTCTCGAAGGGGTTTTATGCTTCGTGTAGTCAGAATACCCACTCGCACCAAAATCCACCGTCCTACCATCTTCTAAGGTTGCTCTGAATTTCTTTTTTTTGTCTGGGCTACGGGTGACGCGAACGCGCATACTTATACTATACTAACAAAATTTACATATTGCAGGTCTTGCAGCCACCGTACGACTCCTTCTTTGGAAGGAAAAAAAGGTGCTCTGGACCACGCTTGACGCGGTAGAGATGATCATACATGTGATAAAGGCCGATAGCCACCATGATACCGGCCAAAACCATACCCGAGGCACCCCGGTTGCGAGAGGAATACACATACGCAATTATAAGACCGAGGATAACGATCTGAACCACAGTCATATCGGGAATTTTAAAAGCGGCAGATTTCCGCTTGGAGGATTCATCCTTGACTGGTTCAGGTGGAATGAACATTTGGTTAGCCTGGGTGTCGTACCCAGATGTTTTACTGTAACAGTGAGGCATTTATTATATGTATAGAAAAAAATTATAAATGCCTTCGACAGGTGGCTATATACATGTCACTCCCCCCAATGAGTTCAAGCTCCTGATTTTTTACAATCCTCTTAGTAAAAGGGCCCGGTGTTCCATCTTTGCAGCGCATACAGAGAGCAGACAACTTTGTGACCTCACATGCTATTGGGATACAATCCAAGAGTTCACCAAACTTATTTTGAAATGAATCTCCATCTAGACCCGCTATGATGACATCTTTATTTACACACATGCAGTACTCGACAAACTCCTTGAGACGGGGGAAGAACTGAGCCTCATCGATAGCTATGATATCCGCATTATTAAATTCCTCGTTGTTTACGAGTTCGAAAAGTTCGTAGACCTTAAAACAATCAAACCTTACATTATCGTGGGTCTTCAAAACTTCATCAGGGGATCGTGTATCTTTGGCAGAATTGACAACCAATATTTTCTTACCGATGATCTTTAAACGCTTAAGTCGTCTAATCAACTCAGAAGTTTTACCTGAAAACATATTTCCCATAATTATCGAAAGCCCCATCCTATCTCACTAATATAATCTTGTATTTTTTATATGGGTGAAATACATCGATGTCAATTTCTAAATTATAAGGGGTACTACAATCCAGTTACGGGGCGTGTAAAGCTTGGGAATCACCTGTTTCCGGATATCCACACCGCCGTAAAGTTCCTGTCAAAAAATTCTAATAAATGATATGTATATACTACTGTTATTACTATTACTTCTAGTATATCGATTTTTAAATGAAGACCTCAGAGGGCTGAAGTATGGTGATAGAATGGTTCACCCCCCAGATTACCCAATGCTCATTGAAGATGATGATTTTCTACCAAAAACGAAATGTAAAAAAATCGCAACCCATCTAGCGAAACACAAAGCCATGAGTATGAATGGCTTCTGTATGAAGTTTTGTGATGACGAAAAAACAAAACAAAACTTTATCGATCACGATCTAGAAGATTTATATAATATTTTCATCCGCGTAAAGGAACCAAAGACTAATGGATTTATAGCTAATATCGTTTATTTCTCACCCGCGAAATTTGCAGCGTCTGGTGGACAGTATATGCCAGGACATTACGATGGGATGATAAAAAAACGGGACTGGTTAAGAAGACAGTATATGCCCCTATGTACATCTGTTGTGTATATAAATTTACCACCAGAATTTACAGCAGGTGAACTCTTTTTGAAAAAGTATCAAGAAGATGAAATTTATAAAAAAGTTAAACCTAAAGTGGGAAAAATGGTAAGATTTAGAGGTGATATGTTTCATGGTACCGAAGAGATTGAAAGTGAACACAATGTAGATAGATTTAGTATTGTTTTTGAACAGTATATAGTTCCAAATCCTTCCAAAGAGTTTATAGTTGAAGATTTATGGACAGAGATGAATATGACTGAAGATGGTTTACCGATGTTTGGATAATTTTCTCAATAAAAGCCCCATCCTATCTCACTAATGTAGGAATATATTTTTTTATATCCATAAAATATATAAGAGCAATGTTTGGTCCATCCAAAAATACCAAACAAAAGTATATTGACGGTATCCGGAGGTGGCAAAATTCTAATTTACGAAATGTATTGTGGCATGAATGGACAACGAAATCATTAAATCAAATGGAAAGGGCGTTGCGTAATATGTACGATTACTCGGAAGTTTTAAAATTACTAAGGAAATACCCTTCTTTACGGAAGCTGGCCACCCCCCCACAGGACAGGTCTTTATACGACGGTCTTAATCGTAGAATTAAAACAGTAAAAGATAATATTAAAGAATTTAAAATATCAAAACAAAGACAAAAAATCCATTTATTTGTTCTAGATTCGATAAATAAACTGATAAAAAAATACGAACCCAAATCGATAATGATGTTCAATAAAAATATGAGTTCAATAAAACGAAACACTTCAAATGCTATTGGGACAGGTGAGGAAATAAAGAAAATGAAAATTCTTATAAACAAATATGGACCCATTGTAAGCAAAATTTCGGGGGGAGGACTAAATAATATGGATTCGTTCCAATGGACGATGGCGATGCTCACGGAGGGGCGCGACGAGCCCGTGGAGGGGAAGCCGTCGCCCTATAATATATCTAATCGTGCGATAAATAAATTGAAAACGGAATTAAACTATTTTCTCAATAAAAAGTAAGATGCCTCTCTCAGACGCCGAAATCACCAAGAAGGTTGGGCAGTTGCGGAAAACCGAGGGCAAAATCTATGCACCCCTCAAGTACTTCAGGGGACTTGAGACCTTGGGGCAGGTCGAGACCCGCTACAAGAAGATGCTCAAGAGGGACTACAAAGATTTCAAAACAGACAGTGGGGTCAAGACCCGCACCTCCTCCTACACCCAGAAGTTTAGGAAAAAGT